>Ga0075441_10000373_pt1 | contig 23126 bp, 4 predicted proteins | sample CoawatmetaG00DNA_FD_71582 | JGI IMG/M metagenome (GOLD analysis project Ga0075441, IMG submission 71582) | Marine microbial communities from the West Antarctic Peninsula - Coastal water metaG002-DNA | ecosystem: Environmental > Aquatic > Marine > Coastal | place: Atlantic Ocean: West Antarctic...
TGGTTTATAATAAAAAACCCACCATATAGGTGGGTTATTGTATATTATTTATTAATTCTGTTATTTACAAGAATCAACACACCCATATAACTTAGTCACTATACCTGGGATGTCGAACATACTTACCCCTACCATAGATGTCATAACCTCAGTAGCCAAAGACATAAATTCAGTTTCATTAATTTCACCATCAGATAAAGCTGACATTATTTTGGTTGCTATCGATTCGGCTTGGTCACTGTACTTACCTAAGGATTCCTCAACACAACTTAAACATACTGCTGGTATCTCAGGTATTTCCTGCTCAACAACAACAGAATTATCCTTATGTAATTGTCTCATTCTTTCTTTATCGTCATCCTCAGACATATCCAACATACCCATTAATTCATCGACATCAATACTAATACCTTTGTCGTCAGATATAGTCATATCCATCTCATCAGGTAACTCACCAACCATCTCAGGTCTATCAGCTTTAAAACCCATAGGTGTTTCATACGAACCAGCACCAGATGCTGTTGAAGCTTCGTGTAATTTCTTAATTCTTTTTCTTTCAGATTCTGTTAAATACATATTTCTTTTTTATTATAAATAGTGTTGCTCGTAAGAAACACCGGTTTTATTTATGGTTATCACTTAGTTTTCTCAACCAAACCACTGGCCCTAAATTGGTCAGCGTCTTTACTAACTTTACATTCGTAATTATTAAGTTTATTTAACAAGTCTCTTGTCATATAACCTAGTAACGATTCAAAAGTTAGGTTAGGTGCGAAAGCGTTATATAGTGGGTACCATGTTTCTTTATCACTACATTTTGATTGACATACGTCCCTAGTTAGTTTTTCTTTACTAGTCTTAATTAGTTTTTCACAACACATAACTATAGGTGTGTACGATTTCTCTTTACCAAACAAAACACCGTCAACATATACACCAGGATTACACGTCATGTAACCAGCACAACCACTGTTAATACACGAGTTAATATTGTCATAAACACCTGTACCTATTGGGTCTGCTGTTGGTGCACATGTTTGCTGTACCTCACCAACAAGTGGGTTTCTTCCACTAACACATTTGTAATTTGTTAGGTTATCCTCCTTAACAATATAAACACCTTTTTTACCACCAAATTTGTGATGGACAGTTGTTTCTATGTCTTTTGATTTACTGTTAGAACAGTTACAATACACCAAAGTGTATTCCAAACTAAATACCCCTGGTGTCCATGATGTGGTATCATTATTCCACATTTCCATAGCTTCCCATACCGGTTTAGTATTATCCAGTGTAACCGGTAATGTGTTAGCTGTCATACTATATAGTTCACTAAAACTAGTTACGTTACTTGATATTGTTTTTTCGTAACTTCCAGCTGGGTTATACACTACCTTAACATTTTTAACATATGTCCAATAAGCGTCTTGTACGTCAGACCAATTATCTACAGCTAAACAAAACTCATCAATTTTTGTAGGTGTTGAGGCAGGGTAATGTTTAAATTTGTAGTTACTCCAAGTTTTACTATACCCACCAGATAACTTGTGGATAATATCAAGATGATTACTGATAGATAAACGTGATAATGTTTCGTTAAACCCACTATCGATTTTACTATTACACGTATCAACCAAAGTAGTCCCGTCTTTTGTTGGTGTGGTTACGTCTGGAGAACTTACCACGTTAGTCACCACATTAGTTATTTTATCACCTTCACAGGGTATTAACCAACTACCACTAGAACAAGAACAACCGTGTCTAAGGTTATGTTTAGGTGTAAATATTTTACCAGATTCATTAGTACAACAGTTAGTACATTTACCAAAATCTACATCACTTTTATCCTCCTTACATTGTGATAAAACGTCACCCTCTTCACAAGAACAAGACTTATTAGATGGGTGGTATATACCTTTTGTTTTGCTGTAACAACATTTTTCACAAGGTTTAGGTTTATCATCTAAAGCACAAGGCTTGGGGTCTAATGTATAGCCAGCTTCACAAACACATGGTTGTGTTGGTGTGTATTTTTTACCGTTTGTGTTTACACAACAACCTTTACATGGTAAATTACTATATAGACAACTACCATCATCAACCGTTGCTAATCTGTCGTAATTGTTAGCTTCTAATTCCGTACAACCTTTAACAGTTAGGTTAATGCACGTAGAACAATCTTTATATACGTTTAAACTCCTAACTAATTTAGTTAATTTAACAGGATTAACTACTGGGTACGGTATAAACCCTACATACACCATACAACTTAGCCCAACACTATCAATAACACCTATTGACTCACCAACTAATGGTTGTCCTGAACTTAAGTAGAAATCAGTGTTATTAGCTAATAAATTTTTACTAGTACTATCTATACTTATAAAATTAGGTGAACCTTCCCAAACAACAACACTCCCTTGTTGGAACTTATACGGGTCTAACCCACTATGACACATACTAAATAAGTGGTAGTAAACTTCGTTACAGTTAATGTGGTCAGCGTCAGCCATAAGTTTACCTGTTGGCATATAGTGATAACCCACTGGAGCTGATTTTGTGTTAGTACTTACTTTGACGGGTACGATTGACGAACCTTGAGTATTTACTTTGACGGGTACACTTGACGAACCTTTGGAAATATTGTGATATGTCATTGTTATATTTGTTTATTTTCTTCGTATTTCATAATTTATTTTTTAACTCGCTAAACAATTTGGACTACACGCTTTTTCAGGTGGAGCATAAACGGTGACGGGTCCATTATTTGTATTAACTGTAATTGGGAAATCGGAAGTATGTTGTGCTGCGTAACAATTACCTCCCAAATGCCATGCCAAACAACCACTTGCTTGCATAACGGTCCCATTATAAGGGTTGGTCCAAAATCCACTCACGTCAAACCCATAACAACCATTACCATACCCATTTGGGGCTGGTATATCAGCACAAAGCCAAAATGCTGCAGCTGCAGCTGACGAACTATAAGTTGATGGAAGTTGTGGGCTATCCACAACTAGTATACCTTTTATATCTGATGGTGTGTTAGGGTTTACTGGTGGTGGTGGTGGGGTTGGGGGTAACACCGTATTAAGGTCGTAAGTTAACATTGCACTTGTAACCGGCTCAAACCTAATATTAATTTTCCAACCAAACTGGTCTAATCCACCATATGTTGGTGTTGTCCCATTCCAATACGGGTTAGATATTTCTAATTTTTCTAGGTTAGCGTTAGAACATAATTCTGGGACACCACCTACTGTACCACCATCCGATGCTGGTCTTGGTGCTTTACCTATTTGCCACTTTCCGTCCAACGGAAGATTATTACCAGAGGATACAGCTTGGAATGACTGCATCGAAAATGCACGTCTAGTCATGTGTGTGTTGTTTGATACAGATGTTGCGTATAACACAGCGTTAAAGTTTCCGGTTATTTGTGTATGTATTAATTTAAATGAAAGGTAATCGGCAATCCAATTACCAGTACTTGTTATTACATCTGGAGACGACTGAGTATCTCCTCCGTGATAACCATGGTCTGACTCATCTATAAACGCTATAATCAACACATCATCAGAATATGTAGGTGTTCCAACATTTGGAGTTGTGAATAGTCCATTATATAACATGGAAGGCCAGTGTACCCATCGTTCGTTACCCACCTCTATAGTTTCAACATTATTTGTTGTTAGTCCGTTGGATATTAACCAGTCTGAAACACTATTTTGTATTGAGGTTATGTATGGAATTGTTAACGATGAATCGTCATAAATTACGTAAATCTTAGTCAAACTTGTTACATTAGCATTTGTACCAATAGTAATTTGAGTTCCTGTAGTAACGTCTACTGGTGCTACAAGAACTGGGTTAAGAGTTGTTGGTGTTGTTGCTGTTGTTGTGGGTGTTGTTGGAACAACTTGCGTCGGAGCTAAACACGCAATACCCTTATGTGGTAATGAATGACAAGGTACCTTCCATTCACCTGATTTACAATTACAGTCAGGTAATTGAGCTGGTGATACCGTTCCAGTATGTTTATTGTAACAACATTTTTTACATGGTGGTAAGTAACAACTATATAACCCGTAAAACGAACAATCACAATTTTGGTCATTAGCACCTAACATTACTTGCAGTGTACCGTTTGTACAACATTTGTTACAGGTTATACATGGTATTTGTGTAGAGTTTGATGGACAATAACATGGTGTTGTTGGTGATGTACTCATCCAACTATAACCAGGTTGTGGGTAATTACTAGTATTTGATTGACAACAAACAGTACATGGTGGGGCTGGACAACAACTTGTTATACATGTCGCTGAACTTGTGAAAGTCCCTGTTGTACCAATCAATGGAGTACAAGTACAAGGTATTGGTGTACAGATACATGGTTCGTATGTTACATCAATCTGATATTGTGCTCCGAAATGAGAGTAACATATGGTTTCTATTTGTGCGTAATTCATAGACATATTAACCATACCCATAAGACCATTAGCTTGAAGTGTTTGAATAAAGACTGCCCAACTTTGTATTGGTATTGTGGTTGTTATTTGTGGGTGTGATATTTCAGTTATTTTCCATTTACCTACACCCCCACTTTGAGACCACTTTGTGCATTGACCTGGAATTATAGGTTGGCCATTCCAATAAAAATACATTGTATTAAAATCGTCATATTGTACCCCAGCACCAGCTGTACTAATATGGGTTATCGCTGCTGGACCACTTTGGATGTAAGGTATGGTCACTACTAAGTTTATTGTATATGGTAAATAAGTTACTGCATTAGTACAGTTATGGTATCCTGTCCCGGGATTACAATTCCAAGTTATAATACATAAAGTGTTACAATCTGCTAAAGCGGTTGCTCCAATATACTGACCTGTACCGTTAAGTGGGTCAACACAACCATTAATCGTACAATTATAAGTTTTTGGGTAGGCTAGTATTTTACCGGCACATGTCCCATCACTCCAATCTACGTTACTTGCGCCATACACTGTATGTGCGGTTACACCACCTACAGTAGAACCAGTATTGTAGAAATCTACATGACCAATAATTGTTTGTCCAAATTCTAGAACTGGTGATTGCATTAATTCATATATCCTACCATCAGTCGTTATACCAGCAAGTCTATTATTGGTGGTATCAGTATATAATGAGTGAAACCTAGTTGTACCAGTCATAAGTGTTGGGTCGATTGTATGTTCTTCCAGTACTAAACCTGTAAGTCTTTGTACTTTAGCGACCTTATATATTGTTCCGTTATCATATAAAATAGCGTCTAAACTATTATTAACGGATGTTGAACTATTTCCCACCCCTCTTGTTAAGATGTCCCCAGTACACTTATATCCAGTCGCTACACCTGCTGGTGTAAATCCTGGGAAACCATTTGCTGTTGTAACTGTTACGCTGATATTTGTTGTTCCAGCTGGTAATTCTAATAATCTTGTCTTATCGTTAACCGAAGTTAACAACACGCTACCATTTGGGTGAATACCGTAATATGTTAACCCATTACCAATATCCATACCGGCTATTGTAATTGTTCTAACAGGAATAACTGTAAATGGTGCCATAACTAACGTGTACTCGTCTATCTGTGTACCAAGACCGGTAGTCCTATAAACCCATATAAAGTTTCCGTTAGAAGCTATATCTTTAATGTCGTGTGAAGGGACATCAAATAGGTGTGTTGTGTTATTACCTGTAGTTGAGTATACTTGAACTCCTTCATCGTCACCAATAACCAATACATCACATCTTTTTAAATCTGGGTCACAACAACCCTCCAGACAATTGTCTTCTTGGTTCCAATCGAAAGTACCTGTACGTCCAGTACCTAACATTTCTGTACAACCACAGTCTTCACATTCATCTATATTAAAATATGTGGCTCCAGTACAATTGTTCCACCCGTACATGCCAGACCAATAGTCACAAGTTTGACCAATAGGTAATGGTAAACCAACCATTGTCATTTGTCCGTTCTTACAACATGCACAATGTTCGTTAGGGTCAGGTTCACATAACGCTTGGTTGAAGTTTGTTGTTAGGTCACAAAGTGTGTAACCCAGTGAGTTAAACCAGTTACAATTAGCTCCTACTGGAGCTGGCCCCATAGATAGTGAAGAACCATTATCACAACATGTGCAATCATTAGCATAACCATCACAGTTAATGGTTGTGTAGTCATCACCACAATCATACCAACCATATGATGTAAGAGTATTGTAGTACGAACAATCCATCCCAAAAGGTAATGGATTTGCTGCTTGATTAATACCTATAGCTGACGTACCGTCACAACAATAACAATGTTTAGGTTTGACCTCTGGTTTACACACAACAAATAGGTGGTTCTGGTTACAATTACTATATCCATTAGCACCATTTAAAACTGAACACGATTGACCTGCAGGAACTTGTTGTATTACACCAACAACGTTATTATTATAACAACAATAACAATGTGATGCAGATATAATTGGTCCGTAAGTACAAGACCCGTCATCAAATGTTGCTAACGAGTTATAGTTATTAGCTGTTGGGTCTGTACATCCTGGAATTGGTGGGCAAACCTTATCATAACAGTCTTGACAATCAATTCCAAATAGTGAAGGTGAAGTTACTCCCGGAACCCATAATGGGTTACCATTAGCGTCTAAACCACAAGTTGTTAGGTCCACTGTTGCACTACAATTTGATGGAGAAGTATTTGATAGTACTCCACACGCGTAAACACCCGTTATCACATAACCGTCACAACCCCAAACATTATAATTTACCCCTGGTATGTAAAACTTATCACCGATAGATGATGATGTTGGTAGTAGTCCGTCTACTGTTGAGCAGGGAAAGTCGTGTGTGGTTGGTCCACTAGTACCACAATGTTTAGCTTTTATATGTTTACAGATTGGCATATTTGTTTTTTTTTTATTTTATCTTTATTATAAATACTTTAGATTGTAATGTTTATACCAAAGTCATAATTTGTTCCACCTATAAATATATTTTGGAAGTCTGTTATTCTTTGTGTTGTACCAACATGTATAGTTAAACTAGGATTTCCCATTGCTGTAAAGGTTGTGATATTATTTAAATCAAGAACACTACCTAAATACAAATGGGTCATATTATTACCATTACATATAACATAATTTAAATTTGTATTCTGAGTTAAATCTAAAACTGTTATTTGGTTATGACCACAATATAGACGAGTTAAAGCGGTATTATTAGTAACATCAAGAGTTGTAAGTTGGTTATGGGTAGCAACTAACCTCTCTAAAAGAGACAACATACTTACATCTATAGTTGTAATAAGAGGGTTACCACCAAAATTAATATCTTCTAAATTTACATTATTACTAACATCTAAAGTAGTTAACGTATTACTTTCACAATAAAGCCTCTCCAATAAAAGATTATTGGTTACGTCTATAGTGCCGATTGGTTGGTGACCACATCTTAAATCACGTAAATCAGTTAACATACTTACGTCTATTGAGGTAAGTAGATTTTGCCAACACCATATATATTTCATTAAAGGATTTTGACTGAAATCAAGGCTTGTGATGGTATTTCCATAACATAGTACCTGGTAGATTACAGGATTACCACTTGTGTCAAGACTTGTGAGTTGGTTATTTTGACAAGATACCCATCCTAGGTTAACATTATCACTTATATCCAAAACTGTTAGTTGATTACTTTCAGTCCAAAGGGTAAGTAAGTTAGTATTATTACTTACATCTATAGTTGTTAGTTGGTTACTACCACAATGCAACCATACTAATTCTCCAAAGTTCTCAATACCTGTTAAATCAGATATATTCAGATTGTTAATATCCAAATGTACGACACAACAAATATTAGAATATAAAACCGAATTGTCACCAATAGTACCGTTACCCATTGTGTTTGGCCAAGTTGCTGGAATCGCAACAGAACCATATCCTCCTCCATTGGTTGTTCCACTATGTGTTTCCAAGAAATTTTCGAAATTACTGTCTGGTATACTCACACTACCCACACAATTGCTTGAGATGCAGGGTCCTCCTGTGGTTCCTGTATAACAATCAGTTGATGGACTACTTTTACAGCTGTCTATAGAACTATACATCCCACTACCATCTAAAGGGTCAATACAACTACAACTAGTAGTTGGGTTATTCGCACATATACAATATTGGCCATGGTATGTATGTCCACCACCACCACATATGGAAATCAATAGTCCCTTTAATTGTGTGAGGGTCATACTATTTGTTGCTGCTAACCCAGCGGTAACTAATTGGTCAACAAATTCTTGTTTAGAGAAGGTGTTGAATGGCATATAGGTCGCTCCAAAAACTGGGTCATTATTACAAGTGTGAAAATTAAAGCCCATAGGTATCAGTAATTGATTCCCAGTTGATGCAGTACAACAGCTAGGTGGTGTACCTGAACCTGGTAGGCCTTCCTCATGATAAAAGTCAGAATACAAAGTTGTTGGTGGTACCGAATTTATTGGGTCACAAATCCACTCAACAGCTGCAACCTGACCCATGGAACCACCAGGTACTAAAGTCTTACCCGTACAAGTACCCACACTAGGGATAATATTTGAGTTAGATAAAGTAACTGACATTATAGGTGAAATTGTATTACCTGGAGTTGAGTAACTTACTAATTCTAAAATATCATTATCTGAAATATCACCATTAACATTATTAATAGTATAACTTAGGTTACTGTAACCTGGAGGACCGAACACACCATTAAAATGTGTAATTATACCAATGGTTGATATAAAGTCGTTATGTAACCCTCCTGCAAATGGTGTCGCGGTTATACCTTTTTTAATAACTATACTAAAGTTTGATGATTGAGTTATATTTTGGAAATTAAATTGTGCGACTATGTCATCTGCTACGTATGTTGTAAATGATGTTGATATCCCATCAAAGACCTGATTCATAACATTGGTTATCAGATTACCACCTGTTGAGGTTGAGTAAGCGTCACTTGATAACCCTATTTGATGAACTCCGTTAGAAGCTAAGTTCATTTGTCCCGCGTTGGCAGCAGAGTGTTGCCATATCGTTATTGCTCCAGATGTATTAAGATTAGCTGAATTAGTAGTTGTTGGTGCAGTACCAGGAATAATTGCTTTGTAGAAAACTCCTGTGCTTGGTGTTCCTGGTGTTGTTACACAATCACAATCATATGATACTGGTGGTACGTAACAACATGATGATGGTGAATTCCCACAGTCACCTGAAGTATTATATAGTCCAGAACCATCAAATAACTCAACACATCCACATTCAACACCCGTACATTCACAAATATAAAGATTAGGCTTAATATATACACTACTGGCATTAATTATGGTCATAACAATCGAGTAAGGTGTGGTTGACAATAGTGATAATCCGGTGTTGGTATTTACCCATGTTATAGCGTCATCCCAGGTTTGCACTTGGGTGAACAGGGTACCATTACCAACTGATATATCAACGTAACTTGCCCAATGTTGTGTGTTATTATTTATAGGACAAAACCCTAAATGTACTGGGTTATTAAAGATAAATTTCAGTGTACTTACGTCAGTATACTGATACCCATTGTTAACCATAAATTCTAATGGTTGGAATGGCCATAATACAGAAGTATTAAATCCTATATCAGTCCTATTACTACAAGTATTTGTCGCGTAGGTCGTTACACAATCCCAAGACTCACAACAGTTATTTGTATCTGAATCACACTGTAACTCATTAGTGTAAGGTCCGTTAACGTCTGGTACACAATTACACCCTGTACCACATTTACACCAAGTCCATTCACAATGTAGTTGACTTGCTCCTAATACAGCTTCTAAATCTTGCCATCCGGAAGTTCCACCATTATTACCTGGAGTACCAGGTGTAAAGTAGGTTGTAAACGTATAACCTAACGTGTTTATAGCGTCAATGAATGACTTCCATGTTGTATACTGTATTCCAGGTAAACCAGAATACATAAGATATTTTATGTAAGCCATATAAGGTCCTGGCTGTCCCCAAGAAGAAATTCCATTTATACAATCAATGTTATTAGGTGGTGAACAGGGTACTTCACAAGGCTCTCCACCTGAACCATACGGAAGTTGGTGCCTAACATCGTCAGGTGATTGCATATGATTATTTCCACCACCTAAATCAAATTTAAGTGTACTGAATTCTACATCATACCATTGGTTCGTTAAGTTTGCTATACCATATATTGCTGCTGTAAACGATAAACCTCCAGATACATGTGTTCTACTTGCACAACCATCTATTAACGCTATATTTTGACAAGACCATCTGTCTGTTGGGTACTCACATCCTCCGTCATCTATTGTTGCTAACGTGTTGTAGTTTGTTGCTCCGGTATCTGTACAACCCCAAACATCATCCATACAACCCCATTCATAACATACAGCTCTACACTCCACTACGGTCGCAAATTCACCTTCACCATTACAAACATCTAAACAACCGTTAGGTGTACAAGTCCACGTAGTTGGTGTTGGTACACAACAAACAGCTTCACAATCTGATTTATGCATACCACAGTTTGGTGTGAAACATGGGTCACAAAAACATGGACCAGTAATATCAACACAAGATTCAAGACCACTTATAGATATTGTTATAATATTACCAATAACATTTGTTGTAGCTGTGACCACATCGTTAAATGTGTCATTTAAAGTAACACCTAATGTACCCGTAGTATCCCACACGGTATTCAATTGTGCTATCATGTCAGCCCAATTTGTACAATACCCTTCTGGGTTTGTTGCTGGGTGGTATGGTAGTCCGTTACTACCAGAACTAGTTAAAAGATTGTTATAAACTATATAGTCAGATGAATTAAATATTCCGTCACAACCATCACCACATTTACAACTTTCCTCAGCTGCATTCAATACTGTTGCGTCTGTTTCAAATTTACAGAATGTAAATGCTGTAATACCACTATATTGTCTTGTTGGTGATGCTGTTGGGTCAGCTAAATAACTTAATACTTCATCACTACTATGATATCCAAGTGTGCCAGAGTTATCTGGTACTCTTGTAAGTCCACTCATTGTTGTCGTTGTTTCTGATGACATACAAATATATAAAGCTTCAGGTCCACAACAATCCAAGTCTGTATTTGTGTTACAACTATACTCTGTTGGGTATAGGTCAGGTAGAAGACTATAGTGACCACCCTGTTCTAGACATGGTTGTCCGAAACATGGTAGTGGTGGTGGGGTTAATACAGAACATCTCCAACTTTTAGCACATATATACGATAGTTCGGTACATTGTGTGTATGAGGACCAGGGTCCGTAACCAGGTGTGTTATTTATACTATTTAATGATGGAGCCCCATAGTACCCAAACTGACAGGAATTACCCCCAACGGTACTAGGGTCATCTGAATAAGTTGTCGCGGTACATATCCAACTCAATTCATCCTCTGGAGGACAACAAGCTGCATCACACACAACTTCACTATTATACTCACCAACAGTGGTAAGTGTGTCGTAACAATAACAAGGTGAAGGACTACAACAAGATTTCCAATGTACATCCATAGTGTAAGCAGATATCCCAAAGTGAGTATTAATTCTACCCTCAATGATTGTAGGTGTGTCTGTCTGTGTACAAGCGGTAACTATTAAGTCTGTAGCGTTATAGAAGTCATTCCACGTCTGATATTCGGTACCAGAATTAATTAACTGGTGTGATACACTATATATGTACCAATACGCTAAGTAAATATTTGGAAGACCTACGGGACTACCTATATTTCTAAAACAATAATCACCATTTCCTGAGCCTGCCATCGTAGAATTAACTTGTGATAAGGTAGAAGAACTAAGTAATGGGGAGGTTGGACCGTTAATAACCCACTTAGATAAACCGAATAATTGTGACGGTGCGTTAACCGAATGCCAGTTAAGGTCACTACCAGTTAAACTACCAACTGAAGCACCCAAGAATTGTTTATCTTGACATATTGGTAGATATGGTTGGTCTTGTACACAATTCCATGTGGTAGCGGAACAACATGCTTCTTCACATAACGTTTGTGATGTATAAGTTCCTCCAGAACCAGCAATCTCAACACATTCACATGTATATGGGTTGTCACACTCACAATCTAACCAACCATACATAAACGCTACACCTGGATATGATAAATTGGTTATAAGACGTACTACCAGAGTATTACAAAGTGGTGGGATAGTTACTGGGATTGATAGTGCTGCAAATGTTGCTGTAAGTCCAGTCCAACTTGTATGTACGGTAGATGATATAGCTGGTATAGTAGTTGTAATACCAGTTAACTTAACTAGTTCTCCGTTATGCGGGCCAATCTCACAATCATTTAACATACCTGTTGGTGTTATTTCACATTTTACGTTTGTGAAGTTAAATCCGTCCCACCCTGGTGTTACGTGCATGTAGTTGTAACAAGCTTCAACATCTAGAAATATTCCGTCTAATGTTGTTAACCCATCACAATTATCTATAGTTGTGTTTGTAACACAACTCCAGGTTGTTAATGGGCAACAAGTGGTTTGAGCTGATAAATACGTAGGATAGAATCCACTTGAATTTGATGGTAACGAACTTGTGTTGGTACACCCAACGGTACAACCAACTGTTGTACACAAACAAAACTCTTGATTGACTGTAACGGTAATACCAGGAACATTAAGTATGTCACTAATTTCTGTCATAGGTGTTACCAGTATTGCTGCGTTACCTGGTGTACCATTCATAACCCCAAGTAAATCGTCCCAATCAAGGAACGTAAACGACTGAGGTATAGCTGTTCCTACCTGAATATCCACACGAATATCAGTTATATAAACCCAGTATCCGTTATTTATGTTGTCATAACACGCATTTGTTGGTGCGGTTATAACATTAGTTAATATAAATTTAAGTTCATCAAATCTTGTATTGGTCCAATTTGGGGCTATTGATGCCGATATCGCGTCTATGTGGTCAATAATATCAGAACTAATTATAGCGGTATTTGCCATGTTATTACATGTGTCAGCTGTTAGTCCAGTTGTACAGTAATAATTTTCTTGACATGTTGCTGTACAAGCTGTTAATGCTGAATACGTCGCTCCGGTATTTGGCCATTCTACACATCCTACACCTCCTGAAGATAGAGTGTATAGAGACGTTTCATACTGACATGGGTCATCACAAGTCCAAGACATACAACTACCAGTACACGCTGTAAATGAAGTTATACCTGTCCATGTACCACCAGTACCTTGTTGTTGGATACACCCTTGTTGTGCTAAATTACTTGGGTATCCGTTACAATTTGTTGATATACATACCTCATGACAATCTGCCATCATACCCGACCCCATGTTACCTGTCCAAGTTCCCCCTGAACCATAGTTACCGTCAATATAGTTTGCTGGACTTGAGGTAGGACTATTATACCATTCACACCCTATTAATGGGTCACCAGTACATTTTACAGACTTACACCTATTACTACATTGAGCTAACGTTAGGTAACCACTCCAATCTAAAGTACACCCAGTGGTTGTACATACGTACATTGTTGGTACACAGGCTACATCACATTCTGTTTCTGATGAAAGTGAATACGCTACACTAGCCGTATATAATGTTTCCGCTGAAGTACAAGTACCAGCGGTTAGTCCACTAGTCGTAAGTACTAAATAATCGTCAAGGAAACCAGTGAAGTTAGTACTCCCAAGATAGCTTCCTTGAATGTTTACTGTCCATCCGGACATATCTAGTCCACCATATGTTGGTGTTGTGGTTGTCCAGTATGGGTTCGATGATTCTAATTGGTCAAGGTTCTGCCAACATAGTTCTGGGGCAGTACCAATAACACCACCTTGCCCTGCTGGTCTAGGTGCGTTACCGGGTAACCATGTACCGTTTGGTACTGTTTGGTCACCGGATGCTATTGCCGCGTAAGATTGTAATAACCCCATTTTCGAACTTTGTGGGTTAAAGACGGTAGCAGAACCAGCCACCCTAACTGGGTATAATAAAGCTCTTATAGTACCACTATCCCCTGAAACGGTATTGTAATTTTGTGTATATGCGGTATAATCTTCTTTCCATTCTATCATTGGTTGATTCAACATGATAGGGTTACCTGTAGGAGCACCTACGTAGGTACTGTCATGATACCCGTGAATAGTACTAACAATACCTAGTGTGCTGTTGTCATCAATACCATCAGCTTCAGTTATGAAACTTATAACTATAACGTTGTTACTAGTATTAGCTGTAGGAGCGATTCCATGTGTTGTTAATGATGCTATATTACCACCAGTCAATGGAACTGAAGCTATACCGATATTGGTATATGTTCCAGCTGAGTATTGGTCATGCCAATTATCACTTAACCACCCTGAAGTTAATAGATTAGTTTCTCTTATCCCAAGTAAAGCTCTCTCGTCATGAAAAGGGGTTGGTTCCCATTCCGAAGGATAGGTTACAGTAGAAGCTCCGGGAGACACAGAGAATTCACCACTATATATTGAGTTTGCCCAATCTAACCATCTACCGTCACTAACTAATGTGTGGTATATTTGTCCGTCAAACGTTGGGAAATTACTGTTAACATAGTTTTGTAATTTAATCCTAGTATTTAAAATATTACCGAAACTTAGATTACTAATATCATAATAAGCGTATATACTTGTTCCTGTTGATATCACGTCTCGTATACATGCCCACCCGACACAAGCTTCTGTACATGAAGACATTGCTGAGTAAGAATCTATACCACCAGTAAACTCATAATTCATTTCTAAACAACCACTAACAGTACAATCGTAAGACTTACATTCTGTGTTTGCTGTACATGAAGTGTATGATGAATATGTAGAAGCCGTATTAGGTAATTGAGTACATCCAAATGTACCCATACCTTCACACCTCCATGACGTACATCCACTATCACATGTTGCTCCTGTATATGTACCTCCGGTACCAAACCCGTTTAGTCCACCTTCTGTCCAAGCGTTAGGTGGCACTAATTGATTGTAAACTTGACATCCAATAGCGTAAATATTTGTACCAACATCAATACAATCCCAAGACTTACAATTATCAGTACAAAGAGACCAAACACTCTGTTCATTTGAGTATACTGTGGATAGATATGTGTGACCAGTTCCTCCATGTTGTTCACAACCATAATCCTCACACGAATAAGACCTACAATTTTGATTACAATCAACCATTGATATCGTATTAGTACCACCGGTACCACGAGTTCCGTCAGTGAAATGTGGTGACGCTGCGTAACTAAGACTATTGAACTCCTCACAACCAGTATTTGTACATTGCCAAGATTCACAAGCTGGGTGATTAGTTACACCAGTAAGACAATCGTCTAAACTATCGTATGTCCCTCCGGTTTGACTACCTACCACACAACCGGCAGCTGTACAGTCATACCTCCAACAAACTGTCTCAGCTGTACATGTATTGTATGTTGGTTGAGATAGTGTATTACCGGTATTTGGGTATTCTAAACAACCAAGTGATGATACGGGACCAGGGTTTTGACAAGACCAAGATGTACACCCTGTTTGACAATCCTCCAGTGAGAATGCTATCCCTGATGGATTAAAGAATGTTTGTCCTGAACCAGGCCATTGTATACAATGGTCATATTCCCACGTACCATTAAAAGGTTGACAGTCATACGAGTAACATACATTATAAATCCCACCTGTTACAGAACAAGTATCGTCGTCATAACCACCATCATAACCAATTTGTGATTCACAACCAATATCTGTACAGTTATAAGACTTACAGGTAGTATTACAATTAGCTAAATTATTACTAGCTCCAGCAGTACCATATTTACCGTAATTAGTCCCAGTAACAAAGTTATTTACACCAGTACTAGTAATCCCTACTGAGTTTGGTCCATTAAATACTTCACAAGGAACCCCACTAGTGGTACCAGAAGCTGTACAATTCCAAGATTGACAGGCGTCTGTATGGTTATTAGCTACGGTCCCACCTGTACACTCATTGAATGTATCAAAATCACCAGTAACTTGACTTCCGATAACACAACCGTTAGGTGTACAATCATATCTATCACAAATTGTTTGAGCTGTACACGCACTATATGAATCAAACATAATCTGTTGAGCAGTACTACCTGTATTAGGGTAGTTTATACAACCATTAGTTGGCCAGGAAGGGTTTTCACAAGACCATGATGTACAAGCTGAAATTGTTGTTGTTCCTGTTTGACAATCAATGAAGTTAGTAGGATATCCGGCAATATTAAAGTAGGTTCCTCCAGAACCAGCTTGTGGTTGACATCCTTGGTCATCCCAACTTAAAACACTATTACAATTATACGATTGACATATATCATCACAATTATTTGTTGTAAACGTACCTCCAGTACCACCACCAGGAAGTTGGAAGAATGTTCCAGTAGCTGTATCGTTATATATTTCACATCCGTCATGTTCACAAGCCCAAGATGTACATGCTAACACACAATCACCATAATCGCTGTAGTCACCAGTTATGTGGTCACCGACAACACAACCATAATCTGTACAGTCATATCTCACACAAGATGTATTCGCTGAACAAGCGAGAAGTGAATCATATGTATTAGTTGTACCAGTATTTGGGTACTCTAGACAACCTACACTTGCAGCTCCAGGATTTTCACAAGACCAAGACCTACATTCACCAGTACACGCTGTATATGAAGATACTACACCAGCTAGTGAAACAATACCACTATAGAATGTACTACCAGTACCAGATTGTATAATACAACCATTATCTTGCCATGTCCAACCCGCATTTATTTCAACTTCTAAACAGTCGTATGAGTGACAAATATTATTACAGGTATCTGACGTGTAGGTACCCCCAGAACCACCATGACCTTGGTAAGGTGTTCCAGCGAATAGGTTATAAGACGCTGTATAGGCACTAACATTATATTCTGTGCAACCACTAGATGTACAATCCCAAGATGAACATTCGTTATCACAAGAACTATTAAAATATGTACCACCTGTACCACCTGAACCACTACTATAAGAAGCTGTTCCAGCACTAATATTATATTCTGTACAACCACTACTAATACAATCCCAAGATGAACAAGCGGTATTACAAGTAGGTAAATCAGAATACATCCCCTGTGTACCACCAGTTACAACACAACCGGTATTTGTACAATTCCAAGATACACAAGTCGCGGTACATGAAGTGTAGTCTATAGTACCACCAGTACCGTACTCACCATCACTATATCCAGGTGAGTTTGGGTATAATGGGTCGTTATAACCGGTACAACCTGTTGTAGCACAAGCCCAAGACTGACAACTACCAGTACATAAGGCTTTAGTTGTGTAGGTACCACCGGTACCAATTTGTGATTCACACCCATCAATACCACAATTCCAAGAAATACAGTTAGTATCACATAAACCCTGTTGTAGATAGGTACCACCACTACCACTTAAACCATTTATCTCACTATCAGAACCAGGTGAGTTATAAACTTCACACCCATCATCAATACAGTTAAATGAATAACAATCTGATTGACACATAGCTAAGGCATTACTAGGTGAGTATTGGTCATAGTATGTACCACTATACCCAGCTTGTTCAGAACAACCGGTAGTTGTACAACTGTAGGACACACAATATGAATTACAATTAGCTAACGATATTGTATTAGTACCACCAGTACCATATGTACCGTTAGGGTTGTGTGATTCACACCCGTCAGCAGCACAATTCCAAGATTGACATGCTGGTAATGTTGGTGTACCTCCGGTACAACCAGAGAAGCTATCGTATGTTCCGGTAACTTGGTCTCCGATAACACAACCATCAGGTGTACAATCATATCTATCACAAACTGTTTGAGCTGTACACGCTTCATATGTTAATTGACTATATGTATTACCTGTATTTGCGAATTGTAAACAACCGTTAGGTGCGTAATTGGTTACTGTACCGTTAGGGTATTCGTAGTAGTTTCCTGGGTATTGACAAGACCATGATGTACAAGCTGAAACTGCTGTTGTTCCAGTATGACAATCATTAAGTGAATTAAATGTACCACCAGTACCAGAGTGTTCTGTACATGAGTCCTGATTCCAGTTATTAAAACTAGTGTTAGATAAAGTTATACCACCATTAACACCTGTTAATGCGTTACATTCCCAAGACGTACACCCAACATTACAATCAGTCAGTGAATTATTACCAGTAAATGTACCACCAGAACCAGCTTGTACAACACAACCGGTATCCGTACAATTATGTGATGTACAGTTTTGGTTACATGGTATTTCATCGTTCCATTGCCAAGGATTTAGCGGGTCGTACCCAGCAGTACTAGTACAACCTGTATCTGAACATCCCCATGTAAAACATGTCGCGGTACAAGCTGCTAATGTGGTACCACCAGTACCATAGTTACCACCCAAATCGTGAAGCACATCTCCATCAATATATGACATTGAGTTTGTATTACTTGGACTATTCCAAGCCTCACATCCTGTTAGCTCACAACCAAATGATTGACATGCCGCTGTACAACTATTTAAACTACTGTATGTTCCACCAGAACCAAACGTACCATTTGTATAATTTGGTGCTGTTGGGTGGTCTGGGTCGTTATGTAATACACACCCATAATCACTACACTCATATGATATACATACAGCACTACATACTACAGTAGACGCGTAAGTACCACCGGTACCACCTTCACCTTGGTATGGTGAACCAGCAAATAGATTATAAGATGTTGTACCAGCACTAATATTATAATCACAACAACCAGTGGTTGTACAATCAAATGAACTACAAAGGTCATCACAGTTACTTGTACTGTAGGTACCACCGGTACCACCTGAACCTTGGTATGGTGAGCCATCAAATAAATTATAAGATGTTGTACCAGTACTAATATTATATTGTGTACAACCACTAGATGTACAATCCCAAGATGAACATTCGGTAAGTAAACATCCATTTAAAGTGGTATGTGTACCTCCGGTACCTAAATTTCCAGAACCAGTATAATTGGAATCACCAGGTAAGTTATATAAAGTACATCCACTGGTACTACAATTATAGGATGTACAAGCTTCTCCTATACCTGTAACACCACTAAGACAATCCTCAATTGTGAGGAATACACCAGCTGATGGACCAAGTCCGTGTGTACACCCATAATCACCACATGTCCATCCTTGGATATCACAGTCAACCCAACATTGAGATTCTGTTGCTGAAGTATAAGTTGCGTGTGTTAGGTAATTTGTTTCAGCTGACGAACATATACTTGCTACTACGGTAGCAGTACTAGTATTTTCAGTAATGTACGTATTTAAGTCTTGCTCTAATGTGGTAGAATTCAGTGTTGGGTAAGAGGTATTAATTTTAAACCCTTTTTGGTCTAGTGCACCCCAGTTCCCATAATTTTTATTTCGAATATTATGCATTCTAACCTTATGTGAGTCTACAACAATATAGGTTATCTCACCACTCTGAGCTACTGATTCCCAATCATGACCTGCATTTCCTATACCACAGTGTTGAATTGGTGTTAGAGGGTTTGAAACGTCAACAGTTACAACATGCCCATCAGGAACAGTAATAACACATCTCCAATCCTCCACACTAACACCCTTTACTTGGTTCAAACTGGTAGTATACGTGGGTGCATAGTTGGAAACATTATTTAGGTTAGTTGGTGATGTAATGTCATAAATTCTTAACATGTCAGATGCAACATAAGCGTAATTACCTTGAATGGCTACATCAACTGCTTCACCAACTGTGTTTTGAGTTTGGGTTATGGTAGGGTTGAGAGGGTTTGATATATCGACACAGGTAAGTCCTGCAACTCCACAAGCAATGTAGGCATGATTACCGCTAACGGATATAGCTTGTGATATACCAGGTATTGGTGTGTACCCAACTAAAGTTGGAGCGGAAGGCGTTGAGACATCGATAACTGTAAGTCCTGAAATTCCCTCAACAATATAAGCGTAAGTTGTTACACTATTACCACTAACGGCTACATCGAGTGACGATGGAACTAAAGCTGGGGTTAATGGGCTGGTCCAAGTTCCAGCTAAAGTTGGATTGGAGGCGTCTGAAACATCAGCAATTGTAAGTCCTGAAATTCCATCAGCAATATAAGCGTAATTACCATAAGTGGTAACACCACTTGCAGTACCATTGGTATTGAGTGAACCTAAAGTAAGTGTGGATGTGGGGTTAGAAACATCTAAAATTGTAAGACCTACAGTTCCAGTAGCCACATAAACGTGAGTTGTTGTACCGTCACCACTAACTACAATTGCTTTTGTTTGTCCAGCTGAAACATTATGTGAAGCTACGTATTCACATGAAGTCCGACTATCCCAATATGGGTTGAATGTTTCTAGTGATTGTAAATCAAAGCAATTACATAATTCGTTGTTACCATCGGTGACATTATTAACAGTACTACCCTCTATTCCGTCGTACGTAATTGTTCCGTTAGGTGTAGTAAAAGTACCAAATGGTACCGGTGCTGTACCTGGTTTCCACTTTCCATCCAACGGAAGATTATTACCAGAGTGTATTGCTGCTGTCGTATGTTCTGCAAAAACCCTAGCTGTAGAACACACACAGAGTGGGTCATTTCCTGTACCTGCAGCCCATGACCAAGTAACATTTTCATAAGCTGTAGCCCAACCACCATAAACACCTAAATCACAACCTCCTGTAGGGTTATTTGATGTTGCTATTGGTTCCTTACAAAGTCCTATACCACAAGCGTTAGTGGTTGGGTACATAAATACTTGGGTATTACCAGTATGAGCTAGGACATTGTTCCATTTGGTTGTCCACCAATTATAATCCGTTTTCCAATTAGAGGTAGGAGCTGAGGTATTAATAAGGTCACCTGTCTTTTCATGATAATCACTGTGACTTTCGTCAATGAATAAAATAATTAATGTATTATCGTCGTAATCTCTTACTGGCAGAACGTGACTTTGGGTATTATTACCTGTAAAAATTGAAACACCATTTACGTCAACACCTGGATGTACATTATAATTACTACTACCAATAAAGACATAATGACCGAACATTAACCATCTTTCACCACTGTTAATTACATGGTGTCTGTCTCTTACATGACCTAACGAATCTAAATATGCTTCAACACCATAGTAAGCGTCGTTGATATTCTGTGTACCCATTGATGAATTATCGTAAAATACGTATACGTCAGCGTCAAGGTCTGTAACGATAGTCTCACACCCCCAACCTACACAATCAGATGCACATAATGCTGATGTTGCATATGTGGTACCATTAAATGTATATCCTGAAACACATCCTTCAGTGGCACATGACCAAATTGGTGTTGTATTACAAGATGATTGACAAGTAACCTCATCAGCGTACCAGTTTGGACCACCACTTGTATATGCCGAGTAACAAGGTGTTCCTAGTCCATCACAATGCCATTGAGGAACACAGGGTAGACAAGATGCGTATGAACTGTATGGGTGTGTTGTACTTAAACTATAATTTGTTTCAGCAGAAAAACAACCTACTGGTACCCAATTTACTGTTCCATTAGGGATAATTTCATTATTTAATAAATTAATTAAATCGGTTTGTGGGTTATTAAGTGTGTTATCGTAAGCTCTGTGTGACCACCCCATTTGACCTAGTTTACCATGATTTGCCCAAAGTTGGTTAATACTACCATCTGCGTATCCACCAGCAAATGTTCCATATGGTCCGTTGCTAATGTCTAACACCCCAGTAAAGGGGTCATGGGTATAACAAGGGTTAAATGATGAAGTTACATCATATGTACCACCCGGACCAGGGTTACCTGGTGAACCATAGTGGCCGTTATAACTACACGGATTGGCTGAACCTGGACCTACTGGCATTGTAGAACATCCGACAGGGTTACCATTATTATCTACCTCATTACATGTTGTTGTCCCGTCAAGCGTTAATGACCCATTAGGTATGGTAATCCAAGTACCATCTAATGTACCAGTACCTAAAGGTAGTCCAGTAGTAGAATCAACGATAGTCATATCATCTTGGTTACCATCGTCAATAACATTTAACATAAATCTCATTTGATGATTATGAGTTTTTTGTAAATTTCCACCTGTGAAACCTTGATTTAATGGGTACCAGGGTTCGTGGAATGTGGCTGGTATCGCCCACGCTTTATAATTACGGTCTGCTGGTTTGTTGACCCCTTGCACTACCTTCCATAACTCATAGTGTTCGATATATAAATCAGATGGAACACCATTATGAATACCGTTCAATGTATCGTAGCCTTGATTAGCTTCAGAAATAGTAATAACTAGTTGGTCGTTAGTTGGGTATGTTAAACCCGTGAGTTGCATGTCAGGTCTTACTGTGTATTTTGAAAAATATTGGTCTGCACCGGGGATATTCCAGGCCACATTACCAGGATATCCTGGGTTTGAGCAATATATTAGACCAGGACAAGATTGTATAGGAACTGTAGGTAGTTGTAAATCTTTAGTTCCGTCCGGTTTCAAATTTGTAGCAGTATATGGTATAGACCCCCAAGATAACCAGTGTTCAAATCCAAATGTAGTTGATTCGTTGGTACCCCCTTCTTTCGTAAACTCAATCGTCCCACCTAAGTCTTGACTACTAACCCAGTTAGCGTCACCCACCCAACCATTTTGAGTTAATGTTTGTGTCCAGGCTGTTGTAGCTTTAAAATATTCCTCTATTGTTACAGTTGGGAATGAACCACTCGCATCAAATACGAATAGTATGTCTGCATCTGGTGCTAACTCAGGTGAGGGACCACATCCCCAACCTATACAAGCTGCTTGACATTGTGCTATTGAAGTGTATGTTGTTACTGTTGTTGATGTATAACAACCTATTGTGGTACATGAATAATACGCCATATAATATAAATTTGTTTTTTTTCTTTTATAAGTAGGCGCTTAGCACCTTATAAATAAATATCCCAAACTTTTGATTTGG
>Ga0075441_10000380_pt1 | contig 22832 bp, 20 predicted proteins | sample CoawatmetaG00DNA_FD_71582 | JGI IMG/M metagenome (GOLD analysis project Ga0075441, IMG submission 71582) | Marine microbial communities from the West Antarctic Peninsula - Coastal water metaG002-DNA | ecosystem: Environmental > Aquatic > Marine > Coastal | place: Atlantic Ocean: West Antarctic...
CACATCTTTATGTTGGGAGGAGAAAGCTATCGGCTAAAGCAGAAGACAACAAGCTAGACTATGAAAGGTGGGTCAATTTTATTGGCCAAAGGTGGGTCAAAATAAATGGCCATTGACACAAGCGGCGATTGCCGTAAATAATGCACACCGGAATGTCCCGAGAAGACCCAGCGACCGCACATCAGCAGGAAAGCGATACCGAAGGTCATGGCCATGAGCTGGAACTCAGGAATCTCACCACCGGAAAGCTTGGTCAGCAAAGCCAAAGTGCCCCATAACAGAACCGAAATTGACCCGATCCAGGTTGCGGCGGTAACGGATGCCATGAAACCCTCCCGAAACTCTCATGTGTGAATGATTGCAGAAGGGTATCCAGTGCGAAGGGTAGGAACTTTCAAATCCTGGCGGAACTATTTCGAAATACGGCGGAAGTGGCTGGGCGCTTTGCCAAAGTGGGCTCTGAACCTGTCGCTAAAGGCCGATAACGATGAATAGCCGACAGCGTCGGCAACTCGCTGGACGCTGAGCCCCGACTGCTCCAGAAGCCGCCAAGCTTCTTTCATTCGTAACTCTGTGAGGTATTGATGCGGCGTCATGCCGACCTGGCGCCGAAACAGATCGTTCAACTGCCGAATGCTCAGATGTGCCACGGCAGCCGCCTCGGCCAAGGACAGCGGTCGGTTGAAGTGTTCGTCCAGAAATTGTTTCGCGGCGTGGACTCTGCGGTCCAGCTTCAGCTGACTTCCATGGCGCTCCTGAAGCAACTGAATCAGCAGGAGTAGCATTTGATGTTGGGTAAAATCCGACTCTGTCCCATTATGGAGCTGTGCGTGAAGGAACTGGATGTAGTGGAGCAATGCTGGATCCAAGTCTACGAAACAAGGTAGCTTGTCCAGCGCCGCGGCATACCCATGGCCAATTCCCGCGGGAATAATTGCCGCTCGATGCTGAGCCACTTCCCCTTCGATGGCATCTACCGACAGAGATAACGTTCCCACCAACGGCAATACCAGTTGATGATGGTCGTGGGAGTGGCTTTTTCCCTCATCCTCGTAGGTTCGTATATGCAAGCCGATCTCAGAATGCTTCATGCGACCAGTATAATCAGGAACATTTGAAAATCCTCACAGAACGACCCTTTCATTCATCTCTCATCCGGGATCGGACCGGTTCATAGTGAAAACGCGGGAAACTGGCAGTGACGAAGTATCTTGTGAACCACGCCTAAACGGTTTATGGCTAGAATTTCCGCTTTTTTTAGGAATTGCCTGAGATGCGGGACGGTCGCAATGCGAACATTGGAAGCAACCAATTAACGCTTCTTCCCGCATTACTTCGAAACCTATATGAGGGAAAGCACACTTTTTCAGTATACAGCTATTTCACATTCCCCCTGAAACCAAGCATAAACGGGTTGCAGTAGCCATCTGGGCAAACGGCATCCTGACTCTCGTCCAGATCGCGGAAAGGACTTTGCCGGCAGCTTGGCGCTGATTGCCGATGCTATACATAACTTCTGGGACATGGCATCGCTGATTATCGCGTTCGCGGCCCGTAAGATTGCGCGTCGCCCGGCTGAATAAAAGCTGACCTTCGGCTACGGGCGAATAAAGGTAGGTGTTGCGCTGTTAAATACACCACCTTGATCATGATAGGGCCCTACCTGATATACGAGGGTGTCATGCGGTTCCCAGATCCGCTGGAACTCAAGGGGTGTTGGGTAGTCTGACTTACATTGTTGCACTGATAATGGACGCGTTGAGCGCGCTGCTGACCTACTCAATGCAGAAGGGCAGCGTTAATATTCATGCGTTGTTTTACACAACTTGTCTGATGCGTTTGCGTCAATAGCAGTGTTATAGGCGGAGCTCTTATCTTGCTCTACGACATGCGCTGGGTTGATTCCGCAATCACCATTGGCATGGCCAGCTATATTCTCTACCTGGACCTGACAGAAATTGGCGGGACCATCAGAACACTCATGCTGGGGAGTCCCTAGGATATCGGCACAGATTCCGTCATTGGGGCAGTATCAGACTTAGAAGGAGTTATCGACTTCACCCCGTACATTTTTGGCAGGTGGGTGAGCATGATGCCTCGCTCGACGCCCGTGTGGTTGTCGAGATGAGTGCGTGGAATGAACTTGAGAAAATCAAGGACGGGATAAAACAGGCTTTGGAGAAAGAGTTCAGCGTAACTCATTCAACACTGGAATTTGAACACCCTGACTACAAGCACGAGGGGGCAAATACCTATAAACATAGTTAACCGGCGCGCTATGTGACATACCTCATCATGCAGATTCCAAACGAATGGCGAACCACAAAGGCACGAGGACTCCATGCGAGACATGATTGAACCCCATCAAATTTGGGCCTACCCCATCGCTGCTGTTCTCGGCCTTTTAGAGGGCAGGAAACCTCCCCCGGGAAATATGTTGCCAGAGTATCTGCCCGGGACTCCATACCCAGGCTCTTGCTTTATAACAACATTACCCAGACACCGCTGCATCATCAGACCTCGCCAGAATCTCGAAAGCAATATGGCGAGGTCTAGTTTTCTTTACCCTTCGGAAATACTCCTGCATTTCCAGAGATAGTAACCTACCGGTATCACCAACAGCGCCAAAATCACAGCAGATATCATCCCACCGACCATTGGTGCAGCTATGCGCCCCATGACTTCGGAGCCGGTACCAGTGCTAACCATGATAGGCACCAAACCTCCGATAATAGCAGCAGCAGTCATCATTATAGGCCGCACGCGCAATCCGGCACCATGAAGCACGGCAAGGCGCAACGTCTCGCGTCTTGGAGTCGCCCCCTTCTCCTTACAGGTTTGCAACATTTCCTCGTAAGACTGGTTCAGATACACCAGCATGATCACACCAATCTCCACGGCAACGCCGGCCAGCGCAATGAAGCCTACACCGACCGCAACCGAAAAGTTATAGCCCAGCAGATACATCAGCCAGATTGCGCCAATCATGGCAAACGGCAGCGTACCCATGATGATGCCCACTTCCGCAAAACGGCGGAAGTTCAGGAACAGCAGAATGACGATAATCGCCAGCGTCAGCGGCACCACGTAGGTGAGCTTTTCCTTGGCACGCAGCATGTACTCATACTGGCCAGACCAGGTAACCGAATAGCCCGCAGGCAGATCGAGCTCCTCGTTAACGGTGGCCATGGCCTGCTCCACATAAGTGCCGACATCGACCCCTTCAATATCCACGAAGGTCCAGCCATTGAGGCGGGCGTTTTCACTTTTGATGGCGGGAGGACCGTCTTCAACCCGAATATCGGCGACGTCGGCCAGCGCAATCCGTTGCCCCGTTGACGTAACGATTGGCAACTGCTCGAGCTTCTCTGGGGAATCCCGGTAGTCCTGGGGATAGCGCAGATTGACCGGGTAGCGCTCAAGCCCTTCGATCGTCCGTGATACATTAATACCGCCGATCGCCGAAGCAACAATCTGCTGAACATCCGCTATGTTCAGTCCGTAGCGGGCTGCTCGCTCGCGATCGATATCCGCCTTGATGTATCGACCACCGGCAACCCGCTCTGAATAAACAGAGGCGGTGCCGGGAATATCAACGATGATTTCCTCAAGCCGTTTGCCAATGTCCTGGATAATGGCAAGATCCGGACCTGCCACTTTGATACCGACTGGCGTTTTAATACCCGTCGCCAGCATATCGATGCGGGTTATGATGGGCATGACCCAGGCATTAGTTACCCCCGGGAAACGGATCAGGGTATTGAGCTCCTGCTTGAGCTTTTCCGTCGTCATCCCTTCCCGCCATTCATCCCTGGGCTTTAACTGGATAAATGTCTCGATCATCGTCAACGGTGCTGGATCGGTCGCGGTATCCGCCCGCCCGACTTTGCCGAATACCGTTTTTACTTCCGGTACCGTGGCAATCAGTTTGTCGGTTTGCTGCAGCAGCTGCCGGGCCTTGCCAATTGAAATACCCGGGTAGGTGGTTGGCATGTACATCAGGTCGCCCTCATCCAGCGGAGGAATGAATTCACTCCCGATTTTGGTGGCCGGCCACAGGCCCACAACCAGTGCAAGCAGTGCGGCCATAACCGTACTTTTCGGGAATCGAAGGACGAGCTTCAGCGCCGGCATATAGGCACCGACCAGCAGACGATTCACGGGATTCTTGTGTTCCGGCAGCACTTTGCCGCGAATGAAATAGCCCATGAGCACGGGAACCAGCGTCACCGCCAGGGCCGCACTGGCTGCCATGGCGTAGGTCTTCGTGAAAGCCAGCGGTGCAAACATCCGGCCTTCCTGCGCTTCCAGCGCAAATACCGGCACAAAACTGACGGTGATGATCAGGAGCGAAAAAAACAGGGCTGGCCCGACCTCGGAGGCCGATCTGGCCACGACCTCCCATCGGTTCTCAGGGGTTAACGGGGTCCGCTCCATATGTTTGTGCATGTTCTCGATCATGACGATGGCGCCATCGATCATCGCCCCGATCGCAATCGCAATCCCCCCGAGGGACATAATATTGGCGTTGATTCCCTGCCAGTACATGACAATAAAGGCCGCCAGAATGCCAACCGGCAGGCTGAGAATCGCCACCAACGACGAGCGAACGTGGAACAAAAAGATGATGCACACCAGGCCCACCACCAGAAACTCTTCAAGCAGCTTGAACCCGAGATTATTCACCGCCCGCTCAATCAGACCGGAGCGATCATAAACCGTTACCACCTCGACACCTTCCGGCAAACTGGATTTCAGTTCCTCCAGTTTCGCCTTCACGCCATTGATGGTTGCCTGGGCGTTTTCACCGAAGCGCATCACTACTATGCCACCGACGGTCTCGCCTTCGCCATTCAGCTCAGCCACCCCGCGCCGCATCTGCGGCCCAATCTCAACAGTGGCCACGTCTTTCAGGAGCACGGGGGTGCCGTTGTCATCAAGCCCCAACGGAATCGACAGCAGGTCCTCACGGGACTGGATGTAGCCGGACGTGCGCACCATGTATTCCGCCTCGGCCATCTCGATGACCGAGGCGCCCACTTCCTGATTGCCCCTCTTGATGGCGTTCTGGACATGAGCCAGGGGAATTCCCAACGCCCTGAGCTTTTCCGGGCTGACCTTGACCTGATACTGCTTCACCATGCCACCAAGCGCGGCCACTTCGGACACGCCTGGCACTGTTTGGAGTTCGTATTTCAGAAACCAGTCCTGCAGGCTGCGCAGCTGGCTCAGATCATTGTTCCCGGTGCGATCCACCAGAGCATAAAGGTAAACCCAGCCAACCCCGGTTGCGTCCGGCCCCAGTTGCGGGCGGGCCGAGTCCGGAAGGCTCGGGGCCACCTGGGACAGGTACTCCAGCACCCTGGAGCGAGCCCAGTACATGTCGGTGTCTTCATCGAAGATCACATAAACGTAGGAGTCCCCGAAGAACGAGTAGCCACGGACGGTTTTGGCGCCCGGGACCGACAGCATGGCGGTGGTCAGTGGATAGGTCACCTGGTCTTCCACCACTTGTGGTGCCTGGCCCGGAAAGCTGGTTTTGATAATGACCTGCACATCCGAAAGATCCGGCAGCGCATCTACCGGCGTCTTGCTCAGCGAGTAGAGGCCAAGCCCTGTAATAAGCAAGGTGGCCAGCAATACCAGAAATCGATTACGAACAGACCAGTGAATGATGGCAGCGATCATGATTCGCCTCCGCCATGATTCATGGAACTATGGTCCATCGCCTCAGGTTCGATCTTGGGCTCCGCTTTCTCCGGATCCATGACGTGCCCCGAATGATCCATCTGTAAATCCATGGCGTTGCTGCCTGATGCCGACATTCGCTGGAAATCCGAAGTCTTGCTGGACTCGGAATCGATCAGGAACTGCGCAGAGGTCACCACGGTATCGCCAGGCTTAATGCCTTCCAGTATTTCTGCGTACTTGTCGCCAATCCGCCCTACCGTGACGTTGACGGACTTGAAGGCACCCTGTTCCAGCGCCACCACCAGACGGTCGCTTTGTCCAGTGCGGATGATCGATTCACGTGGCACCAACAGGCGTCTTTGCCCACGATCCCCCTGGACCTCCAGGCGAGCAAACATGCCGGGCAGCAAAGCTCCGTCGGAATTGTCAAACCGCATCCGGACCCGGGCCGTCCGCGTCTTCGGATTAACCTCGGGATACACATAATCCACTTTTCCGCGCCACTGGCGCCCGGGCATGTAATCCAGGGTCATCATCACCCGGCTATCGCCCTCCACGGCCGAGAGCTGGCTTTCAAATATCTCGCCAATCACCCAGACTTCATCCAGTGCAGCAATCGACAAAACCCGGTCTCCGGGCTTTATGAACATGCCCTCGCGAACGTTCAGGTTGTCGATAACGCCGGAGCTTGGGGCGTATACGGTCATCGTTCTCTGTACGTTTCTCGTCTGGCGCAGTTGCCGTATCAGGCTGGCCGGCACGTTCAGCGCAACCAACCGTTCCTCAGCGGCATTGATCAGTCGCTGATTCCCCCGGTTCAGTGCCACGAGCAACTCCTCCTGAGCATTGACCAATGTGGGTGAATAGAGAGTATACAGAGGCTTGCCTTTTTCGACTGGTTCCCCCTCAGCTTTCACGTAGAGCGCTTCGATCCAGCCCTCTACTCTGGGATGCACGTGGGCCATCTCATCTTCGTTATATTGGACGTAGCCCACAGTAGTGATGGTGTTCGGCAAGCGTCCCTGGATGACGGGCTCGGTGCGAACTCCCAGGTTGTTGACCACGGCAGGCGAAATACGAACGGTACCGGCCGGGTCGTCAGCTGACCCGGCATCCTCAAACACTGGAATCAGGTCCATCCCCATAGGTGATTTCCCGGGTTTGTCGCTTTTAAAATTAGGGTCCATGGGCGCCACCCAGTAGAGCGGCTCCTTTTCCTCGTTACCGACCCCATCTACGGTTGGATCTGAAACCATTCCCGGTGCCAGCCAATAGGCGGCACCGACGCCAGCGATCCCGCCGAGCACTATAAAGCCCAATGGACGAATGAAATTAGCCATGATGATCAATCCTGCAAATCGGTCATTGAAAAGGAGGGAATGTTTGAGGCTTCCGTGGTCAAATAACGGAAACTTGCCAGAGTTTTGGCCCGCTCGGCCATCATCTGGATCAATTCGACCTCGGCATTGAGTTCGGAGATCCTTGCGCGTACCGCCTCAGCAAAATCACCGTCGTCATTGTTATAGGCGGTCAGCGAGGCATCGGCCTGCTCTTCCATCTGCGGAAGAAGAGTTTGCTGATACAAGTCAATCCGATCATCCAATCGCTCAATGCGGGCCAACGCCGAGCGCGCCTTGGCCTGGAGCGACCGGATTCTCAGAACCCGATCCGTTTTTTCGGCTTCCAGTCTGGCTGCGGAAGCGCTGAGCCGTCGATCTTGCCGGTTTCCTGTGAATATGGGCAGGTCAAAACCAATACCAATGGAAAACAGGTCTGCCCTATCCTGGCCGTTCGGAGCCTTATCCCGATAACCATATTGTGCGAAGACCGACCACTCTGGTTTGTAGGCTTGCCTGGCAAGATCCACGTCAATGGCCTGCACATCAATCAGTTGATCTGTGGCGCGAATCGACGGGTGACGGATGACAGACTCCACGGTCGTCTCCGACCAGCCGCTGGAAACATCTTCCAATAACAGAGGAGGAATGCTCTCAGTGACCGAGAGCTGGGCCTGACTGGCACCGATCCATTCCCCAAGAGCTTCCTTGCTGTAGGCTAACTGGGTGTGCAAGGCGGTTAATCGGTCTTCCAAACGAGTCAACTCCAGCGAAGCACGAATAACATCCTGCTGTCTGGAGCCCATTGTCGCGGAGGTATATCCAGCTTCCGCAACATCCGCCAATTGCTCGAATAATCCCCGATTTTCTTCAATGAGGCGGATGCTTTCCTGGGCTTTCCAAAGATCGAGCCATAGGTGGGTCACCGTTTCGGTGACCTGCGCTCGGCGATTCTGACGAAGGTAAGGCTGTACACCGGCCATCTCTTCTTTCTTTGCGCTAGCCAAGCGGCGGCTATCTCCACGAGGAATTCGCTGTGTAAAGCCAATCGTTCCCTGGGTCATGGGCTCTTGTCTGGTATCAAAAGTATCCAGAGGCAGATTTGCCGCGCCGATCGTTACCCGGGGATCGGGAAGCGCGCCCTCAGCAACAGACTCTTCCATCAGCGCATCTTGTTTGTAAGAGCTCTGGCCGAGCCAGGGATCGTTTTCAGTTGCTGCTTCGATGACACTCTGGAGCTCCAGTCTGGGCTGAGCCCACGCAGAAATGCTGCTAAACAGCAACACACCCAAAATAGTCTGCTTAGTAAAAAAGGTGCGGATGGACAACTTGAGATCTCCGTGGAAAGCATATGAGAGAGCTTATCTTAGATCTCGAAACTGAAACGAACCTGAAATTAAGGGCACAGAGATATTATTTTGATCTGATTCAATTATTTTTATCACCAATAGAACTTATCGCATCGTTAATAAACTTTTTTTGCTTTTTTCAGTCAGATTTCAGGAACTGATGATTTAATGAAACCATCAACCAACAGGAGGTGAAATTATGAAATCATTAATAGTATTCGCCGCAGCAGCGACTCCACAAAGAAATGACACGCTATGGATTGTCAGAAGTTGGAATGGAGGCGCGAAGACAGATGATAAGTGAAGAAGGACGAGCCTACCATCGTGCTTTAGAGAAGAAACAAATGGAGCAGAAGGTAACGTACAGCAAATGATAACAGAAATACCGCTGGTGGGCATCAGCGGTATCTACTAGAGGCCCAGTTGCATGGGCCTGGAGCAACAAATCAAGGAGTTCGTCATGAAGAGCATCATTACAGCCATAGCAATGACAGCACTGTTTAGTTCCTTTGCCTACGCCGATTCTGGCTTAGCCGACAGGATTAACGAGGCAAGGAGCTATCCGAACAAGACCGTGGAAACCGTTGACAGGCAAGAACTCTGCCTGAAACATCAAAAATTACACAAGCAGATGAAGGAGGCGGGAATAGCAGACTCAAGTGAGTCCTAGTACGCTCAAGGCAGGTAGGGCTATAAGCGAAGCTTGCTTCTCGGGAAAAAACGTGGCCAGTCGTATTTTCGTGACTGGCCATACTATTTTTGGCCGGAAACTTGATACAAAATTCATTACTGCAGAATAAGCCTCATGAGTTAATATATGTATGTTTCACTTGAGCCTTGACGACGATTCTGTTGGTTAGCTAAATCGAAATTGGAAATTGAGCTGGTTGAAATTTACCCAGGGTAAGTTTATGCGAATTAACTCCTGAAACTGTGCAAACTTCAACCGCTAGTGCCCCGTCTGGGTAATCCGTTTATTTAACAAAAGGAGAACACTAATCCAGACTCTCATTGACTACTCCCTTTTCTACTATGAGCTACGGATCACCTTTGCCTGTTCCCCGACAGCGGAACCGCTTGTTGTTTTCCGAGGCGCTTTGACAACGATCACCAAGCCGACAATTGTGATTCCTATCCCGATCATCTCCAGTGATGTGAAAGTTTCGCCGAACAAAAGCATTCCGATAGCGAGACCGAAAACAGGCGTTAAAAAAGTAAACGAATTGAGGCTGTTCAAGGGCGCGCTGGCGAGCAAGGCATACCAGAGCACAACCATCATTGCCGTTGCCGGAATGGCCAGAACGAACATGGCCGTCGTAAATGACCAAGTCCAATCAATCTCGAAGCCCTCGCCCAAGCTCACGGATGCTATTCCCAGAAACACTGAACCTATGACAAGCTGGATGCCCATTGACCAATAGATATCATCGCTGCCGGCCTGGTATTTAAGCAGCACATTTCCAATGGCGGTTCCGATGGCTCCACCAAGAACATAGACGGCCCCTGAAAATCTGGCGTTACCAAACTCCATCTCTGGCATCGCTAGCACCACAACACCAATAAAACCAATCAAAAGGCCCACAAACACACGCCCGGTCACCACCTCTCGAACGATAAAAAACGAAAGAACCGCCGCAAACAGTGGTTGCGCATTGGCCAGAACCGTTGCAAGCCCCGGTCCCAGCTTGCCAGCACCGAGAAACATCCCTCCAAGCCCCATACCCGTGTAACTGAGGCCAATTACGGCCAGCATTAGAAGCTGGCGAAGCGAATAACTGGGCCGACCATCTTTTGTAAAAGCGATCAGAATCAGACAGAGCCCTGCCAACAATGCGCGTAAAGCGGCAAAAAGCAAAGGTGGCGCGTCCGGCAACCCCACCACAATAAAAGGAAAGCAGATCGCCCAAAGAAAGGCGACAAGAACCATCCCAGCGACTGCACGTATCGAAAGTGATTGGTTCACCAACGGCTCCTTTATCTACCCATCAAATGAGTAGAGCTTTTGTTCAAGCTTGCCGCCCCAATCCGCGCAATCGCGGCAAAAACCTGGGAGTGTTGTCTGCATAGTGTCTCCAGGCTTCCCCGAACGTTTCTTCGGCTTCCCGTTCCTCACTGATCGATAACCGTGAATACATCCAGAGCAAAACCGGGAACATCGCCAGGGTTAACAGAGTCGGCCACTGCAGCAGGAAGCCAAACATTATCAAGACAAAGCCGACATACTGTGGATGCCGAACATACGAATAGAGACCTGTCGTAGCCAGCTTTCGCTCTTTTTGCGCCGCGTACAAGGTTCGCCACCCGGCGGCAATCAAGTAAAAACCTCCACCAATAAACACCGTACTCAACAAGTGGAAGGGGCCGAAATGGGGAGAACCCTGCCAACCAAAAAGCATTTCAAGCAGGTGCCCGCTATCGTGGGCAAGCCAATTTACATCGGGGTATTGAGTCTGAAGCCAACCGGATAGAAAATAGAGTGTCAACGGGAACCCATACATCTCAGTGAATAATGCCACGAGAAACGCGCTGAACGCGCCGAAGGATCGCCAGTCTCGTTGGGTCTGTGGCTTAAAAAAACTGAAAGCGAAGAAAATAAAGATCACCGAGTTTAGAACCACCAGTCCCCAAAGACCGTAATCGGACGAAGCATCAGTCATCGCGTTGGCCTCCACTCTTGCCTTCCGGTTGATCGTGGTGATTATGGCCACCGTGATTCCCATGCCCTCCATGCATAAACATATGAATAAACGGGCATGCCAGAAGGATTAACCACGGCAAAGCACCCAGAAGGTGAACCTTATGTTCGCCCCAGAGCAAAACCAAAGCGATGACCGCAAAAATTGCCAACGTAATCTTGAAACGCTTATCCATATAGATTCCCTTTGGGAAAAGCTTGTCAGTGGGGCTTACTGGCTAGTATGCCTCTAGCGATATTTGGTGACCTATCCCGTCCAAAGAAACGTCATCGATAATCTCCAGAGAGCCCGGATCAAGCACCCAGAGCTTGGCTTCGGCCCGACTGGTGATCAAAAGGCTGCCATCGACGGGAGAGACCGCCAGGTGGTAAGGGGCCGGCGCCAGAGGCATGCTGTCGCGGGTTCCGCTGGCCAGCTCGATACGGACAACTTGGTTGCCGCCCTTACTGGTGGCGTAAAGTATCTGGCCATCGGCACTCAGACCCACGCCATGGGGTTGCGGTCCAACTTCGTATCTTTCCAGCACCTCACCTCTGGAAAGCCCCAGGACAACAACGTCCCCCGACTTCCCATCATTCACATACAAGGTTTCGTTGTCAGGAGAAAGCACCATATGCTCCGGACCACCGCCAACCCGATGATTACGCTTGACGAACCAATGGCGGGTATCCACCTCGCTGACGGTACCGTTGTCAGTGTTGCTGACTAGAATGGACTGTCCGTTGTCAGTCGCCACCACATAGTTCGGCGCCGGGCCAGTGGCCACAGTCTTTACAAGCTCCCCCGATTCCAGATCAACCACGCTGATACCACCACCCATGGGATGGGTGGAGACAGCGAATCGGCCATCCGGTGTCACCACTACGTGGTGCACCGGCCCTGGCACCTTCACAGTGCGGGCAATCTCGCCCTTGGCGGTATCCACAACGTAAATCCTACCGGTAGTGGCGCCTTCCGACGCCGCAGCAGCGCCCCCCCATGGTGGGCTGCGTGGTCCTCTTCAGTGACGCCCTCCGGGCGACTGACTGGATCCTCGCTGTCGTGCGCGGTCAGACTGCCAGCAACCAGATAGTGACCATCCGGAGTCAGGGCCGAGCCATGGGTGTTGACTGTCCCGGTAATCGGTGGCAAAGCCTGGTGGCTGTTCAGATCAATAATGCCCACCGAATCGGTAGCTCCCATCGGGACAAACGCTCGACGGCTATCTGCAGTTGCAATCGTCGATAAACCTATCAAAGCGATGATCGCGAATCCGGTAAACCACCCTTTTTTCGATCTATTTTTCATAGTTCCGCCGCCTGAATCATCGTGCAGTACCAGTCTGCTACCTATCGGGAGAGTCTAAGATGGGTAGAGAGAGCCAACTTACCTAGCGATAGTTCAACACGCGGAACTGAAACAGACCTGAAAACAGATCTGAAGTATGAATCTATTTGACGTAGATCACACATGGGAGATAGGTTTTTTTGAATTTCAAGTATGCGATTACAATCAGTGAAACTCTCGACCAACGGACTCCTGATGCCCGAACCTATCCACAAAAACCAACGATTAGCCGACAGTCGAGCCTACAAGCTCAATCGCCATTGCTACTGCATCACTCTCGACCGTAAAGCGCTCAACAAGAGCCTCAGAAGCATTCTTATCGATGCTGGAAGTGGACCGTCAGAGTTCGCCGAGTTCGACCAGCTTTTTTCAAACACACCGATTTTTGTTCCCAGATCCGACATAGCTGCGATGGAAAGGATCGTCCAAGCGATCGAATCGGCCACCGAACTTCCGTCGTTTCGTGAACGAGTTCTGTCCTGGGCACCAAAAATCGCACAGTTCAATCCGGGCCCCATTGGGGCATTCATGGGTTACGACTTTCACCTGGGTCCCGACGGCCCCCGGCTGATAGAGATCAACACCAATGCCGGAGGTGCCTTCCTGAACGTTGTGCTGGCGAGAGCCCAGCATCGCTGCTGTAACCCATCTCAACAGACCGCAGTAACCCGTAGCGAGCTCGACGGATTCGAGGATGCAGTGTTGACGATGTTCAAACAGGAGTGGCAAAGACAGCATGCCACTTCGGTACCCAACTGCCTGGCGATAGTTGATGATGCCCCGAAGACCCAGTTTATGTTTCCCGAATTCCAGTTGGCCCAACAACTTTTCCAGACCAAAGGAATTGAGGCGTTGATACTCGATCCCTCAGAGCTTGTGTATGCCGATGGGCGACTGACAGCCCGTGGTAAGCCCATTTGTATGGTTTACAACAGGCTGGTGGACTTTTCACTGGACGCCACGGCTCATGCGGCATTAAGACGTGCGTATCTGGACGGCGCCGTGGTTGTAACTCCCAACCCCCGAGCTCATGCCATTCTGGCCGATAAGCGAAACCTGACCTTGTTGTCAGCCCCGCAGACTCTACTCGACTGGGGACTGAGCTTAGCGGATGCGGGCTGCCTGGAAGACGCCGTGCCGAAGACCCGGCTGGTTTCGAGTGAAGATGCTGCGGCGTTGTGGAGCGCTCGGCGCCAATTGTTTTTTAAGCCGGTTGCAGGTCACGGCAGCAAGGGTGTCTACCGGGGCGACAAGATGACCCGGCGTGTTTTCGAAAACATTCTGGATGGCGGCTATATCGCACAAGATCTCGTCCCCGCTGGAGAACGAACTCTACGAATTGACGATGCGGTGACCACCAGAAAGGTCGACATTCGCCTGTATACCTACGCCGGCAAAAGTCTGCTGGTTGCCGCGAGGATATATCAGGGCCAGACAACCAACTTTCGCACGCCAGGAGGCGGGTTTGCACCGGTCTTCCAAGTGTGACTATTCACACTACGGGCAGATACTGCCAGGTGATGTTCATGCTTGATCTGCTCCTGTCCATGGCTCAGCAGCCCGATGTTGCTTACAACCTTCTCTGGGTGCTACCAGGGGCTCATGATGCAGCGCCTTCAACAGGCCAGCTGTCATAGCAACGATAACCAGCGAGAATGGCAGGGCCGCGAGGATGACCGCATCCTGGAGGACGGCAATACCTCCCGCCACTAGCAATACCGCGGTCAATACTCCGTTGCCAATGGCCCAGCCTGCTCTCGACGCCTTGGGAGGCTCAAGCTGCCCTCCCGACAAAATGATATTGACGACCAATGCGCCCGAGTCAGCAGACGTTATAAAGTAGATGCTGATAAGGAGCGTTGCCACCAGACCCATCAAAAATTTAATTGAGTCAGTCGTCTGCAGGTGCTCAATGGTCGCGAAAAGTGCATAGGCGATGTCTTTATTGACCGCCTCAACAATTCCGCCACCCCCGAATAGCTCGCTGTGGAGTGCAGCGCCCCCCATCACCGAGATCCATACAAAAGTCACCAGCGTTGGTAAGAGAAGAACCCCGAAAACAAACTCTCTCAGGGTGCGGCCGCGGGATATCCGGGCGATAAACAACCCGACAAAAGGTGACCAGGCCAGCCACCAGCCCCAGAAAAACACCGTCCAGGTCGATTGCCAATTTCCCGGTTCATTGGCGCCAACATAGAATGTCATGATCAATAGACTATCCAGGTAACCGCCAATTTCCTGCACCAACAACCCTGCCATGTAATCAAAGGGGCCAATAATCATAAAGGCGGCGAGTAAAATCAGCGTTAGCCAAAGATTTACCTCACTCAATATTTTCACGCCCCGCCTGACCCCAGAAACCACCGAAATCGTCGCGATTACAGTAACCACGGCGACCACCGACAGCTCCACCCAAAGAGACGCCTCCACGGAGAAAAGCCACTTGAGCCCCGTGCCAGTCTGACGGGCTCCCAGCCCCAGCGTCGTCGCCAGACCAAATACAGTCGCAAAAACAGCGAGCGCGTCAACGACGTGCCCCCAAAAGCCAAAGATTCTTTCACCAATAAACGGGTACAGCGCTGATCGAGGCGCGAGCGGGAGATCATGGCGATAGCTGAAGTATCCGAATGCAATCGCGACCAACGCAAAAATAGCCCATCCGTTCAGCCCCCAGTGGAAAAACGACAATTGAATTGCAGTAGACGCAGCGGAGGGAGTAAAGCCCTCCGAAGTAAAAGGGTTACCCTGAAAGTGCATGATTGGCTCGGCGATGCTCCAGAACAGCAGCCCCACACCCGTGCCGGCCGCAAACAGCATCGCCAACCAGGGAAAAAGCCGGTATTCCGGTTGTTCGTAGTCTTTACCAAGGCGCACGTTCTTGTAACGCCCCAGCCCTAGCCAAATAACAAATGCCGTCAGAAACGCAACCAGTGCCACATACCACCAGCGCAGCAGACCATCCACGTACGAGGAAACATAATCAAGCGCATACGCAAACTCAGACTGCCAGATCAGCGCGCCAGCAAGGGTCAAACCAATGGCGCCAATGCTGAATAGTGACGGCAAGATGGGTTGTTGGAGATGGCTATTGCCTTTTTCGTTCCACATGATGATTAGCCTTTTATTATGCCCTGGTCTGCCAATAGCGATGCTCGTATAAATTACGAAAAATGCTGCAGTTATTATCTGAATTCACGACCCCAGGAGAGCGGTACCAAGTCTCATCCTCAGCATCTCCTTATTGCAGGTAACAACGAGAACCAATCCCGACAGCAGCACCAACAACACACCCCAGATCAAATAGGTATAGAGCATCGGCATAAAAAATCATCCTGGCTCAGTGTTTGTTCACAAGATTGCGGGGGGCACCCTCGATGAAGCCAACAATGTTTTCGCCAGTGGTCTTGAGGATTCTTTCGACAGCCTCTTTCGTATTGAACGCACTGTGGGGGGTGACGATGACGTTTCTCATGTGCTGAAGAACATGGTTGGCAAACAGCGTTTCCAGATCATGTTCCTTGTCAAAAAAAGAGCGGATCAATTCCACCTCTTCCCTGATGGAGGGCTCATCCGGCAGTACATCAAGACCGGCAGCCGACACCTTCCCATCCGCCAGCGCGTGCAGCAAAGCCTGGGTATCAACAATGGAGCCGCGAGCGGTATTAATCAGGACAACCCCGCGCTTCATCCGGGCGAACTCCCTGTCCGACAGAAGATGCTTGGCCGATTTGCTGCCAGGAACGTGCAGCGTCACAACATCGGACTGCTCAAGAAGACCATCCAAATCGACGTAAGACACGTTATATCGGTCCGCGAATACGTAATCCGGCTTGGGATCGCAGGCAAGAACGTTCAGACGAAACCCTTGCGCGATTTCCACAACACGCTTACCGATAGCACCGGTACCGATCACTCCAAGGGTTTTGCCTTGCAGATCGAATCCCTGCAGGCCTTTCTGCGAAAAATCCCCCTTGCGAGTGCGATTGATCGCCTCTGGAATCTTGTGGCTAATGGCAAGGAGCAGCGCAAAAACATGCTCCGCAACAGTCTGGTCACCGTAGACGGGCACATTGCTGACTGGAATCGCATTTCTGGTGCAATACTCCAAATCGATATGGTCGTATCCCGTCGACCGGGTAGCGACAAATTTCAGATGCTCAAAGCACTCAAGTACCGAACGATCCAGGGCTGAATGAACGAAGGGTGAGATGATATCGGCGTCCCTGTATAACCCAACGTTGTCTATTCCGAGTTCCTCGTCCGTGAAGACAACCTCATGATTGCAGCAGGCATGCTGCAAAATATCGCACTCCCACTTCTCTGCCTCAAAGAACACAATTTTCATTAGCTTTCCCTGGCCAAACTCATTTTTACTCCGACCTCAGCACTGAGAGCCACAGGATAGGGCTACCAGTGAGAGGTCATCGATATGGTCGTTTCGCGCCTAGACTTTCTCTCGACGCAAACGCAGGGAGTTCATTACCACCGACAATGAGGACGCGCTCATTGCAAAAGCGGCAAAGATAGGTCCTATCAGGATGCCAAAGAATGGGTAGAGCACACCAGCAGCCACCGGCACACCCGCACCGTTGTAGACCAAGGCAAAAAACAGGTTCTGCTTGATATTTCGCATCGTCGCCTGGGACAACCGTCTGGCGCGGACAATGCCATCGAGGTTACCCTTAACCAAGGTAAAGCCCGCGCTCTCAATGGCGACATCCGCGCCGGTTCCCATTGCAATACCAACATCGGCCTGGGCCAGGGCGGGTGCGTCATTCACGCCGTCCCCCGCCATCGCTACCTTGCGCCCCTGGCTCTGAAGTTCGCGAATGATGCTGGCCTTGTCCTCTGGCAGCACATCGGCACGAATCTCATCGATACCGAGTTTACCCGCCACCGCCTTTGCCGTGCGCTCATTGTCGCCAGTTGCCATAATTATGCGGAAGCCAGCGGCGTGGAGGGCCTTGAGCGCAGCGGGTGTCGTTTCCTTGACCGGGTCGGCTACGCTGACAAGGCCTGCAACGGCGCCGTTAAGCACCACAAACATGACCGTTTCGCCTTCATCGCGTCTGCTATTGGCAACCTCCATCAGATGGCCACCGTCCAAGCCCAGCTCTTCCAGTAGTTTGGCATTGCCCAAAGCCACTGACTTGCCATCCACAACACCCTTGACCCCCTTGCCTGTAACGGCTTCAAAGTCATCGGCCTTTCCAAGCATCACGTTACGTGCCTCGGCGCCTGAAACGATGGCTTCAGCGAGCGGATGCTCTGACCCTTTCTCCAGTGTGGCCGCAAGCCTGAGGACCTCGGTCTCGTCATGATCCGATTCCGGCAGCACCGCCACTAGTCTGGGCTTACCTTCGGTCAAGGTACCAGTTTTATCCACAATCAAGGTGTCCACCTTGGCAAAACGCTCCAGGGCTTCGGCGTTCTTGATCAGCACACCCAACTGGGCGCCTCGCCCTGTCGCCGTCATGATTGACATGGGCGTAGCCAACCCCAATGCGCAAGGGCAGGCAATGATAAGAACCGCTACCGCAGACACGAGCGCATACGACAAAGCTGGCGCCGGTCCCCAGATGGCCCACGCCACAAAGGACAGGGCGGCTATGGCAATAACCGCCGGTACGAACTTGCCGGCCACCATATCGGCAAACTTCTGGATAGGCGCGCGGCTACGCTGGGCGTTGGCAACCATTTCGACAATCTGACTGAGCGTAGTATCCGCACCAACCCGGGTCGCCTCCATAACCAGGCTTCCGGTACCGTTGATGGTGGCCCCGGTGACCTTGTCTCCTTCCACCTTCTCTACCGGAACTGGCTCCCCGGAAATCATCGACTCATCAATGGAAGAGCGACCTTCAACAACCACGCCGTCAACGGGCACCTTATCACCGGGCCGAACACGCAGGTGATCACCGACCTTCACATCCTCCAGAGCAACCTCTGTTTCGGTTCCATCGGGCCGGATCAGGCGCGCCGTTTTGGCGGCCATATCCAGCAACGCACGTATGGCTTTACCGGTGCCCTCACGGGCCCTCAGTTCCATCACCTGGCCCAGCAGGACCAGCGTGACGATAACGGCTGCCGCCTCAAAATAAACGCCGACGTTTCCTCCAGAATCCCGGAAGCCTTCCGGGAAGATCCCTGGCACAAGGACCGCTACGATGCTGAAGATATAGGCCGCCCCAACTCCCATGCCGATCAGGCTGAACATATTCAGGTTCATTGTCCGAAACGAGATGTAACCGCGAGCAAAGAAGGGCCAGCCGGACCATAGGATTACAGGAGTAGCAAGCACCAGTTCAATCCAGAGTGACAAACGCTCACCGAAGAAGTCGCGAACCGCCATGACACCGATATAGGGAGTCATGGTCAAAATCAGCAAGGGCACTGAAAATGCCAGGGCAACCCAGAGCCGATGAGAAAAGTCCACCAACTCCGGGTTGGGCCCCTCATCTTCCGCGGTGGCCGATTCCTGCTCCAGTCCCATACCGCACAGAGGACATGCCCCGGGCTTTGTCTGTCGGACTTGAGGGTGCATGGGACAAGTGTAAACCACCCCCGAATACCCGGGTGGTACACGGTCATATGTTCGATCGTCGCCTGACGGTTTTTCATGATCTCCAGAACAATGGTGAGAGTGATCTGAATGAGAACTCACTTTATTGTTTTCCAGAGGCACAAGGTGCATCCCGCATTTCGGGCAATTCCCAGGCTCATCAGATATGACCTCCGGATGCATCGGGCAGGTATACTGGCCCTCCGACTCCTTCCCAGCACTATCTTTGATAGCAGAACTATTTTCTTTGGCAGACATCTTCCGATCATCCTTTCGATGGTTTCATACCATTCGAGCCTCTCAAGGTTCGACCTGGTCATAAGCAATGTAGTTGCCCTCTACTGCACCCCATTCCACTACACCCGGCTGAACTGAACCTGAAAAGCACTTCTGCGCTTTGCATTTTTTTGATCACCATCAACTTTTCGGTAAAGCCATTGCCCTGAGGTACACGTCAAACCGGACTTTCAGCTGAAATTCAGTCTTTGTCTATAATCTGGTCACTTAAGCAACATAACAGTTCGCTCGCCCCTTTTCAGAAGCTGGAGATACAAAAGATGGTCGGTCAGAGAATTATTCGCGTCGCGGTCAACGGTTATGGCGTTATCGGCAAACGGGTAGCGCAAGCCGTTGCGGTACAAAAAGACATGGCTGTGGCTGGCGTAGCTGATGTCGCGCAGGACTGGCGAGTGAGGGCCGCGCTGAGTAGAGGGTATGCCCTGTACGGCGCGACTGAAGAGCACGCCGTTGCCATGGGCGCAGCCGGGCTTGATGTTTCCGGCACACTGGATGACTTACTTGAAGCCGCGGACATCGTGGTGGACTGTACACCGAAACACCTGGCCAGCAAGAACATCGAAACCTACCGGCGGCTCGGTATCAGGTTCATCGTTCATGGCGGCGAGAAACATCAAAGCACGGGCCATTCATTCGTTGCCGAGGCCAACTACGCCAGCGCTGTCGGCCGTGACTGCACGCGCGTCGTATCGTGCAACACGACGTCGATCATTCGTACCCTGTCAGCGCTCAAACGCCACGGCTTGCTGGACCGGGCACGGGGAACCCTTCTGCGCCGGGCCACCGATCCCTGGGAGAGCCACCAGGGCGGGATCATGAATACCGTCGTGCCAGAGCCGGAGATTCCCAGTCACCAGGGCCCGGATGCCCAAAGTGTCGACCCGGACCTGGATGTGGTAACCATGGCGGTCAAGGTTCCGGAGACACTGGCCCACCTGCACTACTGGTCCGTTCAACTGACACGTGAGGCGAGCAAGGACGAAGTGCTCGATGCGTTCCGCACCTCCTCCCGCATTGTTTTCCTCCGGAACAGCGACGGGCTAAGCGCGATCAACAGCGTCAAGGAGTTGATGGCCGACCTTGGCCGACCTCACGACAGCCTGTATGAAGTCGCGCTTTGGGAAGACATGCTCAAAGTGCAGGGCAATGAGCTGTTTTATGCCTATATGGTCGACAACCAGGCGATTGTTGTTCCGGAAACCATCGATGCCATACGCGCACTGACCGGGGCCGAACCCGATGCGGAAACGTCGATCAGAGACACCAACGACAGCCTGGGTATCGGCTCTTTGGGGTTATAGATATGGACGGCAACCCCGGCGACGTCGCCTGTGAACCCGAGGGCGGAGCCGTGAAGGGTGTGTTCAGGCTGTTCGGTGAGGGAGACGAACTCTATGCGGAGATGATTCGCTCGGTCCGTGCTGCCACCCAGCGTATCTTTCTTGCTTCGTATATCCTCGCGGCGGACGAGGTGGGGACTGAACTGCTTGATGAACTGATGAAGCAGTCCCGCCACGGCCTCGACGTGCGCATTCACGTTGATGCGCTGGGCTCAAGCAGCGTCCTTACCCGAAAGCACCGACGCCAGCTCAGAGCCGCCGGCATCCGTCTTCAGCGCTTTCACCGCTGGAGTTGGCGGCAACCGATGCGTTACAACCGTCGCGACCATCGCAAGCTGCTGGTCATTGACGGCAAAACAGCGTACCTCGGCGGCTTCAACATTCATCGCGAAGGCTCGAGGCGCTATTACGGCCCAAAGCGTTGGCGCGACGTGCATGTGTGCTTCGAGGGGCCTCTGGCGGCGGAGGCTGACGCTCTGTTTGACGCCTTCTGGTGCGGTCACCCTGACTGGAGCCCACAGAGTCATACCATCGGTGACAGCCGGATCACTCCCAATACCACACGCGCCTGCCGCATCCAGCTGCGGTGCTCCATCAAAGACCAACTGGCCGGAGCATCCGACAAAATCTGGCTGGCGACGCCCTATTTCGTACCGGACCGGGGATTGCGCAAACAACTTGCTCTCGCGGCCCGCCGTGGAGTCGATGTGCGGATCCTGACCACCGAAAAGACCGACTCGACCCCCGCACAATGGGCGGCCCGCGCCATTTACGGAGAACTGTTGGAACACGGCGTTCGCATATTCGAGTACACGCCCCGGCTAATGCATTCCAAAGTGCTGCTCGTTGACGATGTCTGGGGAAGCATAGGGACAGCGAACTTCGACTACAGAAGTTTGTTTATTAACTATGAACTGACGCTGATTTCCACAAACGAAGCCTTGAATGGCCAGTTAAGAAACGAGTTCGTAACTGATTTGCTGGATGCCAGTGAAATCACTGGCATCGCCTGGAAACACCGCGGCTTCATGAAAGGCGTGTATGACACGCTTGGCCTGTTGCTACGCAAGTGGCTTTGACGTGGGCCGGCTTAGATCGGGGCTCAACTTGCCTGGTATGCCGAACCAGGGGCCCAGCCACCCGGTGCGGCAATGATTAAGGACGCAGCGAGTGCTTTGGTGCGAGTCGAGTCATACCGCCTTGATAATCTCAGACAGCCTATCTCTCACCTCACCCGCAATATGCTTGAGTTGCTCATTATCGATCGCTGTCATGGATAACACCGGATCAACCGCACTGACTTCAACGCCCTCCGGGGTCTCGCGCAGTATGACATTGCACGGCAACATAGCGCCTACCCGGGGTTCCACGCCAATGGCTTCCCAAGCCATGGCTGGATTGCAGGCACCGAGAATTCGGTAGGCGAGCATGTCCTTGTCCAGTTTCTTTTTCATGGTGGCCTTAACATCAATTTCTGTCAGAACCCCGAAACCCTGATCGGCCAGGGCCTTGCGGGTTCGCTCATCCACTGTCTCGAAATCCACATTCTGAATTACGCGATTCATTGTGTAAGACATATACATTTCCTTTTCTTTGGGTAAACCGAGTGAGGCCTATAGTAGCCAGCCCTTCAATATCAACACCTAACCTTTTCAGAACCCATAGCGTACCCCCAGATACAGGTTATTGTTGTCCTCAAACTGACCGAAGAAGGTTTCCTCCCGGGCGCCGAAAAACAGGTTTCCGCCGGCTTCAACAGAGAGATGGTCATCAACCTGATAGCCCACCCGGGGGCGCAGGTACGCGTCCCGGTCCGAGGGCGAGTAGAACAGGAACAACGACCACTCCAGATTCTGGCTGTGTGTCAGCCATGTCAGCCGCTGGGTGAGGACGTGGCGATTCTCGTCCCGCACCGGGGCACCCGGGGGCAAGGCCCGCCGGTAGGCCTCAAACTCGCCCATGCGCTCAAGGTAGTATTGCAGGCCCAGGGTCAGGTTACGGGCAATTTCCTGCTCATAGCCGAGCAGCAGGCGCAGCTCGCTGTTGCGTACTGTGGGATCGTCGCCATCGCGGTCGGCGCGGGAATCGTAAAAGCCCAGCTCGACGTTGCCGATGCCGGGCCCCACCGGCCCGCGCAGGCTGGCGCCGAGCACCGACAGCGGAGGAAACGTGGCCGTGCCGCTGGCCGGATCAGCCCCGGCCGGGCTCTTCCAGAAGCCGTCATAGCCATAGAG
>Ga0075441_10000382_pt1 | contig 22809 bp, 18 predicted proteins | sample CoawatmetaG00DNA_FD_71582 | JGI IMG/M metagenome (GOLD analysis project Ga0075441, IMG submission 71582) | Marine microbial communities from the West Antarctic Peninsula - Coastal water metaG002-DNA | ecosystem: Environmental > Aquatic > Marine > Coastal | place: Atlantic Ocean: West Antarctic...
CACATGGGATTGTTTCCATCCTGGTGCTGGTTATACTCACGAATATTCTGACATATACTCAACGGGTGTGTGTTGTCTCGATGGTGATTGTTATGATTATATGAGTCTGCAAGCATGTGAAGAATTGGGCGGTTCCTTTAGAGAAGAAGAAATTTGTGATGAAATTGTTTGCTCAACCACAGAAGATTTCGGTGCGTGCTGTACAAATGATACTTGCATTCAAACAACAGAGGGGGAGTGTAATAAATTCTTGGGTAAATGGTTTATTAGTCAGGAGTGTTCTAATGTTCCTTGTGTTCCTAATTGCACCGAGATAGGTGTTGGTGCTTGTTGTTTCCAATTCGGGGCGTGCAACGATAGATTGTCCAAAGAATATTGCGAATTATTCAACGGAGTCTATATGGGAGATGGAACATATTGTCATGAACTGGATTGCTGTGAACACACAAATGCTAGAGGAGCATGTTGTAATGGTGATATTTGTTCCTTTGTTTCTTCTCAAGAATGTTATCAGTTTGGTGGACTTTTCTATGGTGCTGACACAACATGTCAGGAGGTAGATTGTTGTGATGGGAATACTGCGACGGGAATGTGTTGTTGCGAAGACGGAAACTGTGTCGATAACATAACATCATCAAGTTGTGACTGGCCAACTTGTACTTGGGTAGCAGATGCTGAATGTTTAGCCGAGTGTGAGTATTATATGCCTAATATTTCTGATTGTGAAAGAGGAAGTATTATAATTAATTTTGAAGAGGGTGAGGCTATCATTGATGATGATATATCAACTCGTATATATTTTCCAGTAATGGAATCGGGAATAGAAGATATACCATACCAAATCACACAATCAGGACAGACTGCGTATGATTATGCTGTTATTGAATCAATGACATTCAACAATGTCGGATATCAAAATCTTGGTGGGCCGTTAGATAACGTAGTAGTATATTTAAAAGGTGTAGATAGTTATGGCGTTGAAAACGAGCGTGTTATATACGATGAACTAATGTATGGAGGAGATCCAACATCGCCGCTTAATCACACCCTTACATATGGTAGTGGATTCTTTAGTACATCTGGGCCCGATTTTGGAATAACTATATCAGCCAACACATTTCAACCAACTGGTTCTGACCCTCATGGCTTGTTTGATTCGGGACAAATAATTATAAATATTAATTGTATAGATGAAGATTCCCCTGCCGGGACTGGAGTTTGTTGTATGGGTACTAATTGTGAAGTTTGGACTCCTGATTTTTGTAGTACCGTTGGAGGAAATTATCTGGGTGATGGAACCACATGTGCGTATGAAGGTGGTGAAGATCCCCCATGTGGCATGCCAGACGGCGGCACCTTCCGAAGCGGGGGCGGGGAGAATTATGTCCCTGACTTTTCCTCCAACGCAGGTAAACCTGCTGAGTGGACAGTTGCCGAGGGTGGCATGGGTTCGGGAGGCTACATCCCAATTTGGCCCGGGGATATGAACCCTCCGTGCATTGTAGGAGACTGCGGTTCAGGAGTATGGAACTGGAGTCCCTGTGATCCTGATGTCCCAGATGTGGCACCGCCCGTGTTCGGCGCAGCAGAGCAAAACTTTATAGACTCTCCTTGTTTACTGGGATGCGATCCCACAGTCTACCCCGGTCAACCCGGTGTTACTGGTTGGAAATTTCGTGGCCTGCCCGGAGGGATACATGATCCGGGTGTCTGGCACAATTGGGCTCAGAGGCCCGTCAGTAACCAGAGTACGCAGCATTTCGCCGGAGGTTGCGAGCGGCGGGTATACAAATGCTATAGTAATTGCGAGAAGAGATGTAAGAAGGCATTTCCTTCCGCGGCTGAATTTGGTGATAATATTGGCGACGTATTCAGCGATCCGATGACTGTTCAGGCGAGGAGAGCAGCGCGTCGAGGTTGTATGATGCACTGCAAGTGTCAGGCATCGAAGGCTATGTGTGCATGTTATCATTATTGGGCCCAAGCAAGAGATTTCTATTCGCAGCACATCAAGGAGCCGGACGATGACGATAAAAGGGATGATTGCTTCTTCAAGTGCGAAAACGATGATGATTATGATCCCGAATGCTGTAACGATATAACTCGGGCATGTTGTTTAGGAATTCAATCTTTCTGCCACAGTACGGATTATGCAGGTAGTGAGCATGGTGAATTTGGATATGGAGGATTCCAGTGGGAGGTGGATGGTGGTTTTGAAGAGCCTAGCGTGCATGACCCGCCGAATGTATCTGTATTTGAAGCCAAGTGTTTGAATTGTACTGTTTTAGAAGATTGTAACTATAACACAGGTAGACCAAGGGACAGTGAAGATTATGGGGACTGGTGGCATGATCTTCCAGGCGTTGGTTCGACTCCAAGAGGAACCCACCCGAGGCGATCAAGATGAGATATATTATAGGGATTCCAGCGGAGGTACTTGATGCCTGATTTTCCACAACCTAATTCGTGTTATTGTTTTGACCCGCAAGACCAGTGGGATCCATCAACACCTGACAGTGTACTGCCCAACCCGACCGGGCCCGGTCGGGTCGGCAACCACCCAGGGCTGCCCACCCCTGATGCCACATCTGGAGCGGAGTTGTGGTGCGACTGTAACGAATATTGTGATCAAATATATGATCCCGACGATCTTGGCGGGTTTGGTATCGCGGGAATATGTTGCCCCAATACAAATTCTTGTGTGTGTGTCGCGTTCGATGATATACAGGGGTTAACAATGGAAGAGATACTCGGCTACTATTGTGATGATCCGATGGGAAGATGTTGTAAATGGTTGCACCCGTCCGTCTTGGACGAGCCTGTATATCGGGGTTGCCAAGAAACCCACAAAAGTGCATGTACTATACACGAATCCGACTTGGGAATGCATAGCCCGAGAATGAAAAAGTATATTTTGGAATGGTGGAAATTTGAATTTGCCGCGGGAGAAACATGCCTCTCCGCGCCATGTGTGGAAGAAGAATCAATGAAATGTTGTGAGTCGTGTCGATATGATTTTCCAGCGGGAACTTTCCCGAACTATATTCATTCCGGGAAAGATAAAGACTATGAAACTGTATATTACAAAATCTGCTATGAAAATATGAGTGAAGAGTGGTGTGACCGCTTGAACAAGGTGACCAATCCGATTAATCCGACTTCGTTGCCTCCTGGCTTCGAAGACTTCGAAGACATAAAGCCATATTTTAATTATTGTACCTCATATAGTTTTCCGGGATCGATGACATGCGATGATGCCGGGTGCAGTACTGGATGGTATGATGTAGTAGGTAATAAATTAGAATGAAGTCTTGTATAAATACAATAGGGATAGATTATAGGGATTTTAAATGCCACATTATTCAACAATAACTAGTGCAACAGGACCAACAGGACCGACTGGACCACAAGGGTCTAGGGGTGTTCAGGGTGGTTTTCCCGGCACCACTGTGGGTACTGGTGATACCGGACCAACTGGTACAACTGGACCAACTGGTGCGACTGCTGAATATATTCAGAGTTTCTTTGATACTGCTGCGGATAAATATAAACTAAGATTAGTAGACACGGTAACCGGTGTTCATGGTCAGGTATTTGATCTTGATAATCTTTATGGTAATAATGTAATTGGTCTTGGTGCTTTAACGGCTGACAATGTTGGAACAGGTGTTACACTCTTTGCAGGATTGAGTGGTACTGGATATCCCGGCACAGGAAAAAGCCTAGAATTTAGGGGCTTTACTGGTGGTGGTGATTTATATGTCTTTGTTACCGGAGATGCGATAGGTATATCAGGAGACATCACGGAAAAGTATGGTGTTATTGATGTTGCTGAAACCGGACAACTTGGGTATCTAAAAACATCTTACATAACAGATGGTGCTACGGGAAACACTTTTGACTTCACACTGGGAACTACGGGACACTCTTTACGTCTTAAGTTAAAGAATTACCAAGAATATAATAATAAAGAATATAAAACTATACAAAATGATGTGTCAGATGGATTGGTTGCGCATTGGGACTTAGATGAGAAAGCAGGAAACAGAGTAGAAAGTGTTTCTGGTGGAATTACGTTTTCGGCAAGAACATTGGCACATGCAGTTAGACCTGGCAACGAAGCGTTAGAAGTGGGATCAGAACCAGGACATATATCCAAATCTTGTGCATCGTTTAATGCAGACTCTAAAATTTTAACAGCAGGTGCTGCCAGCGCAAATGTATTGTTGGAGGGATTAACAGGAGGAGGGGCAACTGGTAATTCGTTCTCCATGTCGATTTGGTATATGGACAAACAAAAAGATGTTGAAACCCCCACCTTAACGGAAGAGATGAGGGGGATATTCTCTATTGGTGTCACAGGTGGAACCGATCTTCCAGACATAGACGCTGTAGACAACACAATAAGAATCTCGACAGCACCATATCTTTTGGGTGCGAGTAATTATGGCACACAGATAAGAGCAGAAGTTTCGTTTGATGATTCTGATGGAACTTTGCACAGTAGAGAAATCACCGCATTAGATAGAACCACCACATACGGAAAATGGAACAATGCGGTTGTTACATACCAAGGCGGGACGGGTGGAGAAGATATACAATCGGGTGGACTCGTTCTATATCACAACGGTCAAGTGGTTGGTAGCAGCGAAAACGCAGCAGATTATAGTTTCCATTTTGGAGAAACCTTTGATATGTTTGTTGGTTATGCCACCGGTTATCCCATAAACGATGATGATCGCGGCGAACTGACCGAATACCATACACATTTCCCGTTCTATGGCAGAGTAGAGGGTCTTTCTTTCTGGAACACACCACTAACCTCATCGCAAGTTTCCGAACTATGGGCTAGCGGTGATGGAATAGGATATAATCTACCGCATAGTATTTCTAAACAGAACTTAACATTAAACGTAGAAGATGGAAATGTTCATACCCTCATTGCTCCGTTTTCTATAAATGATATCGTAGTTGGAAGTGGTGTCACCGGAATCACTGCTGGTGATTATGGCGATTCTGTTTCGATGACTCTCTTCGTTGAAGATGGACCAGAAGGAATTACTTTCCCAAGTAAAGTTAAATTTAACGATACACCTGTGTTTACAGACGGTGTAGATATTGTAAACTTACTAACCATAAACGGCGGTGATACATGGCTTGCAACTATGGCTGGATCTGGTTATGGTGTAAGTGGTGAAGGCAATACGTCTTTGGGTTCTTGTTGTTACCTCGATGGTTCTTGTATGGAATTTGTATCTGAAGAGTATTGTGAAAGAACGGCTGGTAATTTTAACTTATCACAAAGTTGTTTTAGCGCAGAGTGTGGAATATACGACAGGGGTTCTTGTTGCACAAATTATGATTACTTTGCAGGTCAGCCTGGTTGTGTTTCAAATATAACTCGATATGAATGTGATAGATTTGGTGGTGTATTCTGGTTGGGAGAAAGTTGTGGTATCAATGGTTTCTTCTGTCCAAATCCATGTACATCTGAAGAAGCAGCAGTAGGAGCATGTTGTCGTGGACCTGCTCTATGTCAAGCAACAACTCTTCAAATGTGTGATGAGTATAATGGAGTATTCCAAGGTGTAGGAACATTTTGCGAAGAGACTGATTGTTGTTCTGCGTTTGGTGGTGCTGGAGGAAATGAAAATGTTCCCGGTGCTTGGTGTTACATATACGACGGAGAAGTTGTCTGTAATGAGGGATTCTTCAGCGAACCACCAGATCCAAACGCTGTGTTTATGGGAGTTGGTACAAATTGCAATCAACCGGAAGTAGATTGTAGTTGTGTTGTCAATCAAGACGCTAGAGCGTCTAATAGAAGTCAACCAGCAAATATTCCAACTGGACCAAGAGGTAACAGGAGTAGAATATAATGTCACGAACACAAAAACACACTAACCTAAAACACTATAAAACTATTTCAAGTTCTAATGATCCCAAAGGCACTTGTTGTATTTGTGATGGTAGAAAAGTCTATACTACTAAGTCTGCTTGTGAAGCATTAGTAGATTCATACTTTGCAGAAGGACAATATCCAAGTAGAGGTATGCATCCATGCTACGGTCATGTTATGAATCCAACAGAGATTGGTTTATGCCTGCACTCAAATAAAACTTCATCAAATACAGATTTGAATAGTTCTTATACTTGCACATCAATTACCGTTGGCGGTCAGAGAAATGATGGTAAAATAAACTATTGTGATTTTGAAACAATATTTGGTTCTAGAGCATCGCAGAGAAAAGGTGAATATGAATTTAGATTCATACCTCTTCCAGATTGGTCTGTGTGTGGAACACAAAGCGGCGATACAGTTCCATTAGAATTTATCGGAAAAGATTTTGCTAAAGATAGTATTCAAACAAAAAGAATAATTGTTTTCGATACTGTCAAGCAGCAAGGACTAATTAAGAAGCCCGTTCATAGAAATGCTGGAACTATTGTTCCAATCGTAAAAAATCAAATAGATAAAACGAAGGTATTACAAATTACCGAAAAGAGAAATTCTAAAAACCAAAGAGTTTTAAAACTGAAAACTAGGTTAGGCTCTGGGGGGATTTCTGGTGATGAGGTGGTAGATACTCAACGGTCGAATAGACCCGGAGGACTTGGAAGCAGAGGACTTGCATCTGACCCAAAGGAAAGTCCTGATGACATAGGTAAATGTTGTGTGAGTGGTATTTGCTTTAGTAGTCAACGCCGTGACTACTGCGAGGACCACAATGGCACATTTTGTGAAGGTAAATTTTGCATTGGGGCTTATGATAACTGTGACGGTGAAGGTTGTTCTGACAAAGTAGATACTGAACGGTAAGATAGATAGTATATCACTAGGAATTTTCTATGAGTATTCAATTTAGAACAAGGAATTCGAACATACAACCAACCGGCTTAACCGGTGCTTGTTGTATACCCGCCGGTGAGGTCGCTGGTTGCGAAGAGGAAGTAACATATAATGAATGCACAAACATGGGTGGAATTTTTCAAGGAGTAAACACGGTTTGTGCAGATGTGAATTGTTCTGAACAAAGATCTATGTTTGTGTTGGGTGCGTGCTGTGCATGTGATGGAAGTTGTGTAGATGAGGTTACGGAAGATTGGTGCAATAGCAGGCAACTTGATCCATCAACACCAAGAGCCTCCTACCACATAGGGAAAAAATGCACTGAAGTAGAATGTCCTTCTTTGAATACATTTGATTGTTGTGCGGGCGGTGTTGTGTTTGCTGGAATATGCAATGGGGATCTGTGTAGAGAAATAGGTGGTCATACTGCTGATTTTGGACAAGGTTGTGATAATAGCAATCTAGTAGCATTTTCCGGTTCGTGTTGTAATATAACCGTGGCTGGTTATAGCAGACCATGCCAGTATATGGACGTACAAGATTCACAATGGAACGGAAATCCAGAAGGAATGTGTGTGTCTTTGGGTGGAACATTCTATCAAGACGAAACATGCACAGATGGTTTTTGTGTAGAACCATTAACAGCAATGCACGCATGTTGCAGGCATGATGGTTGCTTTAGTTTACCAGAAGAAATTTGCACAAACTCAAACGGTTTGTATATGGGCGAAATTGGATGCGCCAATACCAACTGCGAAAATATTGAATGGGGAGCATGTGTTACAGATTCTATGTGTCTGCAAACAGACATGAATACATGTCATGAATATTCTGGAGAATGGTTTTCCGGTTATGGGTGTGACTCTACTTCTTTAAGTGGATCATTTGATAACTCTAGATTGGGAAAGATGTGCAGAGTATTTGGGGAACCCCAATGCATTGATAGCATAACCGAAGCACAAGCAATAGAAATCATTACATCAGATTACGGCGACACAGAATGGGTTTTCGTACAAGGTGGAAATTGTGATGAATGTCAAGAGTCATATTCTTGCTATGACGCAGGGGATGAAGTTGGTATGTGTATCTACTCACATGCATCAGATCAAGTCAGTACCAACCCAAGAAACAGATCTGCTTTTAGCACAACAAGGAAATGGTGTAGAAAATTAGGAGGGGAATGGTCACCCTCTACGCCAATTTCTGGTTTGTTCAAAGGCTGCGGGACAGATGCTTCGCACCTAAGTCTTCTAACTAGTTTACCATATGGTAATCCAGATTCGTTCATGGATGGTTACCCATTCAACTATTACGGTTCTTCTGAAGATGGTTATGCAATTGGCTCATGCTCTATAAATGGAGTGTGTAACGATAATATGAATAAGAGTAACTGTCAAGATCAGGGTGGAATATACATGGGCAATGGTACTCATTGTGTCCACCCAGAAATTTCAAATGGTGGCGTAGTGAATGATCCATCATACTCAAACTATACTACTTGGATAACAAGAAAAACATTTGGACAATTCTTCGAATTCGTTTCATCCTCATATGAGGACGATGTTAAGATGCTACCATCATTCTACTACAGAACTAATTTCGGAATACATCCACCGATGTTATTCCCCAATGACAATCTAGCACTCAGCCAGCCAACGCATACCGAGGCAGTTAGAGCAATACACGGCGAGAAGTTGAGGGTTAAGTCTTCAGCAGATATAACTTCAATTAAAACACTGTCCTTCATTAAGAGTGATGTTAATGGTAGATATTCTGCTTTAGATATTCATGGTATAAAATTTAGTTTGCTTAGTGGTATTCAGAAACTAGAGATAATGCCAGATCAAGATTTGTCGATAGAATCTGTTTCGGGTGATATTAAGGAATTAAATCTACAAGGATCTAGAAAAACGATAGAGGTTACGGTTCTACCAAAACCAATAAGCGGCAATCAATATGTCATCGATGGGGTTGCACGGGACACTCTGTTCCTTTACAAAGGACATACCTATAGGTTTAACTTGTTCCACGAATCATTAGCACCCACTACTGATTTTGCAACACACCACCCCCTACGATTCACGGAAACAATGGATGGCCATCATAACGGAGGAATACCATTCACACAGGGAGTTGTAATTTATAAAAATTCTGGAGAGAATGGTGCCTATATTGAGATAACCATAGACGACACCACACCAGAAACCCTTTATTACCACTGCATGAATCATTCTGGAATGGGTGGTAAGATAGAGGTTAGAAAGCATTTCTCGAATAATTCTTTAGATCTGTCTTCCAAAACATCTATTAAGAAACTATTCGTGAATGATGTGAATATAGACAATCTCATACTTCCAAACAGCGACACATTGAATATACTACATTGTGCTGGAAACAATATAGGATCTGTTGATATAACAGGTCATCCATATATTTACAGTTTAGATGTATCGTATAACCAATTGTCATCAATTGATCTTTCTGAATTTGGTTCTTTCAACGGACATGGTACTATTGATGTTTCAAATAATAACATAACTCTATTAGAACTTCCTACGTTCTATGGTGAAACAAGACTTCAGTATCTGGATGCAAGCGACAATCCGTTGGTGATTGTAAACATTCAAGATAATACAAAGATTGATGTGATAGATTTCTCCCATACCAATCTTTCTAACCTAAGTATGCCTTCTGGAACAGAGGTGAAGGAACTATATCTAAACAACTCAGGAATTGGGTCAATATCTATGAACCATACCCTTGACAATGTTCTAGAAAGTTGTACAATAATAGATGCTTCCAATAATAGTTTGACAACTATTCCGTTTATTACCGAAGGGTACATCCCAAAGAATATTGAGTATATGAATATGGCAAACAACTCGCTAGACACTCTAGCACTAGCCACTTTGACTAGTATACTCAAGACCGCCCATTCAACGCACGAAGCGAGTAAATTAGTTGTAAATGTTAAAAATAATAGAGGAACATTTAACGAACAAGAGATAAATATTCTTAGAGATATATGGGGAAGTAAATTAACCATTATTCGTGATTAGTGATTTATTGATTATAAAGGAGTTCTGATGGAAGACAAAGAATTTAGTAATTCTTCATTTAAAGAAAAACTCGGCATGATGAAAAACTTTGCTTCGGCAATAACTTCCAGGGGTTTTAAAAATAGAAAGATAGACAAAGCAACAAAGCAACTCAGGGTTTTAAGTTGCTTTGGTGATAATGGTGAATTAATTCCGTGTGAATATCTTCGCAAAAGCGAAACTGGTGACGGCAAACATTACTGTGGTGGTTGCGGGTGCGGGGATAAAAAGGGAACGTGGTTAGTGGCAGATCAAGAAAACTATAGTAAATTGGATTATCCAAAACTACACTGCCCATTAACTATGCCAGGATTTGCAAACTATAAGGAATCAGATTCAGATGAGTCTGTAGAACCTGTAACACGAAGATATTATATAGAAAACATGACTCCTGAATTGATGCAGGATATACAAGTTTCGTTACCAGAACCACCAGAACCACCAAAAGAAAAATAACAAAAGCGTTACATCTTTTTTATAAATAACTAGGAATAGGAGTATTATAAAAATGGCAGCACTTAACTCAAGAGATGGCCTTATGGATTATGCGTATAGGCGGCTTGGCGAGCCGGTTATTGATATAAATGTAGATAGGCAACAAGCAGAAGAAAGACTTGATGATGCTCTTCAATTCTTTACTGAAAGACATTTTGATGGAGTAGAAAGAGCATTATTTTCTTACCCAGTAACACAGACAGATATTGATAATGGGTTTGTGGATATGGATAGTTTGGGTGCTGTGAATGGTGCAAGTGGTGCCACAGCAAGTAGCGCACCAACGGGTAAAGATGTTGTAAGTGTTGTTAAGGTGTTTAGGTTTGGTCAGGGCTCAATGGGTATGTTTGATGTTCGTTATCAAATGGCACTCAATGATTATTTTGGAATCAATAGAAATTTGTTCATGGGTACTGGTCAGGGAATTGCTAGTTTTGATAGTACCAAAAGATATATTAGTTTGATAGAACAACTATTCGAACCAGAAAAACAGATAAAATTCAACAAAGTTACAAATCGATTACATATAGATATGGATTGGTCAGAGGATGCCACAGTTGGCAAATATCTTGTGATAGAAGCATACGTTGCGTTAAGCCCAACTATATTTACAGAAATATACAATGACATATTATTAAAGAAATATTTTACGGCTTTAATAAAACGACAGTGGGGAGCCAATTTATCCAAATTCGATAATGTCGCCTTACCGGGTGGGGCAACTATGAGGGGTGGAGAAATATATCGAGAAGCAGAAGAAGAAATTACACGACTAGAGGAAGAAGTTCGCCTGACATACGAATTGCCCATTGACTTTACGATTGGTTGAACATGGCTATTAATCCATACTTTAAAAAATATTCTGGTGATGCCAGTATTATAGAAGACTTGACCATTGAAACAATAAAAGCAATGGGTCATGATTTTATTTACATACCAAGAACACTGGTAAATGTTGATGAACTATTTGGTGAAGATACACTTTCTAAGTTTGATGATGGTTATGAGTTGGAAATGTATATTCAGAATACTGACGGGTTTGAGGGTGAGGGCGACATACTCAGTAAATTTGGTCTAGAGATTCGTGATAGAATGACTCTTGTTCTTTCTAAGAGCAGATTTGAAAAGGTAGTGGGTATTCATGAAGGGGAAATAACCAAACCAAGAGAAGGTGATCTGGTTTATTTTCCTCTTAGTAAAACATTGTTTGAGATTAATTTTGTCGAACACGAAAATCCATTCTACCAATTAGGAAAACTTCACACATATGTCCTGACCTGTGAGGTATTCACCTATAGCCAAGAAGATATCGATACTGGAATCTCTGACATTGATAATGTTGAAGCAGAAAGACAGTACTTCATGGTCAACTTAGAATTGGGCAACGCAATAACCACCGGTGCAACCGCATACTATGAGGGCGAAAAAGTTTTTCAGATAAGTGGTTCTACTGGTGGAACATTCAGCGATGCTACTGTTACAGCAAATGTAATAGATTGGAACGCAGCAGGAAAGACATTGGGTATATCGAATATCAGTGGCACCCTAAACACAGGGGCGACAGACAGCATCAAAGGTGCAAGTTCTGGTGTCGAGTACTATATCTCCACAACAGAAACAACTACGGTTATTATTCCGCAGGAACCAAACCAGACGAACGAAGACAGTGGCGACAACGAAGAATTCGGTTTCATTGCAGATACCGAAAACATATTCGACTTCACTGACATAGATCCATTTAGTGAGGGTAATTATTAATGTTTACTCATTTCTATAAAGAGTCGATAAGAAAAATGGTGATAGGCTTTGGCTCACTGTTCAACGATATCCGTATTGTTAGAAAAAATGCAGATGGCACAGAGAAAGAGCAGATTAGACTTCCTTTGGCATATGGTCCAAAAGAAAAATTTCTTAGAAGAATAAGAGAGACTAGTAGTCTATCTGATGATAACAAAGTCATTGAAGTACCACGGCTATCTTTTGAGATAACGAATTACATTTATGATTCAACTAGAAAGAGAAACTCTTTAACAAAAAGAAGAGCAACCCAGACAATACCAGACAAATATGAATACACATATGCAGAGGTTCCTTATGACATATCATTTACTCTTCAATCTTATGTGCGATATATGGACGATGCTCTTCAGATAACAGAGCAAATACTTCCATACTTCGCACCAGATTTCACCGTGACAATTAATTATAATGACATAAACGAGAAGGTAGATGTTCCTATATCCCTGAACGATGTTTCTATTACAGAAGATTATGAGGGTTCTTTTGATACAAGAAGACTAATAACTACACAATACACATTCACTGCAAAATCATATGTCTTCGGTCCCACGAAGAAAACAGAGTCGGAAGTTATTCGCAGTGCAGATATTGCGTTCTTTGATCTTGAGGGTTCTAACTTCTTGACTAAACGACAGGGTGGATCTGGTCCAACCGGTGCTGTTGCTAGAAGCATCTACGGAGTCAGTGGTGCAAGTGAAACCATACATACCTTTGATTATACTACCGATGTAAGCACCGAAAGATTTGTGGGTGGTGCGACCGGTTCTGATGGTATCGATATTCTTGGAAATACATATGCGTGATGTGAAAAAAGAAACGAATGATAGAATTTCAGATTCATTGGGTATATCTTTTGACACTGAACCAGTGAAGGAGACTCCACTGGCTACAGTTATAGATGTTCCAAAAGAATTGATGACTATTGATAATAAGTCTGACAAAGATTTCAGAGATGTAAGAAGTAATCTTATAGAATTAATAGACACAGGAAAGGTTGCTATAGAAGGCATTCTTAATGTTGCAGAAAATGGCGACCAACCCAGAGCGTATGAAGTTGTATCTCAGATGCTGAAGACTGTTTCCGAACTAAACAATGATTTATTAGGCATACACCAAAAAGCAAAAGATGTGCAGAAGGATAACAACAAGTATACCCAAAACACTACTAATAACTCTATCTTTGTTGGCTCTTCCAGCGAACTTTTGGATATGCTAAACGAGGGTAGAAGTAGGAACAAATCTTTACAGAATGATGCAGAGGATATAGATGAGTAGCAGAAAAGGTGGATACCTTGGAAACCCAAATTTAAAAGAGTCTGGACAAGTAATTGAGTTTTCCAAGGAAGAATTAAAAGAGTTTATAAAGTGTTCCAAAGATCCTGAATACTTTATTAAAAAATATATCAAGATAGTTAGTCTTGATGAAGGTCTTGTTCCATTTAATCTGTATGATTACCAGAAACAAATGGTTGACACCATTCACAATAACCGTTTTGTTATAGCGAAATTGCCCCGACAATCTGGTAAGTCTACCACATTCGTTTCCTATATTCTCCACTATGTTCTTTTTAATCAGAGTACTTCTGTAGCAATTCTTGCAAACAAACAAGTAACAGCAAGAGAAATTTTGCACCGACTTAAACTTGCATATGAGTATCTTCCTCTGTGGTTACAGCAGGGCATAATAGAATGGAATAAGGGATCTATTGAATTAGAAAATGGTTCTAAGATTTTAGCATCATCCACTTCAGCGTCTGCTATTCGTGGTGGTTCGTTTAACCTTATCTTCTTGGACGAATTTGCACATGTTCCCAATAATATAGCAGAAGAATTCTTTAGTTCTGTATATCCAACGGTTACATCTGGTCAAACCACAAAGGTATTGATGGTGTCAACACCAAACGGATTGAATCTGTTCTATCATTATTGGATAGGAGCAAACAGAAAGAAAACCGACAAAGGTAAGAATGATTATGTCCCCTTTGAAGTTCATTGGAGTCAGGTTCCCAAATATCCCGGTGGACCCCTGAGAGATGAAGCGTGGAAACAGGAAACTATAGCGAACACAAGCGAAGAACAATTTGAATCAGAATTCGAATGTGACTTTCTTGGTAGTAGCAACACTCTTATATCGTCAAATAAATTACACGAACTAGCATATAAAGATCCAATGATATCAACTCAAGAGGGGGTTGATATCTATGAGAAACCAAAAGAAAAACACACATATGTTATATGTGTAGATCCCGCGCGGGGTGTGGGCAAAGATTATAGCACATTCACTGTGATTGATGTATCAGACCCACCATATAAAATAGTTGCTAAGTATAGAAACAATCTTATATCACCAATGCTTTTTCCGACTATCATTCGATCTCTAGCAAAGCAATATAATAACGCATACACACTAATAGAGATTAATGACATTGGTGCGCAGGTAGCAGATGTTCTCCATGAGGATTTAGAGTATGAGAATGTTCTCATGTGTGCATATATGGGAAGAAAGGGACAGACCATCACTGGTGGTTTCGGTGGTGGGGGTCAATCCCATTACGGAGTTAGGACAACTATACCTGTAAAGAAGTTGGGTTGTTCTGTTCTAAAAAGTCTAATAGAAGAAAATAAACTTATCGTAGAAGATAGAGATACCATTCTAGAACTTTCGACATTTGTAGGAAAACGTCAATCATACGAAGCAGATGATGGCCACACGGATGATTTGGTGATGACTTTGGTATTGTTTAGTTGGTTAACTCGTCAAGATTATTTTAAACAATTAACAGATGTAGATGTTCGCACAGAATTGTACAAAGAAAAAATTGAAGAGATAGAAGAGGATATATCGTTCTTTGGATTCGTAGATGATGGTACACCAGAAGATGGTGTTTGGGATGGTAAGGATCGCTGGTATAATGAAAATAACGATTCTTATACATATTGATGACATATTCTTAAGAAATAAGCAGATTATTCGAAGATCTAAAGGAGTTTCAATATGCCTTTTACCGTTAGCCCCAACATTGATGTCTCAGGAAAAAGTCTGAAAGCATTTAGTTCAAATGTTACAGATGTTGTAGCGGGGTTCGTCGGTCGTTTCGACTGGGGACCAACAACCGACAACGTAGTAATTTCCAGTGAAGGCGAACTTTACTCCACCTATGGTGCCCCCGCAGCAAGCGCAACGGGTGGCATGGACTGGTGGACAGCATCAAACTTCTTAAGTTATGGTAACGCAATTACCTGTAGAAGAAGTATTACATATGCTGATAACGCCAGTCGAGGAGTAGGGGCTGGTTTTACTGGTGTATCGTTGACTAACAGCGGTGATATTGAATCACTTTATGCTGGTAAATTGGCAAACAACATAAGAGTGGCGATCATTGGTCCTCATGGTCTTAATGATGGACCAACATCTGCTGCTATGGGAACAACTCTGGGCATATTCAACCCCTACAACTATGGCTACATTCCTTCAACAACTGCATTTGCAGATGCTCGGGGAGTGTCAGGTGATGAATTGCATATTGGTATTGTATCAGGTCAATCAAATACAGCATTAGGAAATGCCGACGAAATTCTTGAGGTATACGCAGGTCTTTCACGATTTAAGAATGCAAAGGCAATTGATGGATCTAATATTTATTACAAGGATTATGTCAACAACAATTCAAATTATATTCGATTAAATGATAATTTGTTTGATGATGCAGACCAGGAACTCTCTGATATTTCATCCGAGAATGTGGGTAAAGATATTCAAAGATGGGGTAAGGCACCATCCTCCGCTGACGGAGGAACGGATTACTTTAATGGAATGCTTACTGGTTGGACTGCTGGTGGCACCTCACAGGTAGATGGTGGTACAGGTGGTGTAACGGGATGTCTTGCATTAACCTTCCTTAATAGTGGAGCAGACTCAACAACCTGGTACGGTGGTAGAAGTGGAAGTTACTCAACCGCATTCGGTGATCCAGAGGAAAGTGACATCGACATTATAATTGCTGGTGAAAACGATAACGATACCAACAAGAAGGTTGCCGCAATCGCTCTTGACCGAAAAGATTGCATCGCATTCATATCGCCCACCACATCAAATGCTACGACATTCCATGTTACTAATGACTCCACTCCAACAACTACAGTCGCTGCTGCAAAAACAGCAAGAGAGGACATTGGAGATAACTCCTATGTAGTCATGGACAGTGGATATAAGTACATGTACGATAACCGAAGTGATGTTGGTCGTTGGATTCCAATGAACTCCGATATTGCTGGTATCGTAGCAAGAACAACGAATACAAACGATCCTTGGTTCTCACCGGGTGGAATGAACAGAGGCAGAATTAATAACGTAATTAAACTATCTCTCAACCCAACGAGAACGCAGAGAGATGAACTCTATGCTTCACAGATTAACCCGGTAACAGTATTCCCCGGCGAAGGCGCAGTACTGTTCGGTGATAGAACCCTACAGTCTAGACCAAGTGCATTCGATAGAATTCATGTTCGAAGACTCTTCAATGTTATAGAGAAGCAGATTGCTACAGCAGCAAAACTACAACTCTTTGAGTTTAACGATACGTTCACACGAAGATCATTTGTGAACCTTGTTGAGCCATTCCTAAGAAGTGTTCAAGCAAGAAACGGTATTGAGTCCTACTCAATCGTATGCGACGACACCAACAACGATGCCAATGCAGTCAAAGACGGAATATTTAAGGCAGACATATTCATCAAGCCTCTCAACGCAATCAATGTTGTTGCACTGAACTTCACTGCTCAAAGCAACACAGCAGCATTTAGTGAGAACATTGCATCGAATAGAGTAGGACGAACTGAACTGTCAGGTTTTTGAGTAAGTAGGAGACGGAAAAGATGGGAATAAGTAGTATATTAACAGCAGCACAGAGTGGCGGTTTCGCCAAACCTTCGCTCTATGAGGTGACCCCACCGAGCGATAGTTATGTAACTGTTAAGCAATTTTTGATAAAGTCTGCGTCATTACCCGCGCACACTATTGGCACAATTGAAATTCCCTATCGGGGTAGGAAGGTAAAGATTCCTTCGAACATAACTCATGAGCCATGGCAAATAAATGTGATATATGAGACTTCCGATACTGACATAAGAGCAAATTTCCAAGAATGGATTGACGATATTCAATCTCCAAAGGCGGATTTGGAGAATTTATCCGAGTGGGGAGAAACTTGGAAAGTATCATTATTAGATCCCGTAGACCATGATGTCATAAACGACTCTGAATTTACATTGCATGGTTGCTACCCTAGTGAATTAGGAACTGTTTCGTTGGACACAGAAACCACGGATAGCCTAGCAGAATTTTCAGTAACACTCTATTACTCATATCACACAATGCACTAGGATAATATAAATGTCAATAGATAACATATTAGATCAGACATCGAAAACATTTGTAAGACCATATCTTTTTGTCGTGGATTGTAAAATTCACGGGGAAACCGTTATTGAACAGGGTGACACCATCGATAAATCCATTCTTATAAAAACCACAACACTTCCCTCTACTACCATAGGTAATATCGAAATACCTTATCAGGGCAGAAAGATAAACATGCCTGGTGATAGGGCTGCCCCTGCTGACATATCGCTGACTATTATTTACCACAAGGAAAATAATATACATAAGAAATTTCATAATGCTATGGAGAAGATACAGGAATCTGATGGCACTGGCATAAAACCCTGGGATTTGATTGATAACATCATGACAATCGGTGTGGGAGATCCTGAGAAACCAAATACCCTTCTTCAATCATACAAACTATACGGTGTTATACCAACAAGTATTGGTGCAGTTGAAGTTTCTCACGAAACAACTGATGCATTATTGACATTTGATGCTACAATACAGTATTCATACCACGAATTCAATAGTGATGGTTGATAAAACAAGTGACTAGGAGTATATTATGGCGATTGATTTTTTCGGATTTAAATTTGGTAAGAAAAACGAAAAGGATTTAGTACAGAACAGTAATAAATCCTTTGTAGAACCTGACACATATGATGGCGCACAGACTATAGAAGAATCGTCAGCAGGCGGTTTCTATGGTCAGTATGTAGATTTCATTGGTTCTGCGAAAACAGAGAATGATTTAACCCACAAATATAGAGCAATGTCTTTATATCCAGAATGCGACCAAGCAATCGAAGATATAGTGAATGATGCTATTATCTTGGGTTCAAATAATAAAGTTGTGGATATTAACTTAGACCACAGCAAATTATCCGACAACATTAAAGAAAAGGTTTCACAGGAGTTTGACAATATCCTAACCCTTTTAAACTTTAATAACAAAGGATATGAAATTTTTAAGCGTTGGTATATTGATGGTAAGTTATATTACCACATCATTCTTCATGGTGACGAGAATGATGAGAAGAGTATTAGAAAAGGTATATCTGAAATTCGTGCTGTTGATCCAGTAAAAATTAGAAAAGTACGAAAGATTCAAAAGGAACAGGTAAGGGACAAGGATAACAGAACATCTATTCCACTTGTTAAAAATGTAGAAGAGTTTTTCCTGTTCACAGATACAACACCAAACACACTAACACCCACACATTCTTCTGGTATTAAGATTGCTAAAGATGCAATCTGTTATGTTACATCTGGTCAAGTTGACAGCAACACAAAAAGAGTTGTTGGGTATTTACACAAAGCAATTAGACCACTTAACATGCTTCGTCAAATAGAAGATGCTGTTGTTATCTACCGCATCTCTCGCGCTCCAGAACGAAGAGTATTCTATATCGATGTTGGTAACTTACCAAAGCAAAAGGCAGAGCAGTACCTACGGGATATCATGAATCGTTATCGCAATAAACTTGTATATAACGCATCTACGGGCGAGATTCGTGATGATCGTAAACACATGTCTATGCTTGAGGATTTCTGGATTCCCCGAAGAGAGGGTGGACGTAGTACAGAAATAACCACATTAGATGGTGGACAGAATCTTGGAGAAATGGAAGATGTAATTTATCTTCAAAAGAAACTATTTCGTGCTTTGAATGTTCCTCTATCAAGACTTGAAACTGAAACAGGTTTTAATCTTGGTCGTTCTACTGAAATAACAAGAGATGAAATCAAATTTGGAAAATTCATCAGTAGACTCCGCTCTCGTTTTAGCACCCTATTCAATAACCTCTTAAAAGTTCAGTTGATTAGCAAGGGAATAATAACTGAGAATGATTGGAAGGCGTTAGACCAACAATTAAAGTATACATTCCAAACAGATTCCCACTTCACAGACCTAAAAGATATGGAAATATTGAAGGAAAAAATGGATGTAATGCGTGAATTACAAGAATATGTGGGCACCTATTTTTCAAAAGAATATATAAAGAAGAACATACTTCGTTTTTCTGCGGAAGAACTCAGAGAAATGGAAAGTCAAATAGAAAAAGAGGCACAAGCAGAACCTCAAGAACAAGAAGATGACTTAGGAGAAATCTAACATGGAATCATTAAATCCAACATACAAAGAAATGGTGCAAGATGCACTCTTTGAAAACATTGATAACTTCACTGATAAGTTCTTGGGTGTCATGTCTTATAAGTTGGCACATAAGGTAGATGAGTTGCGTGAAGAGATCGCTTCAGGATTGTTAGAGACAACTTACGAGATAGACGAAGCAGTCAGAAGTGGGTCAAAGTCCTTTACTTTTAGATCTACTTCTGACGCAAGAGAGTTTTCCAAAGGTCTTATGGAAGCCGGGCTACATAAAAAATTATTCCTTACTAGAGGAAATACAGTAACCGTAAACAGTATTCCTGATAGGGATATGGAAGAAATGGTTATTAGTATGGCAAAGGATATGAAGGCAAAGATAACAGAGGAATTGAATATCCTTCTTCTAATGAAAGAGAGCCTAGCAGAAAAATCAAAACTCCCATTCGTTCTTTTGGATGAGAGTTTTATTGTTCTAGACAGCAAGGACTGTGAGGCAATAATTAATCTTCATGATTCCCTTAATGCGGAAAACCAGAAAAAGTTAAGAAGCAATCTTATGGAAAGCGAAACCAATTTCAAAAGAATTCTAGAGTTTGCCCATAAAAACGAAACCAAAGGGGAGGGTTGAAATGAATCGACCAGAAGAATTACTCACGGCTTTAATTGACGAAAACTATCTTAAAACCAAAGAGATAGTACACGAAGAACTCTATATGAAAATGGGAAACGCTATTGATAATCTTAGAGAAGATGTTTACGCACTTGTTTTCGATGAGGCCAAGAAGGCAAAGAAAACAGATAAAGAAGATGATGGCGAAGGTATGGATCCTGTTGGAGCAGGAGACAGCGATATAGATAACGATGGTGACAGCGATGAGTCGGATGACTATCTAAGAAATCGTCGCAAGGCTATTGGTAAATCCATTAAGAAGAAGAAGAAAAATGGTGATGACGAAGACGAAGAGTCTGTGGATGAAGCGCAATATAAGCCAATAGTCAAGATGCGTGGTGTCAAGACTAGCCCGGGCTTAGACAAGCCCAACAAGCCCAAGGAGGCTAAAGGGAATAAGAAATGAAACTAATAACAGAAATGACCGAATCGGTACAATTCATTACCGAAGATAAAGAAGGAAAGAAGAACTACCACATTGAGGGTGTGTTCATGCAATCCGGTGTAAAGAATCGTAATGGTCGCATCTACCCTAGTGCTACTCTAGCAAAAGAAGTAGGTCGTTATTCAGATGTTTATGTTAAGAATCAACGAGCAATGGGCGAATTAGGACATCCTGATGGACCAACGGTAAACCTTGAAAGAGTATCTCACATCATCACAGGTCTAGACCAGGATGGCGATAACATCAATGGTAAAGCAAAGATTTTAGATACACCATACGGCAAAATCGTCAAGAACTTAATGGACGAGGGTGCAAAACTTGGGGTATCCTCCAGAGGAATGGGATCAATCAAACAACTAGACAACGGCATCAATGAAGTACAAGAAGACTTCATGTTAGCCGCAGTAGATATTGTCGCAGATCCATCTGCTCCGAATGCCTTTGTTAATGGTATTATGGAAGGTAAAGAATGGGTTTGGGATAACGGTGTAGTGAAGGAAGTTCACATTACCGAGTACCAAAAAGAAATTGAACGAACGTCTCGTAGAAATTTAGAAGAAAAAACAATCAACTTATTCCGTGATTTTATCTCAAAATTATGAGTTTTATATATAATACCAGTAACTAACAAGGAGTTATACCGATGGCTAAGCCCGATCCAATTGCAACAGTTCGTAAAATCATGTCTGGAGAAAAACCAGACATTGATCCTAGTACATACGGTCTAAAAACATTCAAGGATGCTGATGATTCTATTGAAGAGGCAGACATGGCGATGGGTGTAGTCAATGCCAAGAGCGATGAAGATAAAGATCTTTATCAAGATGGTGAGGGCAAGGGCGCAAAGATTGACACCGATGAACTCGAAGGTGGCAAAGAAGCCGAAGTACCAGCCGGAGGTAAGGGTAAGTCTACTAAGAAGAATGCGGATGCAAACAAGGCTACTGTAGCCGGTAAGGCTAAGGGAGATAAGGGTAAGGTAACTGTACCTGCCACTGAACACCTCGAAGCCATCTTTGATGGTGAGGATCTTACAGAGAAATTCATGTTGAAGGTATCTACCATTTTCGAAGCAGCCATCAACGAACGAGTAGAAGCCAAAGAAGAAGAATTACAAGAAGAGTATACATCAACACTCGCAGAACACCTTGAAACAGTTACTAGCCAATTAACCGAGAAGATTGATGATTACCTTGGTTACGTTGTTGAAGAGTGGGTTAAAGAGAACCAGTTAGTTCTTGAGAACGGTCTTAGAACCGAGATTACCGAGAACTTTATTCAGGGTCTTAAGTCACTCTTCCAAGAAAACCACGTTGATCTACCAGAAGAAAAGGCTGACCTTTTCGCTGAGATCAATGATAAAAACGAAGAGATTGAGACTGCTCTCAACGAGCAAATCAATACTAACATTGAACTAAAGAAATCTATTCTTGAGTATCAATGCAACGAAATTCTTGAGTACGCTTCCCGTGATCTAGTAGATACCGACGCTGAGAGACTTCATACATTAGCAGAGGGTATTGAATTTGAGAACGAAGAGCAATATCAAGATAAGATTTCTGTCCTTAAGGAAAGTTATTTCGGTGATGATGTAGAAACAGCCGCGCTGGACTACGAAGACACCGAGAATCTTTCAGAACAAAAAGAACCTTTGACTGAAGGCGTTATGACAAATTACGTTGACGCACTCAGTCGAACTATTAAGTAGTAAAATTTAGAAACTCAATTAGGAGATAACCCAAATGTCAATGGATTTTGAAAATCAACCCAGATATGATCTTTTAGAGGAGAAGTGGAACCCTGTTCTTGAACACAACGCACTTCCCGCTATTGGTGATTCATATCGCAAAAAGGTGACCGCCGTTCTTCTTGAGAACCAAGAGAAGGCAATGTCACTTAACGAGGCAGTTCCCACCAATAACTCTGGTGGTGCTAACGGTCTTACTTATAAC
>Ga0075441_10000393_pt1 | contig 22565 bp, 8 predicted proteins | sample CoawatmetaG00DNA_FD_71582 | JGI IMG/M metagenome (GOLD analysis project Ga0075441, IMG submission 71582) | Marine microbial communities from the West Antarctic Peninsula - Coastal water metaG002-DNA | ecosystem: Environmental > Aquatic > Marine > Coastal | place: Atlantic Ocean: West Antarctic...
ATATAATACTAATAAAAAAATAAAATTTGGTGATAACACCGAATACTCCGTAAATAGTGTAGTAGAGGCTGATGCTATTGATGTTACTAAATTAGAAAAGGATTGGGTAAATTCCATATCTAGAAATGACGAAACAGTAACAAAAAAACCAATACCGAAATATAGTAAAAAAGAAATGTTAGAGGTTGGGAGTAGCAACAAGAAAGTCCCAGGTGGATGGCCAAACTTAATGGTTAATCCCGTGGCAGCACGAGGAGTAGTTGCCAGCTCCGTCTATACACCAGCAGTAACCCCTGGTCCTTGTTGTATGAACGATTTATATGACCACAAAATACTTACTCCTTTCGGACATCCTACTGATTTGGGTACCTACAACTGGGACGCTAGAGCTGGTGGACCGACATTGCCACAGGGACCCAGTGGGACTCAACTACCGTATGTTGACGGATTTTGGGATTTTTCTGTAGAAGCGGGAAAACTCCCCGTTAACCTACAAGACAATTCGTCGACAAGCGATGAATATTTAACACTTATGGGGGTGTCACAGCAGTGGACTGGAAAAGTTGCGGGGTTCACTGGTGGAAAACAATTACACGCCTGGGGGTTTTCTAATCAGTATTGGGGGTTCCCACCTCTCTTCGCGGAAGGACTATTAAGTGGTATTGGTATGCAAACCCAAATAGACTGGAGTAATTCAGTAGTGGCGTATACGTACATAAACGCCCCATGGCCTACTGATATAAACTATGACGGGAGATATCAAACCAATTACGTGTTAGCCGGTGAACAAATAAGTAAACCAAATGAGGTACCCTACTACACCTTGCAAATGTCATCATTTTTTAATATCCCAACACATATACCCTTTTGCCAAGGTAGAGCTTTGATAAATGCGGGGATTATAGAACATAGTAACCCACAATATCACTCATATTCCAATAATACAGGGTGGCCAGGACAAACCACACTTGATAAACCAAGAAGAATGGGTTGGGAAGGATGGATTCTTAGACCACACAATGTTGCTTGGAATTGGGGTAACAGAGGAGCTTTTGTAGACGTACTTCACTATACCTTGGGTTTAGCTGAAGACGAGTCCAACGCACCTGGTAATTTTTTTTTAGATGAGTGGGGATATCCGCATGAATGGGGTGGAAATACAGGAGATGTGCTAGACTCTATAGGGGGGATATTATCTCCAAGTCCACCACAACGAAGAACATGTACTGAAGGATATTGTAGTTACCCAAAGCCATCACTTTTAATGCAGGGAGGGCAGTATCTAGTACTAGGTTATCCAAACATTCCTTATATGATTCCTCATATTCAGTATGGACAACTAGAGCATCAAAGAAACTGTTGCTCTAATAGTCAATGGTTCCAGAACGCTAGAGTTATGCGTCAATATAGTGAAAGTACCTGGAATATGATTGGTTCTCCATTTGCTGGAGGTTTCAATAAAATAACAATTGACCAAGACTTAGTGACTGAACATGTTGTTTACTTAAACACCATCTTTAACGACCCAACAACAGGTTTAGTAGGTGATAATGGTAACGGACCACCTGAGGGAGAAGCGTCCCACGTCAAATATTCTTGTACAACCTTTTATACCTTAAATAGAATCTTACAATATATTAGTAGCCCTTCAGATTTTGAAGAAATATTTTCTAAGGATTACGGAAATGAAGGAGATGGAACTCCTTCTTTTACACACCCACAAATGAACGGTAAAAGAATGTGGTACCCAAACTCAGCTGGATATAGAAACAAAAACGAAATGAGTAATTCATCAGATGACCCCTGGGAAAATATGTATAGACTAAGAAACGTTGGTCTTTTTTACGCTATGGTTAATTTTTGTGATGCTGCTGCTAACGAGTCAATGGGAGCTGGTACATATGCCAATCTAGGAAACCCACCTATAGGACAACTAAGTCAAGGACAACCATCATCTCAATTAAACCCAGGAATATGGCCTTGGGGGCATTGTATAACTTATGCTTGTGGAAATCCAGAATATTCAACAAACTATGATTCTGATACAAATGCAGTAGGTGGTGCACAATTAACCTACAATAAATTAGGTGAGAGAGGTTGTGAAGCTCAAACTCCATGGGCAAGTATGCCTCTTAATTATTATTATAGTAATATAACTTTTTCAGGTATAAAAGTATTCTTTTATGACGAAAGCACCAAGACCCAAACGTCAAAAATACTACCACAATGGTCTTTCAGTAATTCACCTGAATGGTCTGGTGAAGTACCATCAACCTATGAAGAAGCTTCTGAATCAGTAATAGGGTTTATGATGTGGTTGGGACACAACACTTGGGATTCTAATCAGACGAATTCAGATGGTACTATGGGTAGACCCGCAGGACAATCAGGCTCTACCGGGTACGCTGTTGCTTGGTGGGACCCAGAAGACGGTAGTCCGGACCTCGGAGTACCAACAATGGAAGGTCACTACGTTTTTAGTCTTTCCGACATGAGTAAAAAACCAAGTACTAATGGGTATTATAAAGGAATAAGACCTAATTATACATATTTAGATGTTGTTGAACACATAGATAGGATGGCCAAACAATTTCCATTACGTACCACAGTTCCTGGATTTGATTATAATAATCGACCAACTGGAGTGCCACACTATGATAGGATAGGTGGTGTAGTAGGAACACCAGTTCCGGGAAGTGAGAAAGTAGGAAATCCACCAACAGGAATTCCTCGTAACTGGCATATTAATAATAATAGTGAACCTAATAATGCCCCTCCTTATGATTCAACAGTCGTACAGCCTTTTCCTAATGGTTCAAATCAGACATGTGAGACGTTTCCTGGTGAAGGGTGGACTAGTTTTGGAAATGTAACCAGTAACCCGGCAGGTCCATGGGGGCCAAATGACCCAGCTTGGGGAACTTTCCCTTCTGGAGATGGTTTCAAATCAATTGGAAATCCGGGTGGTGGAAATTATTGTGCACAATATATGATGGAACCCAACCAACCATCATCAGCACCCTTTCTGGCAAGATGGGGAAATCTGTACATGACAACACCTTGTTCGAATTATAATTACTTTGGCTATAAAATTAATGCTTATTTAAATGGGTGCTTTAGACCAATATCGGCAGCACTTGCTCCTATAATGTTACCTGCTGCGAACACTATTTTTGCTTTGGGTGGTCTACCTATTACTTGGCCTGGTACCACCTATGGAGATATTAACTTCTCACCAGGAAATATAATGGGGGGAGGGTCAATACTAGATGGTGGTGCATGGAGAGCCACATGCCAATGTAATAAATGGTCTAGTGTTATTTCCCGTATGACATCCCCACAACTAGTTACCGGTCCACATTGTGAAGGATGTAATGTTGGTTGTTGTACCGATGAATTTAATAAGGTATTTAATACCACATGTGAATATGTTTACCCACAAGGACTATTTAAAAGTAAAAATGACTGTAAAAGAGCTTACAATAACGAATGGGACACCATACCGACTAGTTCTGTACCGGCCTTTTTTGCTCAGCAGAATGCCACCACACCAGCTGGAAGAAGAAAAACTAAAACCTCAACATTAGGTGATACAACTTTTTGTAAATTAAGACCAAGTGGTATATCTGGGTGTATGGACTCAGGAGCACTTAATTATGACCCTACTGCGACGGAGGATTGTTCGGGTAGTATAGCTCACACATATCCAACTCCCTGGAATCAAGCTGCTGGTCTATGGGTAGCGGTGGATAATAGTTGTTGTGTTATGAGTGAGACAGGATATAAGTGTGACGCGTCTCAAGGTGGTTGCCACGGGGTATCCGGTCTATGGACAGTAACAACTCAAGCAGCAAGTCCTGGAAATAATATATATCACAACATAGCTGATTGTTTAGTGGCATGGCCAACAGCAGCTTCATGTGCTCAAGAATATCTAAGAAGGTTTGTTAAAGCGTGTCCATGTGGTGACCCATATATTGCACCACAACATGAAGTGGATACAAACAATCAAATTATGAATGGCACACTAGCTTCTTATGACGAAGAAACGTACTGGGGTGAGAAAACACTTCAAGGTAATTCTTACACTTGGGATATTACAAAACGTAGAGGTAGATTGTGGGATATTAACAACAATCCATATAGTCTTAACGGGGGTGTAATTCACGGACCAATAACTAGGACTTACACTCAAGAAACTTGGTGGAGAGCGGACTATGCTTCTCAAACGAGTAATACTAACTACTGTAGGCTTGTGTGGCGTTCCTTCTCAAATCTTGGTGGTTCTGATTTGTTTCAAGCTGCAACTTCATATGTAAACCCTTTAATAACCCATACTGGTTTAGGTAGGATTAATTGGGGGGCTAACGGTTCTAATAGATGGGAAAAAGCACCTCAAAGCACTGTGGAGTATCAAGACTGTTGTCTTTCCCACGCATATGCATTTCCTGGAAGTAAAATGTTTGCGGGTTGGATTACAATAGACGGCGACATACCACAAATAGGTCAAAGCTTTAGACCAATGGAACATATAGACACAAAATGGTGGCAAGATGACAATAATGACGAAGGTGATGGAGATGGTATGAACATAAGTGGTAATATACCTTATAAAATAAGTTATGTCGCTGACTGGGAACCAAGATATGGTCCAAATAGTGCTGTTGAAAACAAATACCACATTAATCAAGATATAGTAGGAGCTTTTGGAATGGATTCACCGGTTAATAATTATAGTGGTTCATACACTATGTTAAAAAAATTCCTTAACTCAACCCCTGCTGCTATGAATGGTTTTGATAGTACCGCGTGTAACAGAACTTATAGGACTGGAAATATGAACGTACCTAGTTATAATTTTACACATGTTTCTTGTCCCAACCCATCACCAGTATGGTCATTATGGGGTCAATTTGGTAAAACAGGAGGTGGAGGTATTTCTACACAATTCCCGATACCAGGAAACAATGCTTCAATGAATGCTAATGCATGTATTGGAAATCAAGGTACATGTTCCGACCCATCTACATGTTCTAATTCTAAAGGTATGTCTACAGCTAAAAGACCAGCACCAGGAACTACAGACGCAAAATTACCGGGATACGACCACCAAGGAAATTGGAATAGCTTTGATATGAACTACTATGACAAATATGAGGCCCATGGAAGTTGTTGGTACCAGACCACTAATTTATGGACAGACAGAACCGAACAAGAGGGTTGGCAACCATCCAACACAAAGATTCAAAAATTATTTGCACAACCAATACATTACGCTTATCACTGTGGACCACCAAAATACTTATGGAAAAACCATCAAATTTGTTCCACTACCAACCAAGCATTTAGCAGCTTTTGTCTACCACCACCAGCAGCAAGAAATACCGGTGGAGTAGCTAGACCATCCAACAACAACGATAGAGCTACATACAAAATGCTACCTTGGTGGACAGGAGCCTGGGACTTTAGCTGGGGCTGGGGTAAATGGATGTATCCATGGAAGTTGCATGGCGGACAAAATGACCGAGAAGGGCACCAAACATTTATGGCTTGTTATGACCAGGCGGAAACCATGAATGCCAATTTACCTAGAAACATTTAAAGACTATTTATAAATAAAAGATATGGGAAGGCTAAAAAAACTTAAATCAGAAAACATGAAAAAAGTTAACGAACTTTTGGAGAGTGGACATGATGATAAATATCCCACTAAGGAAAGGGTGTTAAGACCTAGTGATAATGTAACAAACTCTTCACCAGAATTTGTAAATAAAATGAGTAGGTTAAAAGAAGGGGTGGAGCCGGACAGCTACTGGATAATTACTAAAGCACAACGTAAAGATTTAATAAATTTGGGTGGTGAAGCTAAGGTTATAGCGGATGGGGCAGAGTCATATGATAAATTTAAACCAAATTAATAATATTTACAAATAAACTTATATTTATATATAAAACAATATAACATGAAAAACAATAAACTAACATTAGATGAGTCTGAATTGGTGTCATTAATTGAAAAAATAGCTAAGGATACAAAAAGGGAAAAACTTCAGGAACAAGCTAGGGACCTTAAAAGACAAATTAGAAAAACCTCAAGAACACAAAGAAAAGACGATAAAGTGTACTTTGAAAATATGTCAAATGCACTGTTAACTGCTGAGTTAATAAGTGATGAAATTAAGGATGTGGATTATAAAAAATACCCTAAATTAAATGAGTTGTCTAAAATGACTTTAATGAAACAAACTATAGAGACAGCTACTGCATTATATACTGTATTCAATTTGTACAACTCTGGAGAAACTTGTGAAGAAAGACAAGAGAATTTTACTTTAGATGGTTTAGATGATTTTTTAACTAAACCTTTAAATGTCGTACTTGGTTCGATTAGAGATATGGCAGAAGGAATTCCTGGTGGTGTATTAAAAAGAACAATAAATAAGTTTTTAAAGAAAGTGGAGAAGTTAGTTAATATGTTGTATGACCATAAAAGAGCTCAAAAACATTTTGAAGCAGCAGGGTTAGAAGACCCAATGGACCAATGGATGAAACTGACTACTTATAAAAGTGAAATATCTGAACTAGCAACTAATGCACTTATGGACGTTATAGTTGCAGATTGTCCAGTAGAAGGAGTTGAGGGTGCAGAAACAAAGAAAAGGAAATGGTGGCAAAAAAAGGAAAAATCATTTAAGTTTTAAATATAAAAGGTCCTAACGGACCTTTTTTTATGCCAACTTATGTCTCTTTTCCCACAAATCTTTGGTTAATCTAACACCATAAAGATAATATTCTTTAATTTTTTGTTCTTTATTAACAATCGCTGGACCTTTACTATTGTGTGTTTTAAACACACCTTTCATATCTGTCGCATAAGTAACGGTAGTTGAACCATCTTCTTCTTCTCTAATAAATTCTCTTGTTTGTAATTTTGTCATAATATAATTTTTGTACTTTAAAAATAGTAAAATTAAAATAAAACATCAAGTTTTTATGAATACATAACTATTTATATAAAAAACAAAAATGAACTCATTTATTTTATTAAAGGAAGAGAAAAAAAGGATACAAAAACTATATGAAGCTACAACAGCAGCTTCAAGTGGGCAATTTAATCAACCTATGGCATTTACAGAACCAGTAGAACTGGATATTGAAACAACTTTAGTTGGTGGTGATAACATAGAAGCAGATTCTTTAGAGTTAACATTAGGTATTGAGGAACTAAGTGATTTACTTAATGTTGATGAAGATGAAGATATTGAAAGAATGAGAATGTTACATAGAACCAATTCTGTTGTTGAGGAACAAATTGAAAAACCAGAGATTTCAGTAGAATGCCTATCCTGTTTTAAGAAATCTTTAAAAGGGGAAAGAAAAAACCCAATGTCAGATTATGTAGATTTAGACCTGGGTACTTATGACTATACCGAAGAAGTAGATATGATAATTGGAGCAGTAATAAACGGAATGGGTGGAGGAGAACCTACAATAGAAGAAATAACAAAAATTTTAACAAAATTAGCGTTTACCATTCCTAAAATGAGTATTGATGGTGTGTTTATAGCTAACAATTTATATGAGAATGGATGTATGGATAGTTGTATTTCCGGTCCTTTTGATGGTATAACTCGTGAGGGGTAGTAATACAAGAACAATAGAAATATGGCTAAAGTAACGAGAACACATATAAATTTTGAACAAAATAGAGAAAATATACATAGTGGCATTATAGGTGGTTATGATAAAGAATTTTATATATGTGGAAATAATTTAAATGACACAAACGAGGTTAAAATAGAAGCAGGAACATTTTCCTACGCGTTACTCCCAGAAACAATCAGCCAACAGGAAATAACAACAATTACTAGTGACAAAGTAGAAGTTTTAAACATGTTATGTTGTGATAATATAGAAGCTTACGAAAATAATACTCCATTACCATACCCAAATCCAAAAGGAGATATAAGTACCGGTATTGCCTCAGCAATTGAAATCATAGAAGAAAATTCCCACATTGGTTGTATTGAAAAATGTAATAATTCGGGATTTATAGGCTGGTTTAATAAACATACGGCTTATAGAGTTTTTGATAATTTAGACGAAGCGTCAAAAGCTTGTACAGAACCAACACCTATTATTGAAAAAGCAGCTGAAAATGGGTGCACGGACCCTACCGCTATGAATTATAAAGATAATTTTATAGGGTGTCTAAATGATAATGGAATTATTGTTAGAGATGATATATCTTGTTGTGAGTACCCCAAAAGTAAATGTGTATATAACGGGCAAACAAATATATGTACCACCCAAGGGTCGTATTTCGGTAAATCACCAGGCCTATCAACATCTATAGTACAAGACATCTTGTGTAATAGTGGACAAACCTGTTGTGAATTTTTATGTGATGGAGAATATAGGGGTGATTATGACGAAAAGTCAAAGTTAGGCGTGTGTAGTGATTATAACCCTAACACTATAATGCCAGAACAAATTGGTGAAAATGGTTATGGTTCGTTAGAAGCATTTCAGAACGCAATTATGGATGGAGTTATGTGTAATTGTTTTTCAACACACCCCAAATTACATTTATTAAACAATCAAGGACAAACACAAAGTAAACTTTTATATCAGACCACAGAGTGGCCACAAAAAAATGTTAAATATAAGGATAGTTTGACCTATGTGTATATAAGTAATAATATAGAAAATCACCCACCCAACACCTATGTTGATTTTAAAACGTGTGGGTACCCAACCAACCTTAATGTTTTTAGGCAACCAACATCAAAAATTATAGAAAGCCAATCAGAAATGGAAAATAACGCGTATAATAATTTTTATGGTGATACACCAAAAGGAATAACGCAAGACCGTAACTACTTTACACTACCGAATAATGTTAGTGAAAATACAGAAGAATTTAATAATGGACTTAAAGCCGGACATAATGTTATCACAATTAATTGTTCAAATGGTAAACAAATAATTTATAAGGTTTGTATCCCACATCAGACAACACCATATGAAAACACGATGTGGAAAACAGAATTTTTTCCTTGTGAAAAAAATATTGGACCAACAACCACAACCGACACAACAACCACAATACCTAGATACAATAGTAATGAAACTACTACTAGTACTGTATCTACCACACCCACCCAACCTAATGTGCCTACAGTGCCTAATAGAACTAGTAGTGGTGGTGGGTATTAAAAATTCACATAAAAAGTTGGTAGTTTAATATATTTTTATTATCTTTGTAGTATTAATTAACAAAAAAATACATATTATGAAAAAATACCTTTTATATCTTCTAACAACTTTAATTGTTTTCTCGTCTTGTCAAAAAGAAGATGACATACTACAACCGATACAACAACCCCCAACCAATACTATTGGTGGTGACACACTTGTGCTCACACCAGTAGACACAATTAATGTTAATACTTTTGGTTCAGATTCTTGTTTAATACCATCATCTAATTTTGTTTGTTTAGGAAAAACTTATGACATTGTTTACTCAAAGTTTTCTTTTGGGTCTTATGACACTATCTATAGTTTTGAACATTATAATGAAGGTACCGTTAGTTTTTATATGAATAGTGAGGACACTTTAACTACTAGAGTATACCCTAGAAATGGGTACACATCACAAACGCACTCAATAAATATGTCATCCCCAATTTCAAAATTTTGTGTAACTTCAACGAGTTATACCCCAGGTATTGTTGTCTTAGGTTTATCTTATACAAATTGTGTTGGTGTGACAGTAAATTGGGATGTAACAATGCAAGTATTAGAATACATAAATGGTGATATTGGTCTAAAAGTAATAAATCATGGTGTGTCTGGTCCACACCCTTCTTGGAGTGAGGGACCGTGGAATTCCTACCTATTTATACAACTAAGAGAAATACCATAACACATAACCAAACATTTAATTTTTAACTATATCCCAAACTCAATGTTTGGGATATTTATTTTAAAGAACTTATTATGCTTAGATATAATGGTGATTAAATAAAATTAAAAAGGTTAAAATTAATGGCAACTCAAGAAAACAAATGTAGATTATGTACGGGTCTGGGTGAGGACGTAGTACTATATCGTTATACCCCCTCGGAATATCAGATAGACGCTGATTGTATATACGGCCAACTAGAGGATTGTGAACAACAAAATAACCCAAGAAAAAGTTATGTAAACCCAGCTCAATGCTTGGTGTGGTTTAACGATAATGGTAAAGAAGTAATTGACGATAATGGTAATTATCTATTCCAGAATTATTATGGACAAACAAATCAAGTAAACCCAATCCCAACTTTAGTCAACCAAACAATTGTAGCGACCGCAAACGCTAGTATTGGTGATGTACAGTCTAGACTTTGGGCGTATGATTTAACTGGTAACACCCTTTATTATGTAGATTCTTTCACACACCAAGGTTCTGATATAGGCATATCACAAAACAATATGATGGTTGGATGTCAACACACATTCACCACAACAACACAACCAGGTCAAACATTTACACACCTTAAAAATGGTGCTATAGTTAGTTACTCGTATTCTATAACTAATAATGACACTACAACATTTAGCAAAACACCACAAAAGACATATAGATTTGTTGATGAAACCGGTTATCTTATTAGAGAAGAAACAAGTAATACTCATTATGGAACTAGTGTTGTTGGTTTAGGGCAAGCAATAGGGGTTGTGTCAGATACAGAAATATTAGTAGATGATGACAAAGGGAATGTTTACTATATAGACTTAACAAATTTTTGGAGTGGTAGTAGTATTTACGCTGATGGGAGTATTAGTCCACCAGTTACACCAACCTATAGTTGGATAGCATCAAATAATATAGATAATAATGGTGACCCATACGTAGACTTATATACTGCTGGTGGGGTTCTTCCTGGTGTTGAACTAGAGGCTGTTAATGGTTGGAAACACTGTTCTTATGGAACCGCAGGTAATATATATACTGTTGTTGCTAAAAAAATACTGAACACAGCCTATAATTTAAAAGTACAAGGTGATATAAAATTTAATCCGAGTGACCCTATTTTAAGTGGTGACCCTAGTTTTATAGTTACATATAAAAGTCTAACTATACCGACTCCTAATACTGGTGGTTGTCCACAGAATCCAGGAGCCCCAGGAATTAATGGGACAGAATGTGCGAAAATGGTTACAAGGTTTAAATTTCCTACAGATTTAAATAACATAACAATACAAACTTACAATGACAGATTCACCGATGACCCAACGGTACACGATGAAGAGTTTACACCCGCTTCAAGTTCTGTTAATATAGCAGAGGACGGTGCTACTGGAAATCTATACGGATTTAGTCAAAATTACAGGTGGGAAATAAACCCAACCACACTATCTTACGACAACCCAATACAAGGAGAATTTAGATTATATAACAGTTCTGGTATTGGACAACTACTTAATTGGGACTATACCCCCGGAAACTCTGGTCAAATGGCATTCAGAGGGGGTGCACAATCACCTGATTGTTTAACTACATCTGCTTATACATACAACTGTACAATGAACGGATGTGATAGTGTTTTAGGTTCTTCTGGAGCCTATAGTAGTTTTTCAGCTTGTTCAGCAGACTGTGTTTCATATTCATGTCAGACAATGTGTGAGTGTATAACAGGTCTAACATCGGATATTGGTGGTGTTGGGTATTTTGATGATTATGGAACATATAATCCAGTATGGGGGCACCTTTCTCAATATCTATTTGAAGAAAGTAATGCTGTTAGTATTCAGAGTAATACTATAGGGGACACTTGTATTTGGCCAGTTCCCCTAATAGTAAATGCAAATTCACCAACACAATTACCAACTTTTGAAAACACGTATGGGGTTTCGACTTCTTCTTCCGTACTAGAGTTAATCGGCACAGAAGTAGAAGGTGTAACCAACAGTGGGAGCCAACAATCTTCTTGGGGTATAGACGGAACAAGATTTTGTTTAGACGATGACTGTACAACCTACCAAGACTTACAAGGTCCTGCACCTGCAGGACCTGACTCTGGATTCTGGGGGGCTACCGGAAATTATCTTTTAAACGCTAGGTTAAATACGACAGGGGTCTTCCCGGATAAGGTAGACACACACGCAATGAGTTGTAACAATAGCACAGGCGTATGCCCAATGTGGGAAGTATTAAATTTTATAGCTGACACCACGGTTTTTTCGTATGACCCAATTCTGGGACCACTTTTCAGGGGTACTGGTGGTGCTGGTTGGGACGGAATGGCAAGATGTGTTACCGTGACAGGCTCAACCGCAAAAGTTTATTTTATTGGGGTTGGTAGTTCAGAATATTATAGAATAGGTATTGACGGCGTAATACAAATAGACACCTCAAGACCACAAGTATCTAATAGAGGGTTTAACCCTAACGGTCAACCAAACCCATCAACCAATCAAGATGTTATAGATGGTACAGGGAGTGGTAATGAAAGTAGATTGTGGTGGATGCATAGATTTGAATTGTTGCCTGGAGAACATAGTATTACAGTAGAAATGTTTCCTATGTCATCATTACCAGGAGGTGGAGGATGGGGAAGATTAGCAGTTCCAAACGCATTTCAATACAAAGCAATTGGAATGGATATTATTGGTCCTTTTAATTTGGGTGAATACGCTACAGCTAATGATATAAGTACTACTTTTACCCCACAAATATATACAGCAAATACTATACTATCAACTAGCGAACTAGCAGAACCAACACAATTACCTACTACTTGTACCGGTGGTCAATGTTATCTTTCTGACTGTTATATCTTACACCACATACAAGAACCGATACCATATACAGTATTTGGTAGTTTGATTGCTGAATACCCGGACCCTTATAGGGTAGCGGCTGGATTGGGTGGTACGTATGGTTGGGAAAATCCTTCACTAGACCCTATAACTTTACCTAATGGTGGTAAATATACGACGACAGATGGCTGGACAGCAGGTGTTCCTGAAACAAGGATGAGAGAAATACCTTACTACGCACCGAAAACCAATGGAGTACACGACTTCCACCCCGGCACATCTATTTACACTAGACAATTAATAGTTATGGATTGGGGACATGTGACAGAAGACCCTCAATTTACACCTTATGGGGTTCTTATGCCTGGAACTACTTTGACTACGGGAAGTGGGGGAGGATGGACTCTTTTTGTTCCAACATATGGTACTAATCCAGACCCATGTGTGTCAGACATTCCTAGTTTTTGGGGCTTAGGGGGAAACACATACCAACATTTCGGAGCTCCAATTTATGTAAGAATGGGTGGACAATCTCTTCCAACACCTAATTTCTCAACTTGGGAATCTGTTATCGACTGGCTTAATGGTGAAGGGTTATTAGTTAGTTCTGTCCCGGACCCAGGAACTAGTAATTATCCTAATATAGATTATAACGCAACTTATTGGCAAGTTCAATATGCGATGGCAGATTATTGGACAGTGGCTTTCCCTAATGGTGCTCCTAATGGACCAAATCCAGCTGGAATGTCCCAATATAATTTCACGAGCTATCCAGCGCATCTAACCGAATCCACCTTTTTCACTCATCAGTGTTATGACTGGTGTGATTGTGGACAATCGTACCATATGTTAGACACCCAACCTATGAAGTGTAATAAACTACAACTGAATGGGGCTATTTTTAATACAGCTCTACCATTCTCGTGGAACCCTATTACAGTACCAAATCCTTTAACTACTCTTTTTACATACGAAAGAGATTGGATATATGATGCTTGTGTGGGTGCTTGTGTGACAACTACTGGTTGTAGCGTACAAAATACCTTAACTTTTTCTGGTGGGTGTACACCTATAGTTGGTACTGGATATACAAACACTAATGTATTCTCTGCCTTAACAGAATGTGAAGAAATTTGTGGAGACGATACCACAACAGGTGTAACCTATTACCAATGTGGTGACAGTGGATGTACCACTGCTTCCACTATTACTCCGTTTACATCATTAACTCAGTGTACAGGAAGTTGTATTTCTTATAATTGTACAACTACCGGGTGTACCGAATTTAATCCACCTGTGAATACAGCAAATATAGGCTTTTCACCAAATTATTACGGAACAGGTGGCACATTCACCAATGCGAGTAACTGTTATAGTGCATGTACCTCTTATCAATGTGGTAATTGGGGATGTTCACCGTTTGTTGGGTCTGGAGGAACCTTCTTAACAGAAGCTCTATGTACCGGAAGTTGTGTCTCTTACGAATGTTTAAGTAATGGGTGTGTCAGTTACGAAGGTAGTGGATATACCTATTCATCCTCAACCGACTGTGTAGACATATGTGTATCTTATGAATGTACAACAAATTGTTGTGAATTATGGAACTCACCGTTCTACGGAACAGGAGGTACTTTCTTTAACTATACAAGTTCAGCAACTTCTTTAACCGATTGCCAAAATGATTGCGTTAGTTGGGGATGTAACCAAAGTCTAATAGCATCAGATACAGATATATTTGTTTTCTACGACACAACCTCAATGCAAGACCAAGCTATAAAAGATGCGTTTATCGGTGTAAGTGGGTGGACACAAACTTTATCTGGGTGGAGTGGAAATATAAGACATGTTTTAACAAAAGATGAAAGATGGTTGACTTGGGGTAGTATACCATATACTGGTGAATTTACTGGAGGTACATATGGGATAGGGTCACTTTACAGTTCTATTAATATACTACAATGGGCTTACAATGAAGGTGTTTATGATGTATGGTGGGACCAAGCTGTAGCAGGACAAACCACAGGAATATTTGCTACAAACGGAAATGCTATCCTAACAAAAGGATTACCAAGCCCTGTTGGTTATGACTCTAATATCTTAAATTTGTTATTCCACGATGAATCAAATCCTCCGTATCACGGAGGGTATGCGTACCCTAATGACATCACAAATTTTTATATTGACCCACAATATTCTGGAGGTACCAATACACAGACATACCAACCAACCAACAAATGGAAACTGGATTATGACGCTTATACAGCTACATGGGTTAATGTAACAGGTAACACAGGTGATTTAAAATCTTTTATATACCCAACCGGAGTAGCTGTCGATTTTACTCCGTACGAACCAACCTACGTTGGGGTTGCTGCAGTTAAATCTACTTATTCACAACTAGCATTAAATATTGTAGCGTCAATAGACGAAGGAAATCAAACCGATGGTTTTGGGAACCCAACACCTAACGGTACTTGGGTTTTAGGGACAGCACCTAGACCAGCTTCACTTGGTGGAACTATAGGTGGGTCACCAGGATTATGTCCGATTGCATCTTTAACAGTTTTAGAACTATCAGAAAATCCTTATATCCAAGAAGGTTACGGTTATCTATCAAGAAAAGGGTGGGGTTACAATGTTAGTGTCCCACAGTGGACCAATCAAGTATTCCAAAATGATATAGAATCATTCCTAACTCAAGGGACAAGTCAAAGTTTCCCAGCTTCTGCTAACACAGGATGTGTATCAGCATGTACCCAACCAACAGCTAATTACCCATACTCAAGTCAAACAGAATGTTCGTCAGCTTCAACAGGGTGTCAATACTTTACATGTACTAACACTGGTTGTGAATTGGCAACATTTGGTACAGCAAGTACGTTCACTACTTTATTTGACTGTGAAGAAGCTTGTCAATCATGGAATTGTAGCAACTGGACTAGTGGTGCTACAGGAACTACACCCTGTGAGGTTCAAACAGGAACTGGAGGTACTTTCACAATGGAAGTAGATTGTTTAAGACTTTGTACGTCTTACCAATGTTTTGGTTATATTCCCGGGACACCAGCTACTTCATGGGGATGTCAGGCAGTTGGTGGTACGGGAAGTACCTTCCCAACCTACTCAGCATGTAGTGCTGATTGTAAATCTTGGGAATGTACGTCACCATGTAGTGGTGGTACAAATAGTGGATGTACACAATACCCATATAGTGGATTCAGTTATTCTTCTGAAACTGCATGTAACGATGGTTGTGCTTCTACTTGGTGGTGTACACCAGAACTTACAATAGATGCTTGTTCAGGAAGAACTTTGATGGTTGGGGCTGTAGATAGTGGTATTAACGGAATTCCAGGCAATTTTAATTTAGGGACAATTAGTGATAGAATTGCTGATTCTTCGGTTGGAGTACAATTTACTAATTTTAGTCAAATAAAATATATTGACCTATACCTTACAGGGTTATATGGACCTAATGGTAGCGTTCCAGGTGGATATGCATTTTGGGCTGATACATGTATGGAACAATGGACTTGGGAATTCCCCAGCCCTTCGAACCCGGAATATTTTGTGATGTATCCAACTAAAATAAACTCAGCAGTACTACCAGGAGGACCATGGTTTGTCTATAATGATTTTATACAAACAGCTATACTTGTTGGGGTACCTGTCGATTTAACTATGAGTTGGGTTGACGTATGTTCCGCACTCGAGAGTTTCTACCAAACACCACCGAATATGGGGTATACCAATATAGACACACAAAGGTGTATATGTACGGATATTGAATGCGGTGTACAATGTGAAAACGGACTATACCCAACAGTGCCAAGTACATGGACTGGACCCTACACCACTTCTGGAGATGCGTACACCACATGTTGTGCGAATACTTGGGATTGTACCGAAGGTTATGATGTAAGTTCATGTAGTGGTAGAACAAACATAAATATAGGTATCCAATATAGTAATTCAGTAGCAGCAGCAAATCACGTAAGTCAAAATTTGCCTAATGTGGACGTAACCACACTATATTATGAATCAGATATTTTAGTTAATACATTAAATAATCCTTGTTTAGGTCCAAACGGAGGTCCCCTAATGAAACTTGAATCTTTCGATTACGCTTTATTAAATAACGGTGTGAGTTATAATAGTTGGAATTATTTTATACAAGATTTAATTGCTGATGGATTATCAGGCGTATCTTCAGGTATGAGTTATGATATTATAAGTAACTCATTATTTATAATGTCTGGAGAATCTTTAGATACTTGTGTATCACCTTGTAGATGTCTAACCGTTGAATGTGATTGTATACAGGTAGAAGGTAGTGGCGGTACTTATGCAGATGAAGTTACGTGTTTAAGTGCATTAACCAATAACACTAGTGTATGTGATTGTGATGGTGTAACAGGTACATCTTGGAATTGTTTCGATGAAGGCCCTTTCGAACCAACATGTGGTAATAAACCATATATTGGTCAGTTTGGTACAATACATGATGTCGTAGACTTCTACAGAGCTAATGTACCGAACCAAAACTTTATAGATAATAGATTTACTAATAGTGTTGGTATTATTGGAGGAACATTAAATACATACCCAATACCACCATTAACATGGACTTCGGTGTGGAATAATATGAGTGCTACCACATATGATTGGATGGACTGTTATCACCAATTCAGTGGGATGGCAATAACATATAGACCTTATGTTAATATTTGGTGGATAGCACACCCACAGTTAACAGGAGGAAATGGGGTGTTTAATCCAACTTCAGGATATTGGGAATACCCAACCTGGAATGATTTTTATGGAGCGGCTGTCGCAGCGGGAGCACCCGTAACAACTCTAATGTCATACTCCTCAGCTTGTCAAACACTAGACACATTCTTCAACCCAGCAGGATTAAATTTCCAGTGTATGACAAAATGGGAACATTGTTGTATTGGAGAGGATTGTTGGTGTGTACAGCAGTGGGATAGTGGTGGTACCTATACAACAAATTCATTATGTTTATCAGCGTGTTGCCCAACAACAGATTCAGGTTATACATGTAGCCTTACAAATGGACAATGTGTTCCAGCATCACCATTAGCAGTCCCATTCTTTACCACACTAAATGATTGTACTAATTGCCTTACCAACCCTAACTGTCAATACTATATGGACTGTAACCCAATATCATGGGAATGTGATTCAGGACATACCACTAATAGTTGTTCAGATTCACTAGGACCAATTAATACAATTTCACCAGGGACTCAAGGAAATCAAGTAGGGGCACCATTTATTACAAATCCACCAACTTATCCATTTACAAGTGATACTATAACACAGGGACTTCTTTACCCAACGTCTCAAGTAGAGAATGTATTTACTGACCACGAATATTGGGACCCTAGTGTACCTTTCAGTACCGCAACCTATGAAATTAATTCTTTAACTTATAGTAGTGGAAATATAACCCTACCAACAGACATATGTATAGGACCAAATGGGTATCCAGAATTTAGGCTACTTAGTATAGGTCACATGTCAGTTAATCAAGGTTTTGAATATAACACATGGGAATCGTTTGTTAGTGTAGCTTCAGCATCACCTTATAGTTATAATGTTAGTATAATGACTACAGCTTCTGAAGTTACAGGTTTAGGATATGGTGTAACCAATGGTTGGAATGTAACAATAGAGCCATGTATATGTACTTCTGAACCTTGTGGTTGTGTACCCGTGATAGGGCTGCCATTAGGACCATACAGTACCTCAGGTGCGTGTGAAAAATTCTGTTGTGAACCAGAAGTTACTTATGATTGTAACCTTGGAGGGTGTATAGACCCAGGTAATGGGTTGGGAGCTTATACTGGGTATAACGCCTATAATTTATGTACACACGATTGTCACGAATGGTTATGTAATGAATTATTACCACCAGAATGTGAGTGTGTGTGGTTGTTAGGTACCGGTAATACAGGAACAAATATTTACCCAGGAACTCCAGCAGGTTATTATTCTTGTAGTACTGGATGTTGTGAAAGTGTAGTAATACCAGCTTGTCCTATATTATTCAGTGTTAACGATAATCCGGTAACACAAGACTCAGGAATATATTCTTATGATATAGCAACTAACATATCACAAGCTATACTTAGTGACCCAGGATATACATTTAATGATGTGTCTTATTGGCAGTCACCAGTACTACCAACCCTACCACTTCCAGACATGATAGTCTTTACATATAGACCGATTGAAATAAAAGAATGGTACATAACATCAAATCAATCACCAATACTTAACAGAACTATTTCGTTAGGTCAGACTATTGGTAGGGGACTAACTAATATAAATCAATTCTCATTCTTATCTGCAGAATCTGATGTATATGAAATAGATTTAATTAATTCTACTAATACTTCAGCAAACATTACAACACTATTCTCATTACCAGGAGGATATAAATGTACTGGAGATATAAGTTTTGATGTTAGTAGTAATTTAATGTTAATACTATACGATAATAGTGGAAATCCTGGCCCCGCGGCACCAAAATATAAATTAGGTAAATATAATTATGGTGGTAGTCTTTTAGACGAATATACTATACCTAATACTTTATTAAGTGGTGGAACTGATAAATTTGACGGCATAATTTGTAATGTTGGGATATCATTAGCAAAATATGTAGTTAGTCAAAGTGGACTAATGTTTCAAATAATAGAAACACCAAGCTTAAGTATAGCACCAGTACCAATAAATAATGTTGGTGTACTAGACAATACCGGTTCTAATAATGAAGTGACCGGAGCCGAAGGTGTTTGTGGTTGTTCAATTTTAGTTCCAAGAACCTACGATTGTGATAAAGATAGTGTTTGTACAGACCCAGGCACTGGATTAGGACAATTCACATTACAAACAGCTCTAGCGAATGGTTACTTATCAGCATTAGATGAATGTCAAGCTACATGTAGTGCAGATTGTAAGTCTTGGTCTTGTGTAACAGAGACAAATAGTTACAATAGTTGTGACACACTTGATAGTGGAATTGCACATGGTCTAGGATGGACACACGTACTATTTGATTGGTTATCACTGAATTTAGTCACAACAAATTTTTCGAATATTCATGCTGAAAATACTAACTGGTCACTCCCCTCCTCTCATCTTTGTCCAGGACCTAATGGTGGTGTGCTTGGATATATAGATTATATAGCATGTAATGGGTCTTGTTCGGACGCAGCGATGAATCAACACTTTTATGACTTTCCTTCTTTTATTAGTGTAGCGAATAGTTTAGGGATAGGTGTTAGTTTGGGCCACACAATGAACCAGATGAACACAATAATCTCTCAACATTACAGTTTTCAGTCAATTTTCCCGGGAATTCTAATCCATGGAAAGTATTGTCAATGTGGTCAAGGTGTAGAATGTCATTGTACAGAGATAGATGGAAATAGTGGATACCCAACAGAACAAGATTGTCTTGATATTTGTTGTCCCCTAGACCCACCCCCTATATGTGCAAGTATATACACACATTCACAGTGTAATACCGGAAATCCACTATGGGACGGTCAAGTACAACCATTGTTCCCTTGGACTACAGGTTGTTGTGTACTAATAGACGGACAAACACCCGACACCACACATATAGGTTCTATCATTTTAAATCCAGTGGACCAAGGGTACCATATAATAGACTCGGTAATGCCATGTCAGCCAACTGCTGGGTGTGGATGTAATACCCCAACTAACTATAATACGGTATCTTGTGGTGTTACACCTAATCTAAACTCATCTGATTGTTTAAGCCAAACTTGTCCTGCTGGACTACTATGGGACTATACCATTTGTTCTTGTACTACAAATAGAGGGTCGACAATATTTGTTGGTGACGAACCTCATCTTGCAGTTATGATTTCAGACATTTCCAAAAAATCACTTAAAGAAGTAACGACAGTGGTAAGTCAGAAGGTACAACTTGTAGAGTCAAAAACATATAACTGTTACTCACTTAATGGGAAGGAGGGACAACGATTATTTAATGGGTGTTTAACCAAATCAGACGACACATCAAACCAGTATATATGGAATACGACAGAACAAAACCCATTAACTACATTTACATGTGTTAACGGTCTTTGTATAGAACTTAAAGGTAACTCTGGAGGGTACACAAGTTTGATAGAGTGTGTGCAAAATTGTGATACTATTTCGGGTGACGGTTCTAAACCATCATTTTTACCACCAACAGAAGATAGAAAGTATCTCACTGGACAATGTGATATAGAACCTACAGATACAACAATGCAAGGTTTCACAAACCAAAGATATGAAGGTTCAAATAAATATATGTGTAAAACAACATTAAACCCATTAGTTGGTGAATACCAAAAAGCTTGTGTACCTATAAGTGAAATTACTGGTAGTGTTGATGATGGTGTTTTATATGGTAGTTTAGAAGCTTGTGCAGATGGTTGTTCTGGGTGGTTTAACTGTAATGTAAATAATATAAATGTTGATGGGGTATCAACAAACCCAAATCAGGCCGCACCAATAGTAATGTGTTGTGAAAGCTATATTATGGAAGCAACCCAACCACTAACAGTACAAAGTTGTGGTACAAATTGTTGTGACGGAACCGAAACTTGGTTCCCACTGTACAATGTATTTGGGATTAACAAAACGTACGACTCTACTTTAAGTTATTTAAACAGAAGATTAACTTCGTTAATCAATGGTCAAATTTGTACCGTTTCTAAAACCAAACAAACTTATATTAATGAGGGTAAATCACCTATTAGTTCTAATATGAGTGTAAGTTCGTGTGGTGGTAGTTCTATTAATTATGTAGATAACAAACCGTGTTATCAAACTGTGGTAGAAGCATTATCAGAGGCAGCACGACAAGGATGCGGTGGTTATCATACACACCAAGTAAACCAAACAATTTGTTATATGGCTTGTAAGTCACACTCATCAACTGACGACCCAGGAGTAGGGTACGACTACCACGGCCCAACTAACCAACTAACAATTAAACACGTTGATGGTGGGGGAGGACCAATACACAGATGTTGCCCAGTAGCAAACCAACCAGGAGCTCCTGCTTGGGTGTCTGTTAATCCATGTGGTGGTAATAATATTTATACCGGAGTTGTTGTCCTAGGTAATGGGTGTGGACCAAACCCTAATGCGGCCGGAGGAGCAAGTGACCCATTATGGTGTTGTACTTATGATATCGCTACTGGTTCTGATAGAGATTTAAAACAAAATATTGTAAAGGTTGATAGGTCACCTTCAGGTATTAATATTTACGAATTCGAGTATAAAGATAAATCGTTTGGTGAAGGCACATTTAGAGGTGTAATAGCTCAAGAGGTACCACAAGTGTCAATCAGAAAAGAAGACGGGTATCTTTATGTGAATTATTCCCAGATAGATGTAGACTATAAAAAAGTGAGATAATATGAAAGAAAAAAAACTTACTTATAAACAAATAGATATGAGACTTAACCTTCTAATTAAGAAGGTTAAGGTTCTGTCTGAAATGAAAAAGAAAAAAGTAGAGAAAGTACTAGTCTAATGACAAAAATTTTTCTATATGTATTAGTCCTATTTCACCATTTAGGTATGTTAGGGTTTTTGGTTGCAGTTCCTTTATTAATGATTAAGGAACCATTCTGGGTGTGGTTACCACTTAATACGTGGATTCTACATTTAATATTTTCCCCAGTATTGGTTTGTCC
>Ga0075441_10000395_pt1 | contig 22523 bp, 22 predicted proteins | sample CoawatmetaG00DNA_FD_71582 | JGI IMG/M metagenome (GOLD analysis project Ga0075441, IMG submission 71582) | Marine microbial communities from the West Antarctic Peninsula - Coastal water metaG002-DNA | ecosystem: Environmental > Aquatic > Marine > Coastal | place: Atlantic Ocean: West Antarctic...
GATTGGTTCTAATACAACTGGTTCGACAAATGAATCGGCATCATATGCCATTGGTATTAGTTCTTCGTATATTGATGTTCCATATCCACACTTTTCTTTATTATTTGTATTTGGTTTATATTGTTGATTATCTAATTTATAAATTTTAAGTCCATCTGTTCCAGAAATAAGCATCAATCGTATAAAAGAATTAGGGGTTTTTAATTCCAACTTATTGATACCTTCTTGTAATGTTTCCATAGTTAATGTTGGATACTCATTATAATCTGGCACATCCTGAAACGCCTTTTTATTAACATTTGATACTTTATAATTGTATTTTTGAGTTTCATTACCTTCTTTGCACGTTTCTAATTCAATTGTTATATACTCATTAGATAGAATAGGAAATATATTGTCTTTCAAATAATCATCAATCGTTTTTAGTTGTATAACTGGTTTATTTTTTCTTGTATTTTTATTTGGTGTTCCTTTATTTTTTTTACGCGATGACATTTATAATATAATATGCAAATATAAATATTGTCACGGATTGTCATAAATATACTCTACAAAGTAGAGAAAATTGATTACTAAATATGTATAGTTGTTATGGTATCAACATTACAACTATGAATTTCACAGTATCCGCCCCTATCCGTAAGAAGACTGTCTTGGTATTTGACGTAGAGACAAGCGGCCTTCTACCAAAAAAAGACAAAACAAATTCAAATCATATCCCAGTAGAAGCCTACCCCCATATACTACAGCTAAGTTTTGCTTTATATGATATTTCTTCGAATAAACTATTAGATACGTATGACACTTATATTAAAGTAAAAAAAGAAGTCGAAATAAGCAGTGTAATTACCAACCTAACTGGTATTACACGTAAAGATTGTATTAAAGGTATTTCAATTATAGAAGCTCTGACCGAATTCTATAAAGCATATATTACGGCTGATATTATTGTAGCGCATAACATCGACTTTGACAAAAAGATGATTCTAATAGAGCTGGAAAGGAACCGACAAGCGATTATTAAAAATTCCCCCGAATGTATGACAATATTTAATTCCACATATGAAGAATTAAATGGGGTAGAACATTATTGCTCTATGCGTAAAGGCACAATCATAGCAAATATTATGGTTGAATCTAAATTTCCTGGAAAACCACCAAGTTTAAAGTGGCCGAGATTGAATGAATTATATGCCAAGTTGTTTGATGGAGAAACCGTAGATGGTCTCCATAATGCGATGGTTGATGTCTTGGTATGCTTGCGGTGTTATATGAAAATGAGACATAACACCGATTGTGGTCTTCTTAACTCTAAATAAAAATTTAAATACAGAATTTTATGTAAAATATTAACTAATTACTTTTTCTTATGGGCTTTCTTTTTCAAGGATTGCTTATTTTTTTTTGTTTTTCTTGCTTTGGTTTTCTTATTCTTTGTGTGTCTTTTGTTTGATTTTTTTCCTGCGCGTTGTTGGGGTGCTGATTTTGTAGGTAACTCACCAATTCTTGGTTCTTCAGCTGTTTCTAAATTCTGTTTAATATCAACCATCATACTCTTCAATGTATCTTTTGGAAGAGGAGTGCTTATATCAGATGCTGTTTTTGATAATGAGTTGTAATGTTTTTTCAACCAATCTACAGTCTCTTCAGGTGTCATATTTTGAATGTCAATGTAAGTTGTTTCAGCACTATTTAACATATCGGTTAGTGCGGTTGCGCTTTGAACACTATAGTGGGCAAATACTTTTTTAAGAATAACACCCATAGATATAACAACTGCGGTTCCTGCAACTTGAGTTGCGTATGGAGTTAATGTTGTAACTATATTGTATATTCTATTAAATACGATAGCAGGATTAGTGAAGTCCTCCACGGCAGATAATCCAATTGTATAATCAATAAATGAGTTTTTTACTGTGTCGGATAATATTAATTGGGTACAATCGGTTATAGTGCTAGATGTTCTATTTATAAAATTAATGGCATATGAAGCAATAGCACTAATAGTTTCACTATGTTTGTATATAATTACTTGTTGATTATTGGGGTCAGTTGATTGGGTTTTCATATCAGTCATGTTTTTAGCCATATTAGCTATGATTAATGCGGCGCCTTCAACTTCAGGGTCTACCTTTGGTTTTTTAATTCGATTGGGATATTCAGCATCATCATCACGTTTACGTTTATCACCACCTGTAATATCCAATGAACGCATACTAGACTCAAGTTGTTCCAGTAAATTACTATCGTTCATTTTCTTTTTAATATCAATGGAAAGAGTGCTGAGTAATGCGTTTATTTCATTAATATCGCAAGTTTCGGTAACATTCTTGCTAGGGTTTAAAATATTATCAAAATTTATGCTAGATTCGGCAGCTTTTTGTGTAGGGCGTCTAGATCTACCTAGATTCATATTAATTATATAATAATACAACATAATAATTAAGCCGAACACATTTCACATATTTCATCTTCAGTATTTACACCTAAAGTAGTTCCTTTATTTTTTTCAGGCTCAATCGTAAATTGTTGTGCTTGATGGCGTGCTCTTCTACGTAGATAGTATATACCAGTTTTCAATCCTTTATTCCAACCATAAAAATGCATAGATGTTAAGTTATTATACGTAGGGTCTTCTAACCATAGATTCAGACTTTGACTTTGACATACATACGCACCTCTATCGGCAGCCATATCAATCAAGTTACGCATAGGGATTTCCCAAACAGTTTTGTATTTCTCCTTAATATCGTCAGGAATAATGTCAATTTGTTGAATACTTCCATTGTTAGCAACAATGTTGTTCTTGATTTTGTCATTCCATATGTCTAATTTGATTAAATCTTGTATTAAATATTTATTAACTACCATGAAATCACCGGCGATTGTTCTGCGACTGTAAATATTACTCGTAATTGGTTCAATACATTCATTGTATCCTAAGATTTGTGAGGTAGATGCGGTTGGCATAGGAGCAACTAATAACGAGTTACGAAGCCCATATGTTTTAATTTGTTCTTTTAGATTATCCCAATTATACATCTTTACCTTCTCCATCGGGTCTACTTCCCACATATCAAACTGTAAAATACCTTCACTCGCAGGTGAACCATCAAATGTGCTGTAACGTCCATCTTTCTTAGCAATTTGACAAGATTCGGTTAGTGCTGCGTGGTAAATAGTTTGAAAAATACGGACATTTATTTCTTTTGCGTTGTCAGAAGCAAAGGGCAACCCCAATAATATAAATACATCAGCTAAACCTTGGACACCAATACCAATTGGTCTGTGACGGAAATTACTACGTTCGGTTTTTTTGGTAGGGTAAAAATTAACATCAATGATTTTATTCAAATTATATGTTACAGTGCGAGCTACTGAATGTAGTTTTACATAATCAAATGTTACATTACCATCGTCATCGGTTACGATAAACGCCGGTAACGCAATACTAGCTAGATTACAAACCGCGGTTTCATTTTCATCAGAATATTCTGTAATTTCACAACATAAATTGGAAGATTTAATGGTGCCTAGATTTTTCTGATTACACTTACGGTTTACCGCATCTTTATATAGTAAGTAAGGTGTTCCAGTTTCCATCTGGGCATCTAACATCTGAAACCATAAATCACGTGCCTTCATTGTCTTCCTACCTTTACCTTCGGTTTCATAGTATGTATATAATGCTTTGAACGCATCCCCATATACATCTGACAATCCAGGACATTCATCCGGGCACATTAGGGTCCATTCTCCACCGGATTTAACGCGTTCCATAAAAAGGTCAGGCATCCAAATAGCATAAAACAAATCACGTGCCTTTAAATCTTCATCTCCGTGATTTTTACGAAGATCTAAAAATGATTCAATGTCTGCATGCCAAGGTTCCATATACATAGCGAAGCTGCCATTACGCTTTCCGCCTCCTTGGTCAACGTATTTTGCGGTGTGGTTAAATACACGTAACATGGGAACAATTCCATTAGAAGCCCCATTTGTTCCACGAATATCACTTCCCGAAGCACGTACATTATGTATATGTAGTCCAATACCACCGGCCCATTTTGAAATTAACGCACAATCTTTCAATGTGTTATAAATACCTTCAATACTGTCATCTTCCATAGCAATTAAATAGCAAGACGATAGTTGAGGATGAGGGGTTCCAGCATTAAACAATGTTGGAGTTGCGTGTGTAAAATACTTCTGGGACATTAATTCGTATGTTTCTGTAATTTTTTCCATATCATCACCATGAATACCCATCGCAACACGCAACCACATGTGTTGTGGTCGTTCTACAATTACACCATCTACTTTCATCAAATAAGCACGTTCAAGTGTCTTGAAACCAAAATAATCTATTAAATAATCTCTAGTATAATTGCACATTTGGTTTAACTCATCTTCGTATGTTCTTGCGGTCATCATCATATCATCGGTGATTAATGGAGAATGCTTTCCGTGTTTATCTTTATTCATGTATAATTTACTTATAGTATCAACAAACATTGACGATGTATTCTTACCATGATTAGCAATAATAAGTCTTCCTGCCAATGTACTATAATCAGGGTGAATAGATGCCATGCTCGCACATTGTTCGGCGGACAGTTCGTCAATCTTAGCAGTAGAAATATTATTATATAGTTGGTCTATCACTTTCATAGCCAATGAAGTATAATTTATTTTCAAACTATGTTGAAGGGGAGGAACTGGAATATCATATGTTTCCTGTCCGATTGTCTTGATGCGCTTCAATATCTTATCAAATGATACTATTTCGGTCTTACCTGAACGCTTTGTAACGTGCATTTCATCATCTTGTTCTTGTGAAGATGACATTTGTATATATTAAACATATACAAATATCTATATTGTTTTACACTAATATTACGAATCTAATTTAATGAGACATACTTTTTTAGATAATGGCATATTCGTTATTGGATGGCTTCCTGAACCGCCATCAACCGACGGGGTCTTCGGTATTCTTCGTTTGGGTGAACGATGTTCGTACCCTTCTATTTTTTCTCTTTCAATAATATCCCATACTTCCTTTATCATATGTATTGCGTTTGAAAACCATAATTTATTACGCTGTATCAAAACACACGATAACTCATCTAAATACCAATAAATTGTGTTAAATAGTATAAGATTGTCATTACGAGCTTCTTCTGTATCTTTATTCACCCATTCTGTAATCGCATCTTGAGTTAATGGTATATCCAATGGCATATAATGATATACAGGACTATCATTCTCAGTTAAATCACTGTTTATAAAATACAATACCACCCCTCTATAATCGGAGTTCGTTGAATTATTGTAGAAATCATCTTTGTTCTCATACTCTTTTATGCGGGTTTCGACAAAGTCACAATTATCTAAGTCGCACGTTTCCATCTGTATTTGTGTTTGTATCCAATATTCTTCTTTGGGTATGCCAGTAATTTCACGATTTACGATGTTCTTAATTTCTAACATTGTTCCATATTTTACACTAGATGGTAATACATTAATACCGTCTGGTGAAGCCCCCACAAAGGGGTATGTTGAATGACGTATACAACCAAACTCACCTATCTTCGTCTTATATAAATCCTCATAAATCATGGTTGTAACTGGTTCATATTTAACGCCCCAATGCATCGCATTTGATGTGCCATATGAAACACGTTCAACTGGAGCGTCATATGCTTTACATTTTTCATATATTAAACTATTCTTTTGGGCTTGACTTCCTAATGCTTTCCATAAACTACTCGCAGATAACAAACTATTTCGGAATTCATACCATTCCTCTGTACGTTGTGCGGGTTGAGGTTGGGTTTGAATATATTCAATAGTAGTTGTTAATTCTTCTTGTGATATATTATTATCAGGTGTAAAATTCGATAGAGACCGCGATATAATATGACTATTATAAGATAGATATGATTCGTGTTGGTCTTCTACAAAATCGACTATTTGCTGGAATTCCTCATCGTCACATATGTTTATGTTTTCCCATTCAATCCACAAGTTGATACTTATACTATTTATCATCTCCTTATAATATTTGGGCGATGACATTTTAATTATATTATTCGTATAGCAATCTTCAAGCTGGTCGTAAATATCTTCAATTATGTCGGCGATTTCATCTTCTTCAAACGAATCGAACAATAACATAGTGTCTTCGGTTTTACAAGATATAGATGAAGATACAGATATTTCATCTATATCGGATTCGTAGTGTGAGCTATCACTAGACAGTGTGAATGTTGTATCTGTGTCTTCGCTACTACTCGTCGTAACATATACTAGGTCTAAATCTATATCGTTCATTTGTATTGTCTGTAATAATACATCAGATTCTTTCTATACACTTTTTACGAATTACTCTATCGTATTTTTATCGATTATAGTTTCTTTCAAGATATTATTTATTATCTTCTTTTCAAATCGTTCATCCTCCTCTTTACCATATCCTCCTAACGATGCTTTTGAATATTCAAAGAATTTATCACATTCTGGTGTATCTAACACATCATATTGAGGGTTTTCGGCTATCCACGGATGCACTTGGGCTTTGTTCTTATTCGCAATTATGCGAACTGCTTTCCGTATATGGGTTTTCTTTTCATCTTCCTTCGCCCATGTATCAGAATCTTTTACATAGACCGTCTCACGTTTAAAATCAGTACAGTGAATTGGGCGGGAGTTTGGCTCCATATCGCGAATACGCTCCAATAAAATGTCGGATATTCCTCTTACATATCCTACTTCTCCTGTATTAATAAAGTCTTCTATAGTAAGTTCTATAGATTGGATAAAATCATTCAGGTTTACAGCATCTTTACAAGTCTCGTTTAAAAACACATTCAGATTAAACTTGTTGTTCATGGTATTGTTCGTATTGTTAATTGTTGTGTTTCCAGTGTTCTTCGATAACTCTATTATCGTATCTTGTTGTTCTACCATTTTCTGTTGTTGGTCTGTCATTCTCTTATGTTGGTCCATCATCATCTCCTTGAATTCTTGATTCTGTTTTAATAACTCTATTACTAATGACGAATCTACTGGGGGATGGGGCACTGTTGCTGACTCTTGTGGTTGTTCGGGGGATACACCTTTACATTTCTGTTTGTGATTCCATAAAGAAGATGCATGTTTAAACAATTTATTACAACCACATTGGTATACCTTAGAACTATTTGGAACTATTACATTCGTATTTGTTCGTATTTTGTGTTTTCGTGTTATTAAATGTCTATCATATTGACTTTTTCGCTTGGTAATATAGTTACAGTTTTTACATTCATAACTGTCTGAAATATCGGAACTAAACATCTTCGTGGTTTCGTATATTATACGAAGATAATTAGTTCTAAATACTTTACTCTATAATATACTTAATAAAAATATGCAAATAGCTTTTTTACTATTCTTTTCAAAAATACTGCATTTCAATCACAAACACCATTTTTGAAAAGTATTAAAACAAAACTATCTTGACCAAACCTATTTTGGACATTTTATAAATGTCCATTTTTTATTTTCGTAGCCATTTCTTTTTATTGTTTTTTTAGCGTAGAACTATTTAAATTAAGAATTAAGAATTAATAGTACATGAACCAAGAATCTTTGATAGCTCTATTATTGTATCTTGTTGTTCTACCATTTTCTGTTGTTGGTCTGTCATTCTCTTATGTTGGTCCATCATCATCTCCTTGAATTCTTGGTTCTGTTTCAATAATTCTATTACTAATGATGAATCTACTGTATTTGATACTACTGCTGATGGCTCTTGTGGTATCCCATCACATTTTTGTTTATGGTTCCATAATGAAGACGCGTGTCTAAACGATTTACTACATTCACATTGATATACCTTAGAATTATTTGGAACTATATTCGTATTGGTTCGTATTTTATGTTTAGTAGTAGATAGATGTCGGACATACTGACTTTCGCGTTTGGTAACATAGTTACATTTTTTACACACAAATTTACCTGAACTCATTGAACCACCTCCATTCTTAGATTCGTCCGTAGTTAAACAATCACTGTTGATGATATTTTGACGATGTTTGTTAGTCGTGTTGTGTATATCCAATAAGTTGGTGGAACCAAAATAAACATCACATACATTACAATGTGGGCGTTCACTAGGAGGTGTATATTTCATTAGTTTCGGTTTTGGTTTTGGTAATGGCTCTATACTATTCAATGTAGCTTTATAATCTTCAAAATATGATTGTTCTAGTTTTTTAGCTGCGTATAAATCGTCACAATTATGAAAAGCAATTATTTCCATACTCCAATTGTCCCATCCCATATTATCTCGTATAGTCTTGTATAATTTGCAATTGTAATTGGACGATTTATTATTTTTGCTACCTTGTTTATGTGCGTATTTCCTCTGAACGAAATTGGTAGTATGTCCTATATATAGGTCATCTATAGCTGAATCTTTACAATAAATCTTGTAAAATATAGTATTGGAATAATCAATGTCAACTTTCGGCATCTTATGTCTTATATGTAGTTATATGCGACAGTGTTTATATTATTTATATAACAATAAGATAAACAAATTAAGCGTGACCTATTATAGCACAATCCAATCGTTTACCAGCGTGTCCGGTCGTGAATGAATCAGAATGGCCTCCTTTGCCTAAGTCATCTTCATCTACGTGAACGATGATAGACCTCCCAAAAATGGAATATTTCCCATATAGGGTTATTTTGTCAGTAGATATGTGAGTGTTTACATCTCCATAATCGTTTGCTACTATGTTCCCTAAATCACCAGCGTGACTATTCTCTGTGTGTAATCCACCGTGTGTTTTGTTATATGGATTCCAGTGACCTTTACATTCCGAACAATCTTTTTTTAACAAATTCCCTTTTTCGTGAATATGAAACCCGTGTTTACCTGGAGATAAGTGTTTAACGTGTATATTTATTTTAACTGGAGATTGATTATCATCTTGATAAAATGTAACATACCCGTCTTCTAATTTACCTTGAAATACTGCTATACCTTGCATTAGATTATATTATATGTATGTATAAAATATTCAAAAATAATACATACATCGTTTATCTATTCTAATCAAAATATAGTATTCATTTATGTAATGAGTTTGAAGTCTATATCAGTAGATTTAACTCCAAAGAAAACTAAAGATGAGATAGAAGAAGAAAAACATATAAGAGAACAAGAGAAGAAAGCAAAGAAACGTCAAAAACGTGTTGTAACAAACCATAAAAAATGGGAGTTTACAGAGGAAGAATTACAATGTTCTCAACAGTTAAAATATATTATGCAAATAACAAATGAAAAAGAGAATGATACAAAACAGTATAGATGTATTAACGACAGCTTTAGACAGAAACTGAGTAGTTATCGTAGTCAAGACACAATAAAAGCCCGTTATTCCGAAGAAAATTTTACAGATATAGAGAACATTGTAGAATTATTACAAGAATCGGGCAATATATGCTATTATTGTCAAGAACCGGTCAAGGTTCTCTATGAATATGTCCGAGATCCAAAACAATGGACTCTTGAACGAATCGATAATGATATAGGTCATAATAAAGGAAATCTAATGATAGCGTGTCTAGGTTGTAATTTAGGTAGGAGAACAATGCATCAAGAAAGATATGTATTTACAAAACAACTGAGTATTGTAAAAAAAGATTAACACCAAAACTGATATATAAACATTTCTACAATAAAATGTAATGACAGATTTAAATAATAGTATTGAGAACAATCATCAAAATATATATGATAAATTAGACTATTTCTATAAAACGAACAAAATCCCACATTTGATATTTCACGGTGAATCGGGTTCTGGTAAACGTTACATAGTAGATAAGTTTATTCAGAAGATATATAATAGCGACAGACACAAAATCAAGCAAAATGTAATGATTGTAAATTGTGCACATGGTAAAGGTATAAAATTTATACGTGAGGATTTAAAGTTTTTCGCGAAAACGAATATAAGGTCAGATTCTGGTGCGTCTTTTAAATCCATAGTGCTAATTAATGCTGATTTCTTAACAATAGACGCCCAATCAGCACTAAGACGCTGTATAGAGTTATTTAGTCATACTACACGTTTTTTTATAATTGTAGAGAACAAACATAAGCTATTGAATCCTATATTATCTCGTTTTTGTGAATTGTATGTTCCTGAGTATGTGAAAGATAGAAAGATAGAAAATTTACATCAACATTTCATTAAAGAACATACAACCCCAATATCTAATACGGATGGATGGATAGATGAAAATTTAAAAAAGGTAGATGTAAGTAATCATATGAACGTAATGAAATTTGCGGATGATTTTTATCAAGAAGGTCTATCGTGTTATGACTTTATAGAATGGGTGAAATATACAGATACAATAACTGATAAGAAAAAGAACGAATTAACCGTGTGTTTTAATAATATTAAATCAGAGTTTAGGAATGAAAAATTGTTACTGGTATACTTATTAGATTATTTGTATTTACGTTTAAACCCCACCTTAAAAAGTGTATTCACAATATAATTAGATGGACGATTTTGTTTTATCCAACTTACAGGAATCCCGAAATGAATGGTGTAGTCGTTTAGTTAGTATTTTTACCCCTCTAATTTTAGGGGGTGTGAAATCTCTATTCAACGAATCGTGGAAGTTATGTATTGATAACGATGAACCAAACAAATATTTGATGACATTTCAGAACTTACTCTCAAGAATTCCCAAATGGAATAATGAAATAATAGAAGATGAACGAAAACGCATAATTGAACGTAGTGGCTGTAATTATTTAGAAGATTTGATAACTTGTGTCCATATTATTCAATTAAAAGTTCTTACGTGTATTCGTGTAGGAAATAAACAGAAGAAGATAGATATATCAATTCCGAAGTTAGATAGTTTTATTCACAAGGTATATATCAATGTGGCCCGTAAGGTATATTCAAACGTATATTTGTTTGATAAAAACATAAGTCCATTACAGCTTCAAAAGAACAATCGTGAGCTTGAGAACATAATCCAAGAATGTGTTCTCATTTCGATTCGTGAAAGTATTCCAACCGAAGCCATTATCCGTGCGTATATGGACGAAAGTGTAGAGCATGAAGAAGAAGTAATAATTGAAGATGTGAATGAAGAAGAAGAAGCGACTGAAGATATTCTTGTTCCCGAGAAACAACAAGAAGCAATAATGGATATTGACGAAACCGTTCCCGAGGTTGTGCCTGCGATTCAAAATGTAGATAATGAAGCGGTAGTAACAAAGTTATCGTTTAACGATATGGATGCGGTGTTAGACGAGTCTGATAATGTGAGAACAATAGAAGCCCCTAAGTCATTAGAACGACTTGAAGAAATTAGCACGGAAAGAGCTTTCCAGCGACAATTAGACGAAGAATCCGACGATGAACGCATCCAAATCTCAACCGAGCAAGTCGACTTACGAGACTTTGATGAACTCGGTTCTACTCATTCAATTCAGAATAATGATGACAGTATAATTTTAGATGGTATCGAAGAATTAATATAATTTAGGCATATTCGTCTGGTTACAAATAAAAAAATGAGAAAAAACTATATTAGTAATGGAAAAAGCCTTTATACTATCTTTATTTATAACCGGAGTCTTCTTTGTATCAAAGTTGATTGATATGAAATATATCAGTAAGGAATGGAAACCAATCAAAACTATTATTCGCGAATCCCTTTTTGTACTAGTCTCAAGTATTATATCAGTAGTTACATTTTTTCTAACCAATGGTAAGATGAGCGATTTTTTTAATATTTTGACAGAAAATAAGACGTTAAAACCGTCTGCGACAGAGGTATTTACTGGTGAGCCCGGTTTCTAAAAACACTATAACTAAAATTGATTAATTATAATGTAAAGATATGAGTAGATATACTATAATAATGAGTGTAGCTCAATATATAAAACTGTTTAAACGGGATGGTATAACGACTTTAGACGATTTATCGGAAGAAAAGTATGTTACATTAATAAAAAAAACGAATAATGCGTATTATAATAATACGCCATTGATGACAGATAATGAGTTTGATATTGTAAAGGAGTATTTTGAAAAAAAATATCCAAACAATGCGGTGTTAAAAAATATTGGTGCTCCAATAACGAAAAATAAAGTAACTTTACCATATAACATGCCTTCAATGGATAAAATAAAGCCAGATACAGATGCGCTAGACAAATGGATGAAAACGTATACGGGAAATTATGTATTGTCGTGTAAATTAGATGGGGTTAGTGGAATGTATACAACTGAAAATAACACCCAAAAGTTATATACACGTGGAGATGGAACCGTAGGTCAAGACATAACTCATATACTTCCATTGTTAAATTTACCCAAACAAGAAAATATAGTAGTTCGTGGTGAATTTATAATATCAAAAACGAACTTCGAAAAAAAATATAAAACCAAATTTGCGAATTCAAGAAATCTAGTATCGGGTATAATAAATAGTAAAACATTTGATAACAAAATCAATGATATGGATTTTGTAGCATATGAAGTAATAAAACCAGTATTGCAACCAATAGAACAAATGAAATTATTAGAGAAATGTGGGTTTAATACTGTTCGAAATTTACAGATGTCTTCATTAACCAATGAACTATTATCACAATTATTAATTGATTGGCGAAAAAATTACGAATATGAGATTGACGGTATCATTGTATCCAATAATAAAAAATATGAGCGTCGAGAAAAAAATCCCGAACATTCATTTGCATTTAAAATGGTAATCTCAGATCAAGTTGCGGAAGCCAAGGTAGTGGATGTGATATGGAGTGCGAGTAAAAGTGGATATTTAAAACCACGTGTGCGAATAGAACCAATAAAGATAGGTGGTGTAAAAATCGAATATGCTACTGGATTTAACGGAAAATTCATAGAAAGTAATAAAATAGGTGTTGGTGCGATAATACAAATTATAAGAAGTGGTGATGTAATCCCGTATATAAAATCAGTGACAGAAGTAGCAGAAGTAGCAAAAATGCCAAATGTGCCTTATCATTGGAACGAAACAAATGTAGATATAATATTGGATAATATAGAAGAAGACGTGACTGTAAAAGAAAAGAATATAACAAGCTTCTTTGTAGGTATAAAAGTAGAAGGATTATCGTCGGGGAATGTAAAAAGGTTAATGAATAGTGGTTATGATTCAATTCTAAAAATAATACATATGAAAAAAGAGGATTATGAAGGGATAGAGGGGTTCCAATCAAGGATGATAAACAAAATATACAATGGAATCAAAGATAGATTGAATGAATCGTCATTGGTAGAAATCGTAGCTGCATCAAATATATTAGGAAGAGGAATTGGAAAACGAAAATTAGAGCCAATTTTCGAAATGTATCCTAATTTATTTACACTGTTGATTTCAAATGAAGAATTAAAAATAATGCTGCTGTCTGTTAATGGGATTGGTGAAGAAAATTCGAAAAGTATAGTAGAAAATATGAATAAAATGAAGACATTTTTAGTAGATGCGAACTTATTAGGTAAGTTATGCAATACGTCCAAACAAATCGCAGATAAAGCAAAATCAATAACGCATAAAGACCACATATTAACTGGAAAAACTGTAGTAATGACAAAAGTCAGAGACGCCACCATAATATCCGCATTAGAAAAATATGGTGGTAAATTAGAGAATAATATAACAAGAAATACATTTGCGTTAATCACAAAAAGTCACGACGATGTTTCATCTAAAACAAAAAAGGCAAATGAATTAGGTATCCAAATAATGACCCCTGATGAATTTTCTGAAAAATACATATAATTATCTTTTCATTTTATGTTGTCTTGGTGGTATGATATATACCTCATTATCATTCGAAAACCGAACCGATTTTTTGTTAATATTAAATTTCTTTATAGTAGGGAAGGTTGGTGCGAACAATGTACACACAGATGGAGATAATTGTTTGATACAATACATAGTTTTAGTTACACTATACCCATACAAAATAACATACATATATATTTGTATAGTATTTTGTGAATTACACATATTTTGGAAGACGATTAATGTCAATTAAAGGTTCGTCTGTGTGTTGGTTTTCACTTATAAATTGATTGAAAAATGGGAACTGTAATTGTTCTTGCGGGGTATGCTTATGGACTGTACGAGCAATCATTTTATATAATTTAAAATCTGGGTAACGTTCATCGCCATTTTTTTTGTATAATACATTCTTATCATTGTCGTCTAAACACCATCTATATATTGTTTTTTGTAATTCGTCGTAATCGGTATAATCTAAGTGTTCTGGAATAATAAAATCATAAATAGAACACCCAAGTCTGCATAAATCAAAGCTCATATTGGGTTCTAGTCTAGGTTTTTTACTATTAAAGAAAGGTTCACAATTATATTGAGTATCCGCATCTCCACCTGGTCCAAAACTATCCGAACAGTATGTTGTCCCATTAAAACGATATATACTACGTCCAAAATCAATAATTTTATATATTCTACCGTAAGTAGGTACTTTGTATACAATGTTCTCATATTTGTAAAACAAAAATGGTATATCAGTTTCAATATACATAATATTATTAGTATGCAGGTCATTATGTGTAAATGAAAAAAGTTTCTGGTAGATAATAAGAGTCATAATTATTTGAAAAAGTGCGCTAGATGTATTGTCTAATGTAGCATTACCTGAATTAAATAGGTCGTCGAATGTGCCGTCACATTTTTCAAGACAAATCATTTGAACCGGATAATTTTTAATATATGCGTATTGTTCTTCCTCTGGACTACACGTGTTATCAGAGTCATCTGAAGTATCAGTATCAGTTTCCCATTCGTTCTCATTATTTTCATCAGTGTCGGTGGTATATGCGATGGAACTATCGTCATCACTAGATTGACTATTGTCATCACTAGATTGATTATTTCCACTGATGTCAATCGCACTGTCGTAAATAATACAATCCTCAATGGAATCGTTGGTAATATCGGATACATCAACTATACATTCGGTGAAAGAAACAGCTGTAATATTATGATTTGTTTTAGAGATACATAACTTAGGTCGTTTTTTCCTGGATTCGTCATCGTGATACTGGTCTACATTTATATTTTCAAGAGTAAAAAGAGTATTCATATTGTCATTAAAAAATGATGATGAAGATAAATAATCAAGGTCATCTGACACATCGTATTTATAACAATTTTGGATTCCTATGAAAGAACCGTAAAAATCTAAGCAATTTAAGACGTTATGTGTTTGTAGGGTCATACTACTCAGATAACAGAAAAATGAATCGACATACGAACAGTTATTTGTTGAACTGATTTTAGAAATAACATTATCTGAAGAATCTTTTAAAATACAAGTAGGGTAAGGCAAATTATGAATATATTCTTTATCATTTTCATACTTTCCTACCATATAATGTAAGGGGTCTAACAATGGAGAATATTTAAAGAATACATCTTGATTATACTCAATATTTGACATATCAACAACCAATTGAGTATTGATAAAATGTTTATAATGATTGAGTTGGATTGTATTATAGTTCTTACTAGAAAGAGTAAATAGTGTATCATAAATCGGATTATATTTCTGTATTTTATTTATTTGAAACGGGTTGTAGTTATGTTCGATATCACTCTGAGATTGTATACAATTTTGTTCTAAAGATGATAAGTTAATAGAGTTACTTTTATAATATCCAATGGAAAATTTATTATCACACATATTTTTTGTATTCATATACAAGATTTACTATAACTATTTAATACATTTTTATACATAAATACAAACTAATACGATAATTTCATAACACCAATCACAATCTCGTTTGAATTACTTTAGAATAATATAATATTAAAGTATTGTAACAGTAATAATGAGTTTAGAATTGAGAAAATTTAATATGCGTGAAATAACATTTAAACCTGATGAGAATAAAGGGCCAGTAATTGTTATGATAGGAAGACGTGATACAGGTAAATCGTTTTTAGTAAGGGATTTGTTATTTTATCACCAAGATATTCCTGTCGGAACTGTAATGTCAGGAACAGAAGCTGGAAATGGATTTTATGCTGCTCATGTTCCTAAGTTATTCATTCATGAAGAATATAATACGGTTCTTATAGAAAATATATTGAGACGTCAAAAAACGGTATTAAAACAAGTAAACAAAGAAATAGAACTACATAAAAAGAGCAAAATCGATCCGAGATGTTTTGTAATTCTAGATGATTGTTTATACGATCAATCGTGGACTCGAGATAAAATGATGAGATTATTATTTATGAATGGTCGTCATTGGAAGATAATGCTAATAATTACAATGCAGTATCCATTAGGTATTCCCCCCAATCTAAGAACAAATATAGACTATGTATTTATATTACGTGAGCCATACTTGACAAATCGTAAGAGAATATGGGAAAATTATGCAAGTATGTTTCCAACATTAGAATCATTTTGTAGCGTAATGGACCAAACCACTGAAAATTTTGAATGCTTAGTTATTAATAATAATGCGAAATCCAATAAATTAAACGACCAAGTGTTTTGGTATAAAGCAGCAGATCATCCTCCATTTCGATTAGGTGCAAATGAATTCTGGGAAATGTCAAAGAAATTGGGGTCTGATGATGAAGATGAAGCATATGACCCAAGTAAATCTAAAAAGAAAGGAAGTAATATAAATGTAAAAAAAACCAAATGGTAAATAGTGTATTATGTTAGAATATGTAATACACTATTAGTAGCGATATAAGTTATGGGTCATATAGGTCTTCATTGACCTCAATCTCATCATCCGAATCAAAATATTCATCTGTATCATATAAATTGTCTGGATGAACATCAGTTACGTGAATGAGTTCATCTAATTGATTATAAAACTCAGGATCAAATACAAACGATTGGTTATTACTGTCATCCGTAATTTGTTCGTCTTCCGATGAATCGTCGTCTATGATTATATGATTTGTATCAGGTTTTACATATAATACTGGTTCGGTTTTACCATTGAGAGTAATAAAGGATATATATTTTTTCTTATTTCTAATTACAAATATTTTTCTACCAATCGTAGGGCATTTTTCAATAATATTATTCATTTTTGTCTTCATTATTTTATAGTTAGATGCGCGTTTACTGATATCAAAATTATATTTAAAATGAAGGAAGTTAGTTACTACTGATTTAAATGTATCAATTATAATACTATTAGGAAATCCCTCGTCTATGTATATTTGTGAATACTCTTCAATCATGTCGTAAATGCTTTCAATAATTTCGTCTTCATCTTCGTTATTAACGAATTGATTAATGTATATATCACGTATTATAAGTTTGTTTGTTTCTCCAAATCGTGCGAGATTGAATTCACATAAAAAAAACTGGTATATAACGTTCGGAACAATTGTTAGTTGATTTTTCATAGCGAAATATATATTATATAAGTTACTTGTAGAGAATGGAACCCCATTGTATGAATTTTTGGGTGGAATTGGTTCAGAATAAAACATTGGAGAATTACAAACTGCTGCAATAATAATCCGAGAAAGATCTTGTAATGTGAAAAAGTAACAACAATTGTTTTCATATAGACGAAACATATTTGTTTGTGAAGGTTTGATAGGTGTTAAAAATAAATCGTCTGTAACCTTTACTTTTGAGTATCTAGATTTAATATGTTTGGCAAAATTATTAAACGCCCAATATGTTTTTTGGATCTTACAAAAGAAGTCAATATACAAGTTGCGATTTTCATCTGAAAAAAAGAAATTATCAATATATGTTTTTTGTAGTTCTTGGAATTTGGTTTCATTTGAGAATAAAAACACACATTTTACGAAATCTATATGCAGGTTGGTTCCCATTGTATGTTTATTGAATATATGTTTTATATACAGTTGGTGTTCGCGAGATTCATAGTTATTAACATTAATATCAGTATCGTATTTTACATCACGTATAAATTGTTTGTGAGCTATATATGTAAATGTTTTCATGTCGTCTATTAAATATAATAATAAATATTTATATCTTTTCCATAAAATATAAACTTGGTGGGTAATTGAATAAAATATACAATTTACACTTTATTCAATCTATATGATAATAACTTACTCCTTTTTCTCATCATCATCCACAATAGCTAGTTCATCTTTCAAGTTAGTAGATTCTGAGCTAGCAGCATCACGAGATTCAAAGTCGACATTCTCAGTAACTCCATTTAGGTTACCCTCCTCATCAATTGTCTGGGTAAGAACATTACCGTGTGCCTTAGCCTTTTCAATATTGTCCATAATAGCCTTCTTCTTGGTATCACGAACGCGGTCTTCAAACTCCTTCTTTGCGAGTTCTTCATTTTTCATTTTCTCTGAGTGTAGTGCGTTTAGCTCATCTTCCATATGCTCTACACGTCCGGTCTTGTATGCGTCTGGGTCCCAAGGAATCCAAACACCAACTGGGCCAACATAAATATCGTGATTAGGATCGCTTTCGCGTAGCTTTTTGCACTTTTCCTCTGCTTCGTCCTGGTTTCCAAAAACACCACGTATCTTAAGACCACGAACTGACGTCTGGAAAGCGTGTTCGCGATTGAATTGTTCGTTTAGCTTATCCTCCTGCTTATCCAAGAAGTTCTTGTAATCATCTTCAATACCACTCTTCTTCAATTTATCCGATTCCTCTTTAACGAAATCATTAAAATCACCGATTAGTGTCTCTACGTTAATGTTATGTTTGTATGAGATAAAATGGATGAATTCAAAATATCTTTCCATAGATTTAGAAAATTCCCAGGTCTTCATAAACTGATTGAATAGATACACTTCTCGTTTTTGTAGGATTTTCTCGGGTGATACGAATGACATACACGCGAACTTTTGTCCGGCAATAGATTGGTCTTCATCACATAGGTCGACATATTTAGCATTTAGTGACCCATCGGTATTCATTTTTTTCTCGTATCCAGACATTTTAGGAATATACAGAGTATATGTGTCATTATTTAAGTGATTTCTAGTATTATTATATAAATTATTATTTTTTTTTGTTAGGGTATAATATAAACGAAATGTTTGATTTGAACGAGTTAGTAAAACGTGCTATTAAGTACTTGATTGAGGGTTTAGTTGTGGCTCTTGCTGCTTTCGCTATCCCTAAGAAGCAATTGAATGTTGAGGAGATTATTATTATTGCCTTAACTGCTGCTGCCACATTTAGCATCCTTGATGTATTTATCCCTGCTATGGGATCTTCTGCCCGCGGTGGTGCTGGTTTCGGTATTGGTGCTAACCTGGTTGGTGGTCTTAAAATGGTTGCATAAATAAACATAAATTTTATTGAAAATGATATAGTTCAATAAAATAATAGTATGGAAACAGAGTATAAAAACAAGTATAATATATACTGTAATGGATGCACCCGCAACACAAGAATTACAGAATGAAATAACCGCATTACAACAACAAGTAACTACATTAAAAACACGTCTTGCAAAATATACAAACAATGATAGACATAAACGGTATTATGAAAATAATAAGGATAAGGTTAAGCAAAACGCAAAGCTATATATAGAGAGATTAAAAGAAGAAAATCCAGAAAAACTAAAAGAGTATCGTAAGCAAGCGTATATGAATAGAAAACAAAAAGAATCATAAATGATTAAGCATCGTAATATGGGTTATCGTGTATTTTCATTCCACAATATTGTTGTGGTTCTTTTTTGTAATCAACGGGATTGTGTATGCCTGCTTCCTTGGCACATTCAAGTAAAAATTTAAAATTACTCCAAAACTCGCTTTTATGTCCGATTGATTTTGTCATTACATGTGACAGCTCGTGAATAGCAACAAATGTTAATGTGCTCTCGTCAATTAAGTGGTCGTTATCTTGTTTCTCTTTATTTAAACAGAACGCAACTTTTTCTCCTTTGTTTTCGCTGTATGCGGTATAACTACTAGTAGGGAGTGTTTCCATAATTTTTTTTGGATTGAAATTCTGGTGTAATCTTTTAACATTTTCCTTGTCAGGGTATTTATCATTTGTATATGTAACCAAAGCTTGACATTTACCCGATATTTTTGCCAATAAATCAGCTGCTTTTTCTATATTCTCTCTTTCACGAACACAATATTTATTACCATCCACCGTCGATACAATACACGTTAATTGGAAACTTTCGTAATTCTCACGATACACATAATAACTTGTGCTTAATATAAACCCAATAATAAAATACCCTAAAATGTCTTCGCTTCGCATTATACATTCTTGTGATAAAAATACACTTACATTGAAAAATATTATATAACAACTATTGTAATATAATATCCTGAAACACACTTAAGCACGTCCACCAATCTCCATAGGCTGACGGGTAGAATCACCGTCAATAGTGCTCTGGTTCCATGGACCAATATCGGACTTTGCGATAACAGGGTCGGAACGAAGCTGAAGATTTGCGTTTCTCATGGATTGACCGACAGTATCAAGACCAATGTGGTAACCAGCATCAAGAAGGTCAGGCATCTTTACACCCTCATCATCAACATTTGTAGGGTTTAATTTATTCCACTCACTATTCTTATCGGTAGGTAATAGGTCAGTAGGATTAGCTACAGGTTGAAGAGCATATCCAGCCTCAGTCTTACCATTGGAAGGGGTAGGCTCATTTGTAGCAGTAGGCTCAGTAGTCTCTTCCATCTCATTCTCTTGGGTACCGTCCTCCATCATGTCACGCACCATCTTCATTTGTCCGTTATATGACATTAATCCCCAGATTGCGATTATAGATATGATTAATACTAACAACATCTTAGGTGAAAAAAACTTAGCAAGTCCACGTTGAATATCCTTAAACATTTTGTTTATATAAACGACTGATAAAAAATATTCCCGACATATTGTTAAAAACGCTAAAATATAATGATTATTCATAATCCTTTTCACTATTTATACTTTCATCATCGATTTCTAAATCACTTGTATCACTATCAATATCATTCAACATATATGTATTTTTAATATTCTTTGCCTCTAAATAAGAAGATAATGCCAATTCTTTTGCCATTTTCGCTTTTTGTCTGGCATCTCGGTACATTTGATAATACACTTCATTTGGTTCTTTTAACGTTAATTTATCGTCAGTTGGTAACTCTTCTAAAGTAAATACAACTTCTTCCATTGAATCCTCAAAATTACTTATATTTACATTATTGTTAAATGTGTTATCAATATCATCTGTTTCTGTATTTTCATCAATATTAGAATTGTCTGTTTCTGTATTTTCATCAATATTAGAATTGTCGATTTCTGTGAATTTCCCTAAATTATTTGTGTTGTTATCAGATTCGGGTAATAACATATCGGGTTGTTCTATCTTAGATGAAATATCATCAATAACATCATTTCTAATGTCATCTGTAATAAAATCGTTAGTATTTACCGTCACATTATCAAGTTGAGTAGTAATATTCTCTAAATCAACCTGATTTTCGGTAGAATGTTGTGTATTGGGTTTTGTTTGTATAACGCATTTATCAAAAAGTTGAAATTCTTCAGGTCTAGGTAATAATGCCTGTTTCATTTCAAGTTCTATTTGAAAACTTCTTGCTGAACACTTAATGCCTTGAACTTCAATCACATTCATTAATTTGGTGTTCTCGGTGATTGTTGTAAAGTCTACAATATTCTCATCCTCGTCGTATATTTTTATAGATGGTTTTTCTAACGCAGTGGGAACGTTAGTTCTTACCAAATAGAATTTCCCGGATTTATAAATCTTTAATGGTGATGTAAAATAATTTTCAATATCCGCCTTTTCCATGTTACCATCAAACCACGTGTCGCGATGATTATATATATATTGAATACAGTATTCTTCTAGCCTTTCAAACCAATGAATAATATATTCATCTTCATTTGTAAAAAGCAAATCAGTGTAATATTTTCTACCATTCTTTATAAACCCATTTCTGGTGCTGCACGTTGGTGGTTGTATGTATAATGGAATATTACCTTTCTTAAACCGAATAAAGTAGTTACCGCCAGAAATAAGAGTTGGTTTTGACAACACTAGCTTCTCAAAGTCAAAATCACGCAATTTTTCATTCGTATCGTAAATTTGTTCCATAATACTTTGTATGTGTAATTCTCTTTATTATAATTTAATCATTAATCATTAGTTTTTCGTTTAAATTAATAGTATTGTTTCTTTGAAGTTTGTATTACGAAATGTATGAAAAGTTTGCGAGATAGTTGTATAGAATTTTTCCAAGACGAGAATATAAAACGCGATTTACGAGAAATAGCCAAACCGATACTTAATACAATATACGATGAGTTGAATATATATGTTTGGATAATATTTGTTTATAATATTTTTTTGGTTTTTATCATTTTAGCAAATTCATTTTTATTGCTCCGGTTGTTAAGATATTCAAATAAGGTGTCATAC
>Ga0075441_10000401_pt1 | contig 22270 bp, 35 predicted proteins | sample CoawatmetaG00DNA_FD_71582 | JGI IMG/M metagenome (GOLD analysis project Ga0075441, IMG submission 71582) | Marine microbial communities from the West Antarctic Peninsula - Coastal water metaG002-DNA | ecosystem: Environmental > Aquatic > Marine > Coastal | place: Atlantic Ocean: West Antarctic...
AGTCATACAAACAACCATAACCAAAGCTTGGTGTTATAAAGTCTGTGGATCTACCAGAAGGCCTTATAAGCATAGACTTTCGAGTGATCTTTTCTATCATCCTTCGTCTCTCTCTGCATCCATGCGATCTTCTAAATAAGAATCATGCTGTTGTTCTGCATACTCATAATCTAATTCAGGTTCTTCAAAGAAATCTTCACATGTATCACATACAAATCCTTCTAGAGGTTCTGCATGATCCAAACAGTCTTTGTTTTGGCATATTCCATTTGCTATTGGTGCATCACAGCAATAGCTTGGACCATCATCATTATCTGTGTATTCTGCCCCACAGCATGGGCTTACTAAGTTTGACATAGTTTAATTGTTTAATTGATTAATAAAAAAAGAGCCCTGTTAAGGGCCCTTTTTTATAATTGTGTGATAAGCTCAACTACTTCATCTACCTGTTTTTTATTCCTAGGCATAAACAGTACGTATTGCTTGTTGTTTTCTTTAAGGTGTTTTTTAAATAACTTCCATCTTAATGGGAAAGACTCATTTGCATAGCCTTTAGTTTCTACTATCCATTTACCGTTAGGATCTACAAAGTCCGGTGTATAAGTTATAGGTCTAATCTTACTACCTTTGTTATACAACTTCTTTGCTGTTCCTTCATAGCATGCTTGAGGATACACTAAAGCTTCAAATATAGTAAAAGTAGTTTTTTCATACTCTACAGGTATTTTAAGCTTTTCTAATTCTTTATAACAGTATAACTCTAAATTAGATTGAAAGTTATGCCCATCATATGTACTTTTCTTAGCATTCTTTACTTTAGATCTTCCAGGACTTTTTGCTCTACGCTTCCACACCATAACTCATAACATTAGTTTGAAGGTACCCTTCCAGACCTCTATTCTTATTCCAGATAAATGCTTGACCACATCTTAAAGTACCAACATACCCTTGAGTTTTATGCCAAGCGTCATTCCCACATATTGACGGTATAAATCTAACCTTAGTTCCCATGTATTCATTAAGCATTTCTTTGTGCTTATGCCCACAATGTACTTCCCTAACTTTAGATCTACTCCACATCTCTGGCTGCTCAGTAGCAATTAGTAATGGTAATTCTTGAGGCTTCTCTCTGTCTCCGTGAGTAAACATAATCATGTTAATACCATACTCATAATACTTACGTGTATCTAGACTGTTGTCTACGTTCACATTCTTATTATTATGATACATAGCATCTAATACTTCCCCCACATAAAACATACGTTCAAAATCATGATTACCTTGTACAACTACAACATCTACTGGAGCAAATTGTGCTAGATAATCTATTGCTTTCATAACTAAATTCCAATAACCCCTAAAAGATTGTCTCCATTGCATAGTATCATGCTGAGGTGTACCTTTAGTAGTAGCTCTAGAAAATCCTTCTGAATTAAGCCCATCATTACCTACTGGTAATAAAAACCTTTCTATATTTACTCCATCTGCTTTTCTATGCAAGTCTACAATAGCTTTCATGTAGTTCTCTTCTATAGCATCTGGAGCATCTTCTGTAAATTTACCATAATGAATATCCGGTAAAGAAATCTCGTAACAAATAGGGTCTTTAGACTTCTTGTAAGCAATCTTTTTTACTTTATGAGATTTGCTTTTAATATAGTTTAGTAATTCATCTTTAACTAAAGGCTGTTCATGCCATTGATTATGTGTTACTATACTATACCTCTGCTCACCCATCATGTTTTGCCAGAATTTAACAGATTTAACATCTGCCATAGTTAAGCCATTATCTAGAAGATGTTTAGAAAATGCTTGACTTTCACTTAAATCGTGTCCATTATCATTATTCATCCTTTCTTGTACCCACTCTTCAGATGTTACTAATTTTTTACAGTCTCTAATAATTGCTATATCTACGTCCCATTTATCTGCTAACCATTGTGCTCCTTTTTTTAAGAATCCTTTTCGAGTTCTTAGTTTTTCAATAATTTCATCTCTGTTCATTTAATATGTATTTAAGTTCATTAAAACTACCTGTCTTAGAAACTAAATCAGATGGATCTTTAGATTCAAATTCTTCAGGCAAGCAGACGTTATTAAAACCATACAAGTCACAAATTTTCTTAGCCATAGTTTGGCCTGGATTGTTTACATTATTAAAATCGTTATCATATAAAATATCTATTGTATTGAATCTTTCTTTTAGCTCACTTATTAATTTCTCACTAGGCATCTGCATTTCACTCTGCATAGCGATGGCATTGTAGCCGGCTGCATGTAAACACATAACATCTTTAAGAGAAGAAGTAATTAGAAGTCGCTCACCTTTATCTGGGAGTTGGTCATAACCTTGAAGATCTGTCTTCTTGGTGTTACTTAACCATTTATTTTTTACTTCGTAAGGAGAATAGATTTTATATCGATTTTTAAATTTAAAAGCATAAGTAATTGATTGACAACTAAATCTGCTGCTATTTATCCAATAATGACTCACTGGTTCAACTGCAAACATAGATAATATTTTTTTACTTACCAAATATTTTTTCCAAAAGTTCGCATCTTGTAGGCTCCAAGGTCGGCTTTTCTTCTTAATAATAACGTCCTTTTTTACAAGCCTAGGATTATTTATTTGAGAATAACCTATATACCCCATAGTAAATCTAATAGCTTCTTTTTTAGAACTTAAATTTAAATTAAAATCACAATCAATTATTCGCAAAGCGGATATAAAGTTGCAGTTATATTTAAATTTAACGTAATTAAAGCAATCAAAACTATGATCAGAGTTACCAAAATCTTTATATAGAAGTTTACCATTATAAGCTATGATAGAAACAGTAGGTGAATTATCGTCACGGAGTTCACTCCTAAACTTTTTACCTAAACCTTTAAAGCTAGGAACATAGTACATAAAAATGTCATACTCAGTAATTTTACCAAGTATGACATCTGTATGTAAATGATCTTCGCTGCTTCTACTAGCAATGGGCATTAGAACGGTAAGTCTTCGTCTGTTTGACCATTAGCCATTGCAGGCTGTGCTGTCCAGTCTTCATCTTCTGCAGGTGCATCAGGACTAATTAAATCAGCTGTTGATGTATGTGTCCCCCATTTAAGATCTGCGTTAAAATCAGCATTAAATGAGCCATAGTCATCATTAAGAGATTTAACAAATAAATCATCTCTTTGAGGTTTTACTCTACCAAAGTATTTAGTATATACTTGCTGATATTTATCATCTTTAACACCTACAAGAACTCTAACTTGATTACTAACTAAAGCTGTAATTAAAGATTTAATCTCTGTAACATCACCAGTAACAATAGATGCTATAGTGTCAAACGACACTTCATCACCTGAAGCTACATTAGCCCAAGCTTTAACAAAATTAATAAGAGTTTCTTCGCCTGTATAAGCTTTTCTTTCCCCTTCTTTCTTCCACCACTCGTACGTTGGAGCGTCATCAGCCCATGTAGATTGACCAACATTATTTAACCATTGGAATTTACCAGTTTTAGATTGTTTAGGTGTATTATTAACTAATATCTCTAGTTTAAAGTTACCGTCATCGTTAGATAACCAAAATGCTATCTTTTTAAATTCTTGATCACTAAAAGATACATCATAATTTGGTTCTTGTTTAACGTTAATGTCCATTGCATGTAACTCCGCCATCGTTGGATTTACTGCTATCACATTTACATTTGTTAATCCTGAGAATGTCTTGATTCCCCCTACTACTTCTTGCGTACTTGCATTACTTTGTATTGCCATTTTTAAATTTGTTTTTATTGGTTATTAATTATAATTCGAACGTTTCATCGTCCATATCTAGTTCTTCTTCTTGTCCATTCTTTTCCCATTCTTGCTCTTCAACTACACTCATAGTGTCGTTAAAACTTGGGATTTCAAGCTCATCATCAGCTGTTTCAAATTCTGTAGGGCTAAGCATATCATTGATAGCTTCTTGCGTCTCTTGCATTTGATTCTTAACTTCTGTAACTGTATCAATAGCCTCGTCTATAGCTTGCTCTAAAGTTACTTGATTAGGATCTATTGTCTCTATAATTTCCTTAATAGGCTCTTCAGACATATCGTCTACAAAGCTAAAGGATAGAGTTCTCTTTCTAGCCGGTCTCCTACCTTTAAGAAGTGGGTGTTTAAACATCTCGTCAACTTCCCATGGTTTAATCCCATACTTAACAGTCATTTCTGTTTTGTTTACACCGTCTTTAAGATCTTGGTCGATCATAGAAACAGTAATTTGTGCAGGCGTTTCCCCTGCTTCTTGTGTTTTCCTCATTTCAATCATTTTGTTTTTGTTTAATTAATTAATCTATAAATATTTCTGACCATTTCATAGGCATAGTCTGGCCTTTTAAGTGTTCACATCTACTGCCCGCTACAGTGTCATCTAAAGAGTTAAAAGAAATCATAGTATCTTCTCCTTCCCTAAATATATAACCAACTGCATCTGCGTTAGCACATGTGATTTGTTTAATTTTACCGGTTAAATCAAGGTCTTTAACAGCAACCTCTTTACCTTTCTTTTCAAGCATCTTATCTTTTAAGTGTCCAACTAGAATAATATGATCTGCTAACATGTTCAATTTATCTAGCCACTTCTTATATGCCATCCTTAAGTATAGATAGCCTGCACCGTTAGGTAAAGCTAATATAGACATACCTGGATTTTTAGTGTCAAAGTTTTTACCCATTGGAGTTTTCATATAAATCTGTTTACCCTCTGCCTCACACCACTCTTCTAATTTAGATATAGTGTCGATTGCAACATATTTATATGGTTTACCTGCTGTTATGATAGCCCTACCTACATCAGCAAGCTCTTTTAAATTATTAGCTTTAACTTTTAAAGCGTCAAGCATATCTGAGCCATTCTCTAAGTCAATAATAAGACAATTATCTAATTCTGATAATACTGTAGTCTTCCCTATCTTAGGGGCGCCATAGATTATCATATTTTTAGGCGATTTACGGCTAGCCTTAACCTTTTTAGTTGGTAATTCCATAGTTTTAATTTAAATTATAATTATACACTCCATACAGAGTATACTTTTACTCCATTAGATGTGGTACATTCTAGTTTTTTTCGTGTCTTCTCCTCCTTTAGATTGCTTTTTACTACATACTTTGGATTCTTGCTGTTTAACTTTCTCTTTTTGCTCATATATTTCTATGTTTTTTAATAGTTTTTTATTTTGGGTTATTTTTTTCTTAAATATCATTTGTTTTTATTTTCTTTCATTAATAGTAAAAGTTGACATTTCTGCTTCATAAGGTATCATACCTAATAAACCATCTCTGTTTTTTTCTATATGCACTGCTAATAAACCTAAAGGGTTTTCTCCGCAATACTTGTCCGTTATCCCATATAAATCATTAGGCCTCTGTAACATCATAACTACGTGTGCATCCTGACCAATACTGTCACCACCAAACAAATCTGTTAGTAATGGTTGATATTGAGCTTTAGCACGATGTTCTTGTTCTATGTTACGATTTAGCTGTGATAACAAAATGTTTATAGTCCCCATTTTAGCTTGTAACCACATACAACCCTTAGATACTTCGTTAAGTTTTTGTAACTCATGTTCTTTATCACTTAAGATAAGTCTAGAGTGGTCAAATACATTAACAATAGTATGATCTGGATATTTACTAGTTACTTCTACATTTGAGTTCTTAACAAATTCCATGTTTCTAGGTATATTGTTAAAGTAAATAGGATAGTGAGCGTATTTTAGAACTTCTTTCTTAAATGCCTCATAAGCATCATTTTCTAATCTTCGTTCTACTGACAGCAAGTCACTAACTTCTCTACCTGTACCTTTAGCACCTGCACGCATAATTTGCTGATGGCCAGGCATCTCGAAACTCCAATACAATATTAATAGTTGCTTGTCTTTATTATTATCTAGTAAATCAAATATAAGTTGATTACTAAATGCTGATTTACCTACACCTGGACGTCCTGCAATTACATACATTTTGCCTGGTTGTAGTCCACCTAATAAATTTCGGTTAAGTCTAGACCATTTGGTAGGAAATACGCGTCGTATTCCTTTTATACCATCTTGCACCTGATGTAAAGAGGCGCTAATAGCTTTGTTTATACTCTTAAATCCCCCATTTTTAAAGGGATCTTGTAATTCTTGTGGTATTTTCTTCTGTGTCATCTTCATCTAAGTTTTCATACTTTTCCCAAGTATGGTTATTAATCCATGTTTCTAAATTTTGTAAATACCCAAGACTATCTCTTTCTATTCGCAGTTGGTTGTCTAAGCACTTCATAATTTTCTTGTGCTTATACAGCTTACCCCCTACAATTTTCTCGTACCTTATTCTACATTTTAGATTTGACTTGCTATCTGGATCCTTAGCGTGTAACACTCTAACTCCTCGATCAGGAGCATTAACCTTTAGAGGATATGTTCCTATAAGCTCAGCAAACATCTGATCAAAATCAGAAGAAAAGAGATCTATGAACTCTTGTCTAATAAAATGTTGATCAGATGTTTCACCTAACTTAATATATCCATCAGATTGTAATCTGTCTAAATTTGGTTTAAGATTAAGATTGGGTATATATTGATATTCTTCTTTATATATTAAATATAAATATAAGAAATCGTCTGCAGACATTCCTGTCTGTTCTAAAACTTCAAAATCTATATCTACTTTCATTGGCAGTAAAAGGGTGTAAAAGAATAATTTATACTCAAGCCTAAACTTGGTACAAATATAATAGTATTTTTCATAGTATACAAATTTTTTAAATATTATTTCCAGGTAATGTTTTTGAGGTTTTTAACTGCATTTTTTAGCCACTTCTCTTCCTGAGAATCAGCAACATACAGTATAATAATCTCCCCAACTTTACCTTCTTTAAATCGTATTAAGCGTCCTACTCTCTGTATCATAGACAAAGATTTGCTTGTGATTCCGCATATTATCCCCATATTTGCATCAGGGACATCGAAGCCTTGGTTAAGGGCTTTAGTAGAACAAAGCACATTTATTGACCCATTTTTAAATGATTCTAGTGCTAGTTCTTTTTGTTTTTTAGTTTTCTTAGAATGATAAGACAATGCATTAGGTGTGATAGAAGTACATAATTTATCTGTAAAATCATTAGCCCCACTAAACACAAGTATTCTTTTACTTGTATTAGTCTTGTAGATTTCCTTAAACTTCTTTATCTTATTCTCTGCAAAGTCTACAATTTGTTTCCTCATTCTAATAGCCCTATAAAACATTATTGCTTTTTGTTTATCTCCTGCTGTAGCATTATTATCAGCCATTATCATTTGAGCGCTTTCAAAAGCATTGAATTGCCCTAACTGATATTTCCACTGTACAAAACTATTGTTAGCTTTCTTATATTCTTTTTGCTCATCAACAGTTAAGGTTACAGGTACACATGATATGTTATAAGGACTAACTATACCTAACTGTACACATTTATCTAATGTAATATTGTAGGCTGCTGGTGCAATCTTTTCTAACAACTCTCTATACTCCTCTTCTTCAGGGGGTGTAGCGGTCATACATAAAAGCTTATCATAAGTATTATATTTAAAAAACTTACGATATTCTGGTGATAATCCTAAATGTACTTCATCACACAGAACTATATCATAATGTTTCCCAACTAATTTATATGCACTTTGATAACAAAAAACCTCAACATGATCTAAACATCCTTCTAAGCCCCATTTATAAAACTCTTCTTTAAATTGTTCTTGTAATTGGACAGTAGGAACTAAAATAAGAGCTTTCCCATTATATGAGTGTTTTTTCCTATATCTATTAGTCTTAGCTTTTAGACATTGTTTTAAAGTATAATCAACAGCTAATACACCTATTCTAGATTTACCAAAGCCTGTCCCTGCTATAACTGAGCCTACAAATCCTTGTTTAGCCCAAGAGTTAAGAGCTTTTTTTTGCTCTATATCTCTTATCTGATTAATCTGTTGGGTCACAATACTTTCCATACTGTAACAGTTCTATTGGTTTCTTTATCTTTGTGTGTACCGTCTGATGTAACTACCCCTAAATTAACTAACTCTGTTACTCTTCCTGTAACTCTATTTATATCCCATCCTAAATGCTTAGCTATATTTCTATTAGTAGCAGGGGTAAGGTAGGCTATAACATTATACACTGTTTGTCTTTTAGCGCTTAATGTAGGTTTTAACTCTTTAAGGGAGTCAACCTGTGTTTTTCTAATCATAATTTAAATCTTTCTGTTATTCGTTTTATTTTATTAAGTAAGTCTGATTTTTTTGCTCTTGGACTTCTAAATATTTCTTGCTCTGGGTGTAATACTTCATGTTTACCCATTACATTTACTGTATGCTTTAGCATTTTTATTATGTTTATTGCTCTTTCTTTTGTTGTCATTTTAATCAATTTTATGTTTTTTAAGTTCTATTAAATATTTACGTATAGTTTTTGAAACAGTAGTAGGAGAACATTTTAGTTCATGGCCTAGCTCTTTTATAGTTTTGTCTTGATTTTCTAACCAATAATCAAGTATTTGAGAGCGTCTTTCAGATAATAAAGAATATACACCATTATCTAAAAGTACTATTCTTACAGTCTCTTTCATACGAGCTACTAGTAAATCCTCTGAATCTAGTTCAGTCTCCCCACTATACTTCCACAGTTGGTCTGCAGTTTTTACAATAGGGCCATTATCTTTTTCCCATTGCTGTTCTTCTTCCATTTGTATGGCTACGTGATGTCTTGTCATTTCATTTTATTTGTATTAATACAGCTTGTTATTATAAGCGCTGCTGATATAAATAGTATATAATATACTAGTATTTCCATAATCTATTATTTTATTTAATTATTATTTTTCCCAACATTTACTTACAGATACTTCAGCTTTTAACAAGCCGTTTGTTACTATTTCATTAGCAGCTACTTCCATTAAATGTTGCATATCTTGTGACCATTCTCCTACATACTCATCTTTACATATAGTATCTATCTGATCATGCACAGTCATCACTAATTTAACAGGTGCATCGTTCATTTTTATATACTCACGCATTAAAATTAAAGCACGTTTAGTCATATCTGCACTAGCTCCTTGTATAGGTGTGTTTTTACTAGCACGTTCTATACTACCAAGATCCATCATTGATGCTTTGTTATTCCAAATCTTTGGGTACCAATTACTAAACCATCTCTTCCTATTGTAAGGGGGGAATGTTTTAATATACCCATACTTTTTACCAAAGTTACCTAGCTTCTCTAAGAATCCTTTGATTGCTGGGAATGCTTGGAAGTATTTTTCGATGAGTTCTTTAGCTCCTTCCACACTGATGTTAAGAGTATCAGAAAGCTTATTAGGGCCCATCCCATAAGCAAGCCCGAAATTAATAGTTTTGACATTTGTTCTAAGTTTTTTATGTGAAGGACAGCTACATTTAGATTTATTTTTAAAGTAAGCGCAGTCATCTTCTCCACTAGTTAACCATTGTTCACCATATACTAACTCGGCACACGTAGAGTGTAGATCTTGATTATTCTTTAGTGCTTCTATCCAAACTGGATCTTTGCTCCCATAAGCTATAACATTTAGCTCTTGTGATGAATAATCTGAACTGACAAAACTCCAACCATCGGGTGCAGTGAAACAATTCCTGTATATATTATCAGCAGGTATCTGCTGCATATTAGGTTTGCTACTACTTACACGGCCGGTATCTAGTATCTGGTGAAAATTGGTATGAATTTTATTATCTCCAGCTAAGTTCTTAAAGAATGCATCACCATACGATGTGCATAGTTTCATTGCTTCTTTATACTTAACATATTTATCTATTAATGGGTATTTAAACCTATACTTATACATTTGTTTACCATTAACATTCTCTAGACTAGGGAGGAGACATTGAAATACATCTAGCACCTGTTTAGGGGATGTCCATTTAATATCTATATCTCTAATCTCTTCGACTGGTGTGAACATGTCTGTCTGTACATATCTAGATACAAAGTGTTTAATCCTAGCATCAACTCTAACCATCTCATCTAAGTTTAACTCAAGGTTAGATGCTTTATCCATGTTAACAGATTCTATTTCTTTCCATTTCTCTGAGTCTAAATCTAATCCATTGTATTCTATGTCTGCAAATGCTGTAACAGCTTCATTTTCAAGAGCAACTACATTATTTAGTTTATATTTGTCTATTAATGGGAGTTGGTGTTTCCTTACACCTATTAAATACTCTACATCTTTAGCCCCATAAACTATTTGGTCTTCTCTAAATGGTTGCCCGGTAAGCCCTACAAATTGATTTCTTACCTCTTTGTTTAACTCAACATTTAAATAGTTTTTACACACATCTTTAAGTCCATATCTAACCCCATCTTTACCACAGTTTAATACACGTTCGGTTAAGAATGTATCATAAATACCTTCACATTCTATCTTTCCCCATCGTTTTATAAACTTATAGTCAAACTTAGCGTTATGAAATATCTTAATTATATCTGTACTTTCTAGTATATTTCTTAGTGGTTCAATGTCAACAACTCTTGTGTCTATTACAAACTGGTCAATTTCATCACCTATTTGAAACATAATCATTTTCTTACAGGTAAAGTCTAATCCTTCAGTCTCTGTATCTACACCTAATACTTGTTTATCCTCACAATACTTGACCACATCATCAATTGTCCCCAACTGATAATGTGATGCAGGTATCTTAGTATTGCTTGAGTTATCAATTAGATAAATCATTGTTCTAACCACTGACTATCATACTCAGCATCTGCTTGAATATCAATATGTTTATCATATTCTACTGTTGCTTTTTGAATCAATGATACTACAGCCCTTGCTTTTGCAACGTCATAGTATCTATAATCATAAGTAAATCCTAATTCATTGTGTATTCTTGCGTTTCTATAAGCATCTATAAATAACGCTGCTGTGCCATCTTGCACCATTTCATAAATTTCTTTCATTTTCCCCATAATTATTTATTTTAAATTAATATTCGTTATAAAATCTCCTATCAACAGCTACTGAATCTCTGTCTGCTTTTGCTTTTGATAATGTAGATACTGATTGAAACCCAAACATCATCTGAAATCCAATGTCATTTGTTATTATATCAGGTATATCCCATTCTTTTACTACTTTATCTCTTACTATTTTTTTACCCCTAAATGTAATCTCTTCGAGAACTAGTTTGTTCTTTACTATAAAGGCATTTTTCTTGCCGTATCTTTTCTTGTTTGTATTCATATAATATTTTATTATAAGTTTAGCAAATATAACATTTTTATTTACATTGTATAAGAGTATTTGGTATAAAATAGAGAGAGGAGCACTATGGCTCCCCTAACTATCCTAAAACAAATCCCCATTTGTTATTATCCTAATTCTTCTGTGTATTCTTCAACAATTTCCCCTGTTGTTACATCAACACTTTCATTTGCTGCTGCAACTGGGTCAGACTTTAAGAATGTGTGATTCATAACCTCAACACTTGGATCACAAAAGCTAACTTTAACATCTCTGTATACAACAGATCCATTATGTTTTATAGCTGGTTTGTCAGCACCTGGTCTTTTAGCGTACTGTTTAACTATTGCTTCAATTTGGTCTTCTTTATCAAATATATTTAATTTGTCTTCAGCCCATTTAAATTTATCTTTAGATATTACAGTATTTTCTACAATTACAGCTCTAAATCTAATGTTACACTCTTCATTAAGCTGTGGGTTATAGACTGCGATAGGATCTAAGATGTTTAACTCAAGCATTTCTTTAGTTTTCCCTGCTTTAGTTCTAAATTCTTCCCACATACCATTGTCAATGTCTAACTCATCAATACCTAACATTAGTTCTAAGTTAGATACTGTGATGTTTTGCCACGCTAATGTTACGCTCCCTGAATTTGTAAATCCTTTGTATCCAGACATCATCATACCTAAACCTTCGTATTGTCCTTCTGACTTTGCAGCTGAAGCACGAGATGTGTTTACAATTCCACCTTCGTATAGTTCTAACGATACTATATCAGGGTTTGATGTTCTGATTACTTTTGTTAATACTACTTGACCTGTTTTTAGTGCTTTCAAGTTTAGACCTCTTGCACTGTTTAATTGATTTGCCATTTTATTATTTTTAATGGATTATTTTGATGATTTTAAAAAGGTATATCATCAACCTTGTTTATGTTAAAAGAATAGTATACCCTCTCTTCCCTTTATTGATCAGTTAACAGCTACGTTTAAAGTCTACCAATCTTACTTGGAAATAGACTACTGCTAGAGGGAGGATGTGCACACCCCATTCACTATTCTTTGTTTATTGTGTTATCATTGCTAAGATGCAAACAAGAATTATACCTACATAAGCGTAAGTTAATTCTTGCATTGATCTTTGATAGTTATTTCTTGATTTCATATTGTTTTTGTAACTGTTTAGGTAAGGCTTTAACATTTTCCCTGATGACCATTAGCATCCAATCATCAAATGTTATTGTTCTTAAATCATACATAAATCCTGCTTTAGTAGGTGCTGGATGTGCACCTAATCTTGTGTTCATTGGTTTCATATCTCAATGTTTTTGTTTAGTTAATGTTTATATTCTATTTATTCCATTCCAAAAAAGTAAATCTTCATTCTTATTTATTTTGACTATTTTACCATCATGGTCAACATAATGTCCATCAGGTGCTGGTTTCTCGTCTCTTATTTTATTTAATATTAGAGCCTCTTTATGAAGTTGGTTCATAGTGTAAGGTGGATCTTGGAGTTCTATACTCATTTCTTTATTTATGTTTAGTTAATGTTTAGTTAATAATAACAGGTCAAGCAGCGGTTTTATCAGTATCGCGGTTTACCCCATACTGACTACTTGTTCGACACCAAATCTAGATGGTTATCACTAACCTTTGGGCTTATTGTTACACCTGTTATTAAGTTATGTTATAAAACAAGTAACAGACTCATTATTGTATTCCTCGCATATCTAATAGAAGTGTACATTATACTATTGATTTCTTCGGGTTATAATGACACGCACGATGGCTTGTCTGTTCTTGTTCCTATATATAAAAGACTGTATCGCAACCCATATCTCTATCTAAGTAGGATATAGCTGAAGGATTTGTCAGTCTTTTTAATTTAAAAGAGAATAATGGTGCCAAGAGCTACTTGGACCTTACCTGTTATTAGACCATCATCTCTTTATTATAAATACAACAACTCTCCACTGATACACCACGTATGTGAGCATACAATGGTCTTAGCATTGTACTCTTGGTATGCAATAAACGCTTCAAGGAGTTGTTATATTATAGATACTTGTAAAACAACAACAGTAAGTTTACTACATGTCAATCGTTTTAAATGTGGTTTAAAGTAGACTTGATATATCTCTACCTTTTTCCTTCTATAATCTAGAATAGAATGACACTCCACTTTACCTTACTGTTGTTGTTTGTGTTATATTATGTTATGGTAATCATTTGATTGATTGCCAAATTGTGGGTTAAAGTGGTGAATGAGACCTGCTAGCCACACTCACACACCGTGATTATTTAACTCCTGAGGCAACAAAGGGGAAAACCCCCTTAACTACCACACGAGAAAGGTAAGAGGTTCTCCGTCTTTAGTGCACATAATCTCTCCTGCTTCATTAGTTTTCTGAGTTGGGATAGGATTAGACGGCATCTGAAATTCATCTTTAGGCTGAACATCTTCAGGTATAAGAGAATTCTTTTTAACATAACCAATAGCGTTCTCGCAAGAGAATGGATTGGCTGAGTAATAAACTAAGATGTGATTGGTAGTAGATTTGATTACTGTTGCTGTGATTGTTTGTGCTTGTGACATAATAAATAGGGATTTTGCGCAGTACGCAGTTAATTAAAATAAAAGCAAGTCTCTATCTATTATCGCATTTAACGACTGAACGCTCAAGAGGGCGCGAGATGAATTTCACATCATAAACCTTGCTTTTATAGAGTTGTAAAATAAAATACCAACAGGGTACTTTGAACTCCGTAAGATAGGAGGGGTCTTTGATTGTGCTGGTTCACACACTCACTAACAATCCCTAAAATTTTTTTTAGGTTATTTTATTTTTGTTAACTATTTTTATTATCTTTGCCCCGCAACATTATTCATCCCCTGGTAACCAAAAAAGGGATTAGACATCGGATTGCAGTCTCAAATAGAGATAGAGTTTTCTCCGGTAGTTGCGAAAGAGTTAAGTATAAACCTAGTTAGGATGGATTACACATAGTAATAAGTGTGGTGAATTAACACCGTCTCACTATCCTTGGGTCCCTGTTAAAGGGAGCACTGCTAGAGTGAAATCTAAACTTGAAAAAAAAACCCAAGGGGGACAACTATATCTAAATTACAATGATTAATTTTATATGCAAATGTGGAGAGTCAAAACAACTTACTAAAATTACTTTAAAAGTAATAGATGGTAAGGTTAGGACTCAGGAAGCTAAATGTACGTGTGGTCAATACATGCAAGAACTAGAAAAAGATTTTGGGGGATTCCCATCTTTAATTAGAACAGAACCCACCTTAAATAAAAAATAAGTTAAAATAGTTGGTTATAAAAAAATAGTTTATATATTTGCCCAACCAATATATATAAATTATGAAATTCAAACCAAACGGATCGTGGGTTGTCCTTCCAGACCCAACAATTACAGAAACAGAATCAGGTATTATATTAGATGAAGCTACGTCTATACAGAACGCTAAACGATCTAATTTATTAGAGGTTATAGCTACTGGACCTATGTGTACATTTGCTAATGTTGGTGATACTGTTATGGTAGATCCTAGAACAGAAGCTGTAAAATCACGTATTGAAGATAAAGATTGCCTTATTGTAGGGGAGCACCAGTTATTAGGTAAGTGGTAAAAGGAACTGTGAGTATTACTTTAGAAGATTATCATACATTATTAGATTCTAATATTAAATCTGTAAAGTTAAAAGATAATTTAAACCTTGCTGTCAAAGAACTGCAAGTGTTTTTGTCGTATTTGTGCACAAGAGAGAATATAGAAAGACATGTTGAAGAGTTTAATAAGCAGTCTAAGACTACTAAAATTAATATTAACGGAGGTATAGCTAAAATAGAAACAAAAAATGATTAGAAAATTATTAAGGAAATTCAAGTTTTTACATCGTTTAGGATTCCACAATGAAGATTGTAGGAGGAGAGTATATACGACGGAGCGAGATTACTTGTGTTTACAAACGGGGAATACCCATAAAAAATTTGAATTATGAATTTGAGAGCACAGCTTAAAAAGAATAAAACAGTTAGAGGTAGGCGTTGGACTGTAAAACAAGATAAATACGGTTTACTAACACATGTTAAAATGATATTTAAACCTGAAGAGTATATAAAATTTAAAAAAGCTAAACAAATGTATGGGGATAAAGATTTATTAAATATATTAGAAGAGAATTATGAAAAAAAGAAAAATAACAGTTAATATAGATAGTACTTTAAAGTATTTACAACTATGGAATGGAATTTTTAACTTAACAGATAAAGGACTCCAAGTTCTATCTGCTTTTATAGATGTACAAGGTACTACAAGTGAGACTAACTTATGTAGTGTTAAAAACAAAAAAGAAGTATCTAGAATTGTAGGGGTTAAAGATTATAACACTTTAAATAATTACATTAAGAGGTTTAAAGATAAAGGAGCAGTATTAAAAGCTGAGGGTATATACAAGCTTAATCCTTTTTTAGATCCTAGTACAAAAAATGTAGAAGTAGCAATTAATAGAATATGAGAGGAGAAGATTTAATGTCCCAACTAGTCCCATCTTATTTTGATATAGGGGGGTATGAAATAATTGTTATACAAGATGTAGAAGGAGAATTAATAACCGTAAAAGTAGTAGAATATGAAAAATGAAGACAGTGAAAATAAAGATTTATATGTAAAACCCCCTAGTTTATTTAAAATGATGAAAAGTTTTACTACGGAGTTAGCTTCATATATAGGAAATGGAGCCCCTAATGTTACAAGTGAAGATTATGCCGAAAGGTTAGATACATGTTTAACTTGCCCTCATTTAATGAAGAAAAATATGAGGTGTGGTTTATGTGGGTGTGTATTACAATTTAAAGCTAAGATGAAAACAGCAACCTGTCCTGATAAACCATCAAGATGGAAAGAGCAAGTATTAGATGATAAGAGATAAAAAAATAATAGTACAAATTTTAGCAACTAAGCATAACTTACCTTTGAAGAAAATAGAAGAAATAGTTAATCACCAGTTTAAGTTTGCAGAGAAGATAATGAAGAAAGGAAATTTTGATAGTATACGACTCCCTTATTTTGGTAAATTTTCAGTTAATCCTAAAAGAGTTGAGCATATAAACAGATTAAAAAAGAATATTACTTAAATGAGAGAAGATTTAATACATATAGATAACGGTAAAGCTATCCCTAGCTCGTACTCTACAACTATTTTAGAATTTAAAGATTTATCAGCTTTAGAATTATCTTTTGTATACTTTATGGTAGATCATAGATCTCCATTTTCCGTATATGAATGGGATCAACGTTTAATTGAAGTAAAAAATAGTATATTCCAAGAAAAAAAGAAATGGAACCCTTCTGCAAAAGTATTAGGGGCGTGCACTAAATATGAACAATTAATTGAGACTTCAGCTGTACGATTATTAAAAGCTGCAAGAACTTCAATAGTAAAATTAGAGAAATATTTTAGAGATATAGATTTACACTTAATGGATGACCATGGTAAACCTATATTTCACGCAAAAGATTTAATAGCTAATGTGTCTAATATGGGGAAAGTAGTAGATGGATTGAGTAGATTAGAAGAAATAGTTAAAAAAGAAGAACAAGCCGCTAATACAAATAGGGGAGGAATTGAAGTAAATAAATATAGTATGTAATGGATTTTTTAGAAGACTTAGAAATGTATAACGCCGCAATGCAAAATTCATATTATCTTATTACAAAACGTAAAACGTTAGATGATATTTATATTTCTTTAGAGGAAGAGAGTATTGATTCGTTTTATTTACCTTTTGACCCTATACAGGAAGATGGGAGATCAACAGATATAATAGATATGGTTATTGAGTATTTTATTACAACTGAAGAATACGAAAAATGTGCTGAACTAACTAAGATTAAAGATAAATGCTTAAAAACACTGATAGAATAAGGCCAGCAGCAATATCTTTTTTAAAGTACGGATATTTTACTAATGCCCTACCTGGGACTAAAGAATACTACGAATTTTGGGATAAAGAAAAAACTAGGTGCATGTATGGGTATAAAGTTGGGGATATACAGATAACTGGGTTTCATTATTTTTATTTAAACTATTGCCCTATTGATAGGGCGATTGACGAGGTATTACCAGATGGAACAATACAAGCTAGGCGTGAACGTACATTTCCTAGGTTTTATGATGGTGACTTTGAATATTTTAACGAAATAGATAAAGCAAGGATTAATAATAAGCATATGATTGTCTTAAAAGCTCGTCGTAAAGGATATTCTTATAAGGCAGGGTCAATGTTAGCACGTAATTACTTCTTTGTAAAGAATTCAAAGAATTTTGTATTTGCGTCTTCAAAAGAATTTTTAATTGGTGATGGACTACTCTCAAAAGCTTGGGAGTTTTTATCTTTTATAGATGACCATACCGCATGGTCTCAACCACGGTTAAGAGATAGAGAAATGCACAAAATGTCTGGGTATAAGAAGAAAGTAAACGGATTAGAGATTGAAATGGGGATGAAATCCCAGATTATGGGGGTATCATTAAAAGATAATCCAGATAAAGTAAGGGGAAAAGCAGGGGAGTTAGTTTTCTTTGAAGAGGCTGGTTCATTCCCTGGTTTATTAAAAGCATGGGAGGTAACAATGCCTACAATGAGGCAAGGTAGTAAAACATTAGGGATGATGGTGGCTTTTGGGACTGGTGGTACGGAAGGAGCAGACTTTGAAGCTATGGAAGAAATATTTTATAATCCAGAAGCATATGACTGTATGCATTATGAGAATACTTGGGATTCTGGGGCTATGGGGAGTACATGTGGGTATTTTATCCCAATACAAACAAATTTAGATGGATTTATAGATGATGATGGTAATTCTATAAAAGATAAAGCTGTAGAGTATGAAGAAGAGATGAGGGAAAAGAAAAAAGGTGCTGCAGACGCTAAATCTTTAGATCAGTATATAGCGGAGCACCCATTCTCCCCACAAGAAGCTACGTTACAAGTTACAGCTAATCTATTTGATATAGCATCACTACAAGAGCAGTATAATACTGTTAAAGCTAGGGGATTACAGTCTATAGGTACTGTAGGGAAGTTATATCATAACGCTAAAGGGGAAATTAAGTTTACTATTGATGGGGATTTAAAGCAAATAACTAAATTCCCACACAGAAAAGATGATGACAAAACAGGAGCTGTAGTAATATATGAAGCTCCATATAAAAACGAAAAACAACAAGTACCTATAAATATGTATGTACTTTGTCATGATCCATATGGTCAAAATCAATCAGCAGATTCTACATCTTTAGGGGCAGCTTATGTAGTAAAAAGACCTAATAATTTATCTCAGCCAGATGATATTATTGTAGCTTCTTATGTAGGGAGACCTAAAACTCAAGATGATTATAATAGAAACTTATTTTTACTAGCAGATTATTATGGGTGTAAGATAGGATTTGAGAACGATCGAGGTGAAGTTATAGCATATGCTAAAAGATACAGAAAACTACATAAGCTACAAGAAGAGTTTGAAATGTTAGATAAAAGAGAGCTTAGAAGTAAGACTGTAAAACGTCAATATGGGATGCATATGACAGAGGCTAGAAAGCGTCAAGGTGAAATATATATAAGAGATTGGTTAAATACTGTTAGGAGGACTGATGAAAATGGAAATAAATTGTTAAATTTGCATAAGATTTACGATCTTGCGTTCTTAACAGAGCTGATGAAATTTAATCATCATGGGAATTTTGACAGGGTGATGGCATTTATGATAGCTATGTATCATACAAGAGAATTGTACAATGTGGAAGTTAAAGATGTATTAGAAGATCGAGCTACAGATAAGTGGTTTGATAAAAATTATTATTAATATGACACAAGAAAAAAATACAAAAAAAATTAAACCTTATAACCCTCTACCGGAGTACTTAGCGATAGGGCCATCACAAATTCATGGAGCGGGTATTCTAGCCAAAGAAGATATTCCGGGGGAGGTAGTTATAGGTATTACACATATATATGATCCAAATTTTCAACATAATTGGATAAGGACTCCACTAGGTGGGTTCATTAATCATTCTGATTCCCCTAATTGTGAATTAGTAGAAGAAGATGATGATTATCACTATAAAAAATTAAAAACAACAAAAAAAATTCAATCCACAGAAGAACTTACTTTAAAGTATAGTTTATACGATATTTGCAATTATTTGTAGTGTTATATCTATAAAGACTAGGGTAATATTTACCTGCGTAGTAAAAACAAAGGTAAATTCAATTAAATTTGTAAATTATGGGATACGATAAAATACCGAGACAAAAGCTCTCAATAACAAAAAAAGATAAAAAGTGGGGGGAAGAATGTGTTAACGCATTTATAGATCTTTCTAATTCAGGGTCAAGTCAATCTGGAAAAAAGAATGATTTAAAGATATTATATGACTATTATAACGGTGTAATTGATGAGACAGATTATAACTACGTATTGAAACCTTACGGTAAAAATCGTAAGAATTTCCCATCCCAAATGCGTAATTACCCCATTATTAAACCCATAATTGATCTTCTTCTAGGGGAAAAATCTAAACGTCCCCTCAATTACACTGTTACAGTACAAAATGCAGATACTATCTCTACAAAAGAGAATGCTAAATCTGAATTAATATTCAAAAATCTTCAAATGCATTTTATGCAGTCTTTACAAAAACAAGGGCAAGATGCTGGGGTAGATCCTAATGAAGAGGTAGAGTTACCAGAACATATAGCAAAAATGTTTGAGGACAGTTACGTAGATAATAGAGCTATTCTAGGGCAAAAATCTATGAACTACATCTTACAAGAGCAGGAAGTGTATGATAAAATACAAAAAGCTTGGTTTCATTATCTAGTAACTGGAGAGTGTTATACTCACAGAGGTGTTAGGAATGCTGATCCTTTTTATGAGGTATTAAATCCATTAGATGTAGATTATGATCTTGATCCAGACTTAGAGTTTGTTGAGGATGGTGATTGGGCATTAGTTAGGAAATATGTGCATGCATCTAGTGTTATTGATGCTTACTATGATAGCTTAACAGAGCAACAAGTCTTAGAATTAGAAGAACCTAGGCATTCAGAAAGTGATATTACTTTTTTATATGCTAACTCTCAAAATAAAGATGAGAACTCATTTAGAAATAGACTTATAGAAGTTATAAGTGTATATTGGAAATCTAGGAAAAGAATAGGGTTTTTAACTTACATTGATCCAGAGACAGGTACGATGGAAGAGCAAGAAGTAGAAGATGGGTTTAGATTGCCTAAAGAACTAAAAGAAACAGGAGCTAAATTAACTTGGAGATGGGTTAATGAGGTGTGGGAAGGGACAAGAGTTGATGGGAGAATGTATATTAATGTTAATCCAATAGCTAACCAAAGATTGTCAATAGATAACCCATCAAAATGTAAACTCCCTATTAATGGGAGACGTTACTCAGACACAAACTCTAGTAATATATCTTTAGTTAAACTTGGGATACCTTATCAGTTAAATTACAACATATATAAGTATAGATTAGAACTTGCAATAGCTAGGAGTAAAGATATTATTGCACAGTTTGATATTAACATGATCCCTAAGAAATGGGATATGGATAAATTTATGTATTACGTAGAGGGTACAGGTATTGCTTGGGTAGATTATAATAAAGAAGGGATAACATTAAACCCACAACATCAATCAGTTCTTGATATGTCTATCAAAACAATTGGGCAATATATACAATTACTAGAATCTATATTAGTAGAATGGGAAAAAATATCTGGGGTAAGTAGACAAAGGCAAGGTGAGATTGGGGCATACGAAGGTAAAGCGTCTAGTCAACAAGCTATACTACAATCATCACATATTACAGAAGATCTATTTAGAAAGTTTGAGAGAATGGAACAAAGAGACTTTCAAGCATTACTAGATTACTCTAAAGAGGCGTGGCTTACAGGTAAAAAAGGAATGTATGTTATGCCTGATGGTACTACAGACTTCTTAGATGTAGATAGTATGCAACATATGGAATCTAACTATGGGATATTTGTTTCTGATGCTGGTAAAGATCAAGAGAAACTACAAAACATTAAAGGATTAACACAAGCTATGATGCAAGGTGGAGCTAAACCTGGGGATATAGCTGAAATGTTATCATCTGATAGTTTTTCAGAAATTAAATCAAATCTTAAAGCTGCAGACAGAGCTCAAGAAGAATTAGATGCAGCTCAACAACAAGCTCAACAAGAAATGCAACAACAGCAGTTAGAGGCTGCACAAATGGCTCAAGAAGCTCAAAACTTAGAGAATGAAAAAGATAGGCAAAAAGATATTGAAATAGCTTTAATAAGTGCTGAGTCTAAAAAAGATGTTGAAGGTAATAACCTTAATCTTGAAAAGATGATTAGAGACTTTGAGATTAAAGAAAGAGAGCTTGACATGAGGGAGAGAGAATTAGGGGAAAAAACAAGAGGAGGAGAAGCTTCTGAAGATATTGCTAGGCAGTCAAATCAAGTTAAGAGGGAAGATAGTCAGATTAAAAAAGAAATAGCTGATAAGAATGCTAACAAACGAAACTAGGAGAGAGTTATTAAATAGAGCTAAAGCTTCTGGGTTTCCTGGGAGTATAACTGATGTGTTTCAAGCTGCAGATCAAGGTATAGATCTTATTGAGCAACATCAAATGCAACAACAGCAAGAACAAGAAATGCAAGTTGCTAATACTCCTCAACAACAAGAAACAGGTCTTAGGGAACAACATGCGCAGGGTAATACTCAAGCTAGTATGGCATTCCCTGATGTCCAACCTAATCAGTCTTTTAATACTGTTGGGATGGAAGCTCCTATTGATATACAAAAGATAGATAACCAAGGACATTTAGTAGAGAGTTATAAAAATGTACCCCCAGGAATACAAGACTTACCAACTGGTCCGTC
>Ga0075441_10000410_pt1 | contig 21892 bp, 17 predicted proteins | sample CoawatmetaG00DNA_FD_71582 | JGI IMG/M metagenome (GOLD analysis project Ga0075441, IMG submission 71582) | Marine microbial communities from the West Antarctic Peninsula - Coastal water metaG002-DNA | ecosystem: Environmental > Aquatic > Marine > Coastal | place: Atlantic Ocean: West Antarctic...
GGGCCTCGTCAATAATTAAGGTGTCGTAGGCGCTAAGAAAGCGATCCCGCTGAATCTCTGCCAGCAATATGCCGTCAGTCATCAGTTTGATCAGGCTGTTGGGTGAACTCTGGTCAGAGAAGCGCACCTGATAGCCCACCGCTTCGCCCATTTTGACCTTTAACTCTTCAGCGATGCGGGTGGCCACTGTTCGTGCGGCTATGCGTCGCGGCTGTGTGTGGCCAATTAGACCTCTAACTCCGCGCCCAGCTTGCAGACAAATCTTTGGTATCTGAGTGGTTTTACCTGAACCGGTTTCGCCGGCGATCACAATCACCTGATGTTTGCTCAGCAGCTCGGCAATTTCATCGGCGCGGGCACTAACCGGAAGTTCAGGGTAGGTAAAAGCGGGAATAGTCTGACGACGGCTGTCGGTCAATGCCTGGGTTTTTAATAACGCCGTATGCCACTGCTGCCAGCCAGAGCTGATATCACGGCCACGCTTATACTGCTGAGCAAGCTCTCTCAGCTGACGGCTAAGTCTGAAGCTATCTCGAGTGCTGGCTGTTTGGTCGACTAACAGTTGCAGTCGCTGAAAGTCTTGCTGACCGCTGGGTAGATCAGGTGCTGGCTGGTTTGTCATCAATAGGTATCAGTCGCGGCCATTCATCCAGACACAGTTGCCGCTGCTTTTGTTGATCGCTTCGAGCTTCTGCTGGTGGAGTTCTACCTCTTCCTGACTGGCTGTTACAACGCGCAGGGGTTGGCGGTCTTGCGTTAGGCGACGGATACCACCGCGACTACTGTCTTGGCCACCATCAGAGGACTGTTGGCCGCTTATATTGAGATTCACCTGACCGCCAGTCATCAGCAGATAAACATCGGCGAGAATCTCAGCATCCAAGAGTGCGCCGTGGAGGTCGCGCTGGGAGTTATCGACGCCATAGCGTTTACACAGGGCATCGAGGTTGTTTTTCTGTCCCGGATGCTTTTGTCGCGCCAGGGCCAATGTATCAATGATGCGGCAACCACTCTCGATGACCTGATAGGCACCGCTGAGCTTAGCGATCTCATGATTGATAAAGCCAACATCAAAGGGGGCGTTGTGAATAATGAGGTCGGCGCCGTCGACGAACTCTAAGAACTCCCGGGCGACGGTTGCAAACAGTGGTTTGTCCTCGAGAAATTGATCACTGATACCGTGCACTTCCATGGCGCCGGCATCCACCTTGCGCTGGGGATTGACGTATTGATGGTAGTGCCTACCAGTGAGCTTGCGCCCTACCAGTTCGACACAGCCGATTTCAATAATACGGTGATCCTGTGAGGTTTCTAGGCCGGTGGTCTCGGTGTCGAGGACAATCTGTCTCATGGTTTCTGCTGCTTATAATGTTGTGTTGATTGGATCGTTATAGTTCGTCGATACCGCGATTGGCCAGCTGATCGGCTATTTCATTTTCAGCGTGTCCACTGTGCCCTTTTACCCAGTGCCAATCAATATCATGTTGGGTAATCACGGCATCCAATTTCTGCCAAAGATCAACGTTCTTCACAGGCTTCTTGCTCGCGGTTTTCCAGTTGCGCTTTTTCCATGCAGGCATCCATTCCTGAATACCTTTGAGTACATAGGTGGAGTCCGAGGTAACAGATATTTTACAGGGCTGGCTGAGGGCGGCGATGCCTTCAATCACCGCGGTCAGCTCCATACGATTATTGGTGGTATCCGCTTCACCTCCGCAGAGGCTTTTCTCTTTGTCGCCGTAGCGCATCAGCACGCCCCAGCCACCGGGGCCCGGGTTGCCGCGACAGGCGCCATCGGTAAATAATTCAACTGCTTTCATGCTCGGCCCTTAGGTCAATAATAGATATTTGGTGGCTTTGGCTGGTATGGGGCGCCTGCTTAATACCACTTGAGGCGCGGTAGCCATTGTTGGTCGCCCGCTTCCACAGGGGGGAGGCTGTCTTGGTACCCCTTGGAACCCGCTTAACCGCGTGGATCATATAGACATTTCCCAATGGAAAACGAATCTTTTGGCAGGCTCGCTCCCAGCGACTATCACCTTCGCTACAGGCGAGAGAATTAAGCGGTAGATTATAGCCGCCGTGCTCGATTTGCACGACATGGAAATTAAGCAATGATAGCCAGTCAATAACGCGCCCCATACGCAGGTTGTGAAAGCTGTACTGGGGTTGTTTCGAGAACAGTTGCAGAGGGAATTTAAGCAGACCCATGGGGCCGTAGGGGTTGAACATACAGAGAATCATATGACCACCGGGCATAACCACCCTGCCCGCTTCAGCCAATACAGCCTTGGGCGAGGTGGAAAATTCCAGAGCGTGATGCAGTAGCATGACATCTATAGTCTCCGACATCAGGGGCAGCTCCATATAATCTGTAATGGCTGCATGACCGGCTTTAAGCTCTGAAGGGTGCATGCTGAAGCGATGAATATGATCAAAGCAGTGGAGAGTCTCCGGATCTTCGCTAAGTCCCAGGCTCAACATACGATAACCTGGCAACTTAGAGCATTTCTGCCGCAGGATACGACGTTCACGACTGAGCAAATAGCGGCCAAAATCACTGCCCAACCAGCGCCGAATACCCTCAGACGCCGTGGCCAAGTCATTCACTTTGAAGCGATTAAGCAAACTCTCACCGACGCGGCGGAGGCGCTTCAAAAACACAGTAAAAAGGGGATCGTTGTCATGGTCGATATTATGTTCTCTGAATTGCCTAAAGGCCAGCGGATGATTTCCTGCTCTGAGGTCAACTTGCGACTATCTATTTAAACTGTCATTTAGGCCTCTGCGAAGCCGATGATTGTTTCGTCTTCGACTGATCGTTACAATCCCGTCCAATATTAATATTAAGAGTATGTAACTTGCTGCCTCTAGTTCCAAAAGCCCTCTCCAAACGTCTGTTATTGCCCCTGTGCATAGCATTAGCTGCGGCCAGCTGCGCACAGCTGTCTAAGCAAGATTCTGCTGCTGCGATCGTGGAAGAACCCGCTAATGCATCATTGATAGTTGAGGCTGCTGACTTAGCTGAGGCTGCTGACTTAGCTGAGGCTCCTAACTTAGCTGAGGCTCCTAACTTAGCCGAGGCTTCGAATCTAGTCGAGGCTGCTGATCCAGCTAATACTCTCCCAATTGACCTATGGCAGCGGCTTCGCGAAGGCTTTGCCTTGACACCAGAGAGTATGCCGGCAAGCGTTACCAAACAGCGTAATTGGTATCTGCGTAATCCGAGCTATCTAACCACTGTGTTTGGCCGTGCCGAGCCATTTATTTTTTATGTCACCGAGCAGCTCGCTGAGGCTGGCTTGCCCTTGGAACTGGCACTGCTGCCAATCGTAGAGAGCACCTATGATCCCCTGGCTTATTCCCACAGCCATGCAGTTGGGCTCTGGCAGTTTATTCCCTCAACCGGAGAGTCTCTCGGGCTGCGTCGCGATCGCTGGTATGACGGCCGCCGCGATGTTATAGATTCGACAGACGCGGCGATTACCTATTTAACCCAGCTAAACAGACGTTTTGACAATGATTGGCTGCTGGCACTGGCGGCTTATAATTCAGGTCAGGGTTATGTGAGCAAATCGATCAGACGCAATCGCAAAGCGCAAAAAGGCACGGATTTTTGGTCTATCAAGCTCCCCAGGGAAACTCGCAACTATGTGCCCCAGTTATTGGCTCTGGCGACATTGATTCGCAATCCCGAAAAATATGGCATCGAACTGCCTGTAATTGCCAACCAGCCCTACTTTGAAATAGTCGAGATTAACTCGCAGATCGATTTGGGCAGCGTGGTTGAGCTGAGCGGTATTGAACTGGCCGACTTCACAAGGCTTAATCCCGCTTTCCGCCGCTCACTGACGTCACCGCAGAGCAGTCACAATCTGTTGCTACCTATGGGCACGGCACAGCCATTGCGCGACATGCTGGCAACGACCGACCCTAAAACCTGGGTGCCCCATACTGAGTACGCTGTAGCCAACGGCGACACCCTGTCTGAGATTGCCGCGCGCTTTGATATACCAACCGCATGGTTGCGCGAGCGCAACAGTCTCAAGACTGATCGCCTGCAAATTAAGCAGCTGTTATTGATCCCTCACAGTGGCAGCTCTGGCAATTATTTAACCAGTGTAAAAACCGGCGCTTTGGAGCCCGATTATTACCGTGTCCGCAGCGGCGATTCACTCTGGTCTATTGCGAAGAAATTTAATACCAGTATTAAACGCCTGCGAGAGGCCAATAAGTTATCCAGTAATACGCTGCAGCTAAATGATCGCTTAGTGATTGGCAGCAAGGCTGCTGAAGTGAAGTCGGAGCATGTTCGCAAGCTCTCTTACCGAGTCAGACACGGCGATTCTCTGTCGCTGATCGCGAGCCGCTTTGATGTTGCGATTTCTGATATTACAGGTTGGAATAAGATTAGCCGCAGCGCGCTACTGCAGCCGGGTCAGCGCCTGACTCTGTTTATCAACGCACTGAAAATCTGAATCGCCAGCAAAGCTAATCTGTGAAGCTTTGCTGGGACTGTTTGAATAGACGGTTTGAATAGACGGTTTGATTAGACGATTCAATTGGACTGCTTGAATACTGCGGGTGCCGAGAGAAGCACCCGCAAGACTTACATCACCCTTTATCCTAACGCTCTATGTCAGCACTTTCGCGAAGAGATTTCTGCACAGCTTGCAGTTCACGACCACCAGTAGATGAAACACCGGCGTAACTGAGGCTGGCCTTTTGCTCTTTGCTGAGCTTGCTGCTGTCACCCGCTTCAACAGCCGTTAATGCCACCACAACAAAGTCGCCGCTGCGAGTATAGAAGCTTTCGATCAGGTCTTCAGTGGCCGTGGCCGGCAGCTGAAAAGCAAAGCGTTTGATTTCGTTGTTAATGCCGCCAGTACTGCGCTTGGCATCGAGAACAACCTGCCAATCTAAGTCTTCGGCTTTAGCCACTGCTTCAATGGTCTCACCAGAATCAACTCTGGCCAATAATTCGTCACCACGGGTCGCAAGGCTGGCACGAGCCAATTGATCGGTCAATGAGGCCACCACTGCGCCCTGCACTTCAGCTATGTCTTTTTGACGCGCAGGAATAGACTTATTAAGTTTCACAACCACGTAACGGTCACCGCCCAACTCCAGTACTTCGCTGGCATAGCTATCTTCTAGTACTTCGCTACTAAAGGCCGCCTTGAGCACCGCTGGATTGGAACTGATACCTGCAGCGCCGGCACGAGTAAAGGGCTCTGACACCTGAGCCGTCAGCTCTAGGTCAGCGGCAATCTCAGCAAGGTTCTCGGCGTTGTAGCTAAGCTCTTTCAAGTTGGCCAGCTTCTCAACTAACCAGACATCGGTGAGTTCACTGACTAGCTCCTGTTCGATTCGAGCGCGCTCACTGTCAAAGTCTACGATCTGCTCCTGCATGTCCAGCAGCTTGATTAGATGCGTGCCGCTGTCAGTTGCCACAGGTGCAGAGACTTCGCCTACCTGCAGCGACTCTAGTGCCGCTTCAAAGGACTCGGGGAAGGTCTCGCCTGAGGTGTAACCCAGGTCGCCACCAAAGTCTGCAGAGCCGACGTCTTCGGAGTACTCTTTGGCCAGGGCCTCAAAGCTTTCACCAGCGGCTAATTTTTGGTTTATCTCAGCTAGAACCGCGTCACTTGGCTGCGCCAAAAGAATGTGTGCAGCTTGACGAGAAGTGGTTGATTCAAGGCTTTCACGCTGCTCTTCGTAGCGTGCTCGGACCTGCTCTTCTGCGACACTCTGGGAAGCGCTAAACAGCTCAGGACTAAGTTCGATATAGTCAATAACAACCTGCTCGGGAGCTTGATAGCGCTGCTTATTGGCTTCGTAATAAGCTGTAATCTGCTCATCGCTCAATTGCACGGCATCTACTGCCGGCTGCAATGGCAAGGTTAGGTAATAGTAGTTGCGCTGCTGTTCGGTAATATTGGCGATCAGATCTAATTCGCTGGCAGTGACAAAGCCGGAGGCAACAAAACCACGAACATACTGTTCGATCAAGAGATCGTCTTTCAGCATTTCCAAAAAAGTGCCGCTGGTGAAGCCCTGAGCACGGATGGTGTAGAAGTAAAGATCTTGGTCAAAGCGGCCGTCATCTGACAAAAAGGACGGCGTACCGATAAGTAATTTGCTGGTTGTGCTTGATGACACACCCATACCAGCAGATTTTGCCGCTTGGGAAAGCAGTCTGCGGCCAATTATTTGTTCCATCACCTGTGGACGGATTAGCTCGTCTTCGAGCAATGAGGCATCTAGGCCTTCATTTTCACTGAGAATGCGTCGCTTCTCGCCGGTGATCGCACGCAGCACGCTTAACTCTGTAACCTTTTCACCGTTGACGGTGACCGCTGTATCAGCCCCACTACCGGACATGGACAGAGAACCAATACCAGAAAAAGCGAAAACAATGGCAATCAAAATAACGATGCCGAAGGCGATGCCTTTCATATTGTGTCTAAAACTGTCTAACATTTTCCTGTCCCTTAATGCTGATAATACGGTTAATTCAATATCATTTTTTTCTATAAAGCTTTTAATTGGCTCTGGATTAAAAAAGGCGCATCACCGATGCGCCTTTTTACCAAATATACAACCTTTGGATTTATCTTAGTTAACAGCGTCTTTTAACGCTTTACCAGCTTTAAAGCTAGGAACGTTAGCTGCTTTAATCTGGATTTCTTGACCAGTCTGCGGGTTGCGACCAGCACGAGCTGCACGATGCTTAACAGCAAAGGTACCGAAGCCAACCAATGAAACCTGATCGCCGTTCTTCAGTGATCCAGTTACTGCTTCAAGTGCTGAGTCCAATGCACGGCCAGCAGATGCTTTAGAGATGTCTGCGCCAGCAGCGATTGCGTCGATAAGTTCAGATTTATTCACGGTATTCCCCTTTTTTTTGGAATTAGTAATTTCGTAGTCAAATAGAAAGGCTTTTTGGGTCCAAACTCACCACACATCTGGTCTCAAGCTCAATCGTGGGTACGTTATACCAATAGCTATTTCGATGGTCAAGCTCCTTTCCCCGAAATAGCCGATTTCTTTAAATCTAGTGGGTGCTTGGCCTAGAGGACTGTTGCCCCTGATCCTTCGGCCCACTACTACGATTAAATTCTTCGTCGCTCAAGGATTCCGGATTATGTTCTAAGGCAATGGCCAAGACCTCATCGATCCACTTCACCTGGCAGATAGTAAGATCAGCTTTAATATTGTCCGGTATCTCCTTCAAATCACTGCCATTATCATCGGGAATGATCACCGTGGTAATGCCGCCGCGATGGGCTGCAAGAAGCTTTTCCTTGAGTCCACCAATCTTCAACACCTCACCGCGCAGGGTTATCTCACCGGTCATTGCGACGTTAGCCTTAACCGGAATACCGGTTAAAACCGATACTAAGGCAGTGCACATGCCAACACCGGCGGAAGGACCGTCTTTTGGTGTTGCGCCCTCAGGCACATGGATGTGTAAATCGTTTTCCTGATAGAAGTCCTTGCGAATCCCCAGGGCCTTAGCGCGGCTTCTAACTACTGTAAGCGCCGCTTGAATGGATTCCTGCATTACATCACCCAGAGAGCCGGTTTTGATCACACGGCCTTTACCGGGGATTGCTGCAGACTCAATAGTCAGCAGCTCACCGCCAACAGATGTCCAAGCTAGGCCAGTCACCTGCCCTATCTGGTTTTCGGCTTCGGCACGGCCATAGTCAAAGCGTCGAACACCGAGCAGAGACTCGAGTTGCTCAGAGCCAACACTGTCGGTTGAGGCGGCGCCGTCGCGAACATGCTCGGTAACAATTTTGCGACAGATCTTAGCTATATCTCGATCCAGTCCACGTACTCCGGCTTCACGGGTGTAGTACCTGATGGCGTCTTGCAGCGCCCCTTCGGTAATTTCCAGTTCGGACTCTTTCAAGCCATTGGCTTTACGCTGCTTGGGCACTAGATACTTTTCAGCAATAGCGACCTTTTCCCCTTCGGTATACCCTGGGATACGAATCACTTCCATACGGTCCAGCAGCGGGCCGGGAATATTCATTGAGTTGGCAGTACAGATAAACATCACATCAGAGAGGTCGTAATCCACCTCTAGATAATGGTCGTTAAAAGTATGATTCTGCTCTGGGTCAAGCACCTCTAAAAGTGCCGATGCCGGATCGCCGCGCTGGTCCATGCCCATCTTGTCGATTTCATCGAGCAGGAACAGGGGGTTCTTGACCTTTACCTTTGAGAGCTTCTGAATCACCTTGCCGGGCAACGAACCAATATAGGTTCGGCGATGGCCGCGAATTTCCGCTTCGTCGCGCACGCCGCCGAGGCTCATGCGAACAAACTGTCTACCTGTGGCCCGGGCTATAGATTCACCTAGGGAGGTTTTACCCACACCTGGAGGCCCAACCAAACAGAGTACCGGGCCCTTAAGCTTTTTAACTCGCTGTTGAACCGCCAAAAACTCGAGAATGCGTTCTTTGACTTCTTCTAAGCCGTGATGATCTTGGTCCAGTGTCTGCTGGGCTTCAACTAGGTTGTGTTTGACCCTTGTGCGCTTTTTCCAGGGCACACCGATCATCCAATCGATATAGTTGCGTAGAACTGAGGCCTCGGCTGACATGGGCGACATCATCTTGAGTTTGCTCAGTTCGGACTTGGTCTTCTCGAGGGCAGCTTTTGGCATACCCACTTCTTCAACTTTTGCCTCGAGCTGATCGATCTCGGAACCAGCGTCATCTATATCACCCAGCTCTTTCTGGATAGCTTTCATCTGCTCGTTGAGGTAATACTCGCGCTGACTCTTTTCCATTTGTTTTTTAACACGGCCGCGGATGCGCTGCTCAATCTGAAAAAGATCAATTTCAGATTCCATCAAGCCCATAAGATGCTCGAAGCGCTCGGTGAGATCGGCAACTTCCAATACATCCTGCTTCTGCTCAATACTCAGAGTCATATGGGACGCAATGGTATCGGCAAGACGATTTGCGTCTTCGATACCGCTAACTGTGGCGATTACTTCGGCCGGAATTTTCTTGCTCAAATTGACATACTGTTCAAATAGCGACATCGCTGAGCGCGTTAGCACCTCAGCTTCGCGCTCATCCAGGTCGCCGTCAGGTAGTTCTTCAATCTTGGTCTGCATAAACGCGCCGCTTTCTACAGCATCAATCAGGTTGACCCTTGAAGCGCCCTCGACCAAGACTTTTAATGTGCCATCTGGTAGTTTGAGCATTTGCAAAATAGTGGCGAGAGTACCCACCGAGTAGAGATCCTTGAGTTCAGGGTTATCATCTGCAGGGTTGCGCTGAGCCAGTAAAACGACTTGTTTGTCATTTTCCATAGCGTCTTCTAGGGCCGTAATCGACTTCTCGCGACCGACAAACAACGGCACAACCATATGCGGGTAGACAACCACATCACGCAATGGCAAAAGCGGATAGATCATATCTGTAGTTTCAGTAGGTATAACGGCCATGGTTACCTCGGCTTGTCGGGAGCGCGACTTTGCACCCCAGTGTTCAGTTTTATAATCAGACTAGTCTTTTATATTGGGACTCGCGACGGAAAAACAACCTCAGCCGCACGCTTAATTGACGAAAACTTATTTTTTCACTCAAGTGCGAATTGAAGGCTAATCTTCAGGGCGTAAAAAAGGCGACTAATGTCGCCTTTTTTAGATCTACAGTCTCATATTACCTGGTGTTCGAACCAAGCCTAAGCTTCATCGCTTGCCTGTTTTTGATCATTTTGCTCATAAACCAACAGCGGTTCATTATCACCATTGATCACTGCAGCATCCACAACAACTTTGACCACACTGGGCTCTGAGGGGATTCGGTACATAGTATCGAGCAACACTGTCTCTAGAATTGAACGCAGACCTCGGGCACCAGTCTTTCGTTCAATAGCTTTTTCAGCAATGGCATCAAGTGCATCGCGACGCAAATCAAGTTCCACGCCTTCCATGGAGAACAGCGCTTGATATTGCTTGAACAGCGCATTCTTTGGTTCCACTAGAATATTAACCAGTGCATCCCGATCTAGCTCTTGCAGCGTTGCCACTACAGGCAAACGACCGATAAACTCTGGAATCAATCCATAGCCAATCAAATCACTCGGCTGGACATCGAGCAGTGTTTCACCGATCGACTTCTGACTGTCTTTGCTGCTGACCTCGGCACTGAACCCTATACCGCCTTTCTCAGAGCGATCGCGGATGACCTTCTCAAGTCCTGCAAATGCACCGCCGCAGATAAACAGAATATTGGAAGTATCAACTTGCAGGAATTCCTGCTGCGGATGCTTGCGGCCACCCTGAGGTGGTACTGAGGCAACAGTGCCCTCGATCAGCTTGAGCAATGCTTGCTGTACGCCTTCACCGGAAACATCGCGTGTGATTGAGGGATTGTCAGATTTGCGCGAAATCTTATCGATTTCATCTATATAAACAATGCCGCGCTGGGCTTTCTCGACATCGTAATCACACTTTTGCAGTAGCTTCTGAATAATATTTTCAACGTCTTCACCCACATAACCCGCTTCTGTCAACGTCGTGGCATCAGCAATTGTGAAGGGAACGTCTAACATGCGCGCCAACGTTTCAGCCAGCAGGGTTTTACCGCTACCTGTCGGACCAATTAGCAGGATATTACTCTTGCCCAATTCGACCTCGGAGCCATCAGTGCTTGACTCGCTAACCTGCAGACGCTTGTAGTGATTGTAAACCGCTACAGATAGAATTCTTTTGGCGCGCTCTTGACCAATAACATAGGCGTCGAGATTGCCCTTGATGTCGGAAGGTATTGGCAGTTCGTCATTGCCATCGGTGGATTCGGCGACTACTGCCTCTTCAGAGATAATATCGTTGCAGAGGTCAACACACTCGTCACAGATATAAACTGAAGGTCCTGCAATAAGACGTCGCACTTCATTCTGGTTCTTGCCACAGAATGAACAGAAGAGAAGCTTTCCGCCTTCTCCTAAAGTGTCATCATCGCTCATTGTATGCCTCCAATAAAATCAATATAGAACAGCTAGTTAACCTCAATATCCAAAGGTTAAAAGAAAAGTCTAGCTACTCTGTTCACGCTTATCAAGTACGTCGTCGACCAGGCCATAGGCCTTGGATTCTTCCGCACTCATAAAGTTGTCTCGTTCAGTATCTTCAGTGACCTTTTCAACCGACTGACCGGTATGCTTGGCCATCAAGTCATTGAGACGGGCCTTGATCTTAAGGATTTCCTGAGACTGAATATGGATATCAGTTGCCTGACCCTGAGCACCACCGCTTGGCTGGTGAATCATGGTGCGCGAGTTTGGCAGACAGTATCGCTTGCCCTCTGCGCCAGCGGCGAGTAAGAAAGCACCCATGCTAGCGGCCTGACCTATGCACATAGTGCTGACATTTGGCTTAATAAATTGCATGGTGTCATAGATAGACATACCCGCAGTGACGGAACCACCAGGGGAATTGATATAGAGGTGAATATCTTTATCGGGATTTTCAGATTCCAAGAACAACATCTGAGCAACAATCAGGTTGGCCATATGATCTTCAACCTGACCAACCAAAAAGATCACACGCTCTTTTAACAGCCTAGAGTAAATATCGTAAGCTCTCTCACCACGTGAGGTCTGCTCTACTACCATTGGTACTAGACCACTGGCTTGAACGTCGTGCATATGCCCGGCATTGGGTTGCTGAAAATTCATCGCTTCCTCGCTATTATCGTTATCATTCTTCAATGCTTACGCTGTTCTATACGCATCAAATCGGGCACTCAGATCCTAGTGCCCGAGATTAATATAACTATAGTCCGTTTCCGTGCAGCAGGTGGCTTATGCACCGGGCTCAGGGTCGGGCTTCACAGCATCTTCATAGGAGCATGTTTCGTCGGCAACTTTCGCCTTAGACAGTACCAATTCAGTTACCTGATCTTCCAATACTACGGCCTCGACAGAGCTCAATAGCTGCTGCTGGCTGTAATAGTAGTCGACGACTTCCTTCGGTTGCTCATAAGTTGAAGCAATCTCGTTAATTCTTTCACGGACACTATCTTCATCGGGAGTAAGCTCTTCAACTTTAACGATCTCAGAGACAATCACGCCTAATGATGCGCGACGTTCGGCTTTCTCACGGAACATATCATCCGGAAGCATGCTTAAATCGATCTGCTGACCACCGCCAAACTGCTGGACCATCTGCTGCTTTAGCTGAGTGATCTCGTTGTCCACCAACACGGCTGGCAACTCGACCTTATTTAGGTCAAACAACTGATTCATAACACGATTTTTAACTTTGCTGCGAACCGCATTGCGCAGTTCACGCTCCATATTATTTTTTACGTCTTCGCGGAATTTCTCTACACCGCCTTCATCAACGCCGTAGAGCTTAAAGAACTCGTCGTTCATCTCTGGCAGCTGCTTTGAAGACACAGAATTAACCACAACGGCGAATTCAACTTTGGCGCCCTTGAGCTCTTCTGCGTGGTAATCTTTCGGGAACTTCAATTTGAGAACTTTCTCATCACCGGCACTGGCACCAATAAGAGCGTCTTCAAAGCCAGGAATCATACTGCTTGAACCCAGCACTAGATCTTGGCCTTCAGCTTTTCCGCCTGCGAACTCTTCTCCGCCTTTGGTACCGACATAATCGATATTCAGCTGATCGCCATCTACAGCAGGCTTGTCTGAAGCTTCAAATTTGGCTTGCTGATCGCGCAACACATCGATCATCTTATCCAAATCGGCATCGCTCAAATCAGTCACTGGACGAGTAATGGATACTTTGCTCAGATCAGCCAATGCGACTTCTGGGTAGACTTCGAAGACTGCCAAAAATTCTAGATCCTGGCCTTCAGCGTCCTTTATATCATCGATTCGAGGCTGACCTACTGGCTGCAGCTTTTCTTGAGCAATGGCTTCGTAGAAGCTTGAGTTGACTATTTCGCCAACCACTTCCTGACGCACGCCCTTACCAAACTGCTGCTTGACCACTTTGAGAGGCACTTTGCCCTTACGAAAACCTTTGATGTTAACGGTTTTAGTGGCTTTCTGAAGACGCTGAGCGACTTCACTCTCTACACGGTCGGCAGGGACACCAATCTTAAGTTGACGCTCAAGACCAGTGCTAGACTCGATGGAAACCTGCATGGATTTTCCTCACGATGATACTCGGTAAATTTGGTACGAAAGGCGAGACTCGAACTCGCACGGGTTGCCCCACTGGAACCTAAATCCAGCGCGTCTACCAATTCCGCCACTCTCGCATTAAAAAGAACTTTTAGTAGTAGGTAGTTTTCGGGGTCTTTTCTGTTACTCAAAGACCCCTCTAAAAGCGGCGTGAAGTTTGCCACAGCGATTAGCAATCAGCAACCGGTAAGCGTTGATTAGGGAGTAAATAATAGTCTTATTGTTATTGGACCGGATAAAACCTCACCTGATTGACCCAGGTAATAATATTTTCCCGGCTTTCGCCGCCATTTAGAGCTCCCCTGAACTATGCTTGATGAGAAAAAACACATTATTCAAATAACCTAGGAAGGAGTAGAGATATGAAGAAGCACCATGTTTTGCTAATTGCCACATTGGCTACCTTGGGCCTGAGCGCATGTGATAGTGGAAATTCACCTGAGGAGGGAACAGTTCCAGCTGTAGAGGAAGCAACTATGTCCGATACTATGTCCGACACTGTTGAAAGCGCCGCCGATGATGCCATAAACATCATAGAAGACACCGTAGACGAAGCCACTGACAGCGTTGATCAAATAATGGAGGATATGACCAGCGACGCGGAGAACGATCTCTCTGAGGCTATGGGAAAGATGGAAAACTAAGGGCCCTGTTTAAAGTTAGCAACTAATAGCGAAAAGCAAAGGCTAGAAAACAAAAAACCCCGGTGAGAACCGGGGTTTTTTTGGTGCTGCGACTCGATATACGATCGAACCTTTATGACAGCGCTATTGCATCCAGCTAGGCTTTAACTTTATACCTTAGGCTCCGATCTTGCGGCGACGCAATCCGGCAAGACCTAACAAAGCAGAGCCAAACAGCCAGGCCGCTGCTGGAAGAGGTACTTCGTTGATGCCAGCAACATAAAGGTTTGAAGCGCTGGTTCCATCACCATTTTGACCAAACGAGCCCTTACCAAAGATCTTCAATGTAGTCAGACCTACATGCTGAAGCCCTAAAGTAATTTTACCCGCAGCCACAGTAAGAAGATCCCAGCCGCCAACATTACCATTAGACCAGATCAAGACTTTATCGCCGTTGACGTCTCTTTTGTGGTCATTAATGCCGATTACAGAGATTTCTTTGGCCACACTAAAAACAAACTCAAGAAGCTCCCCAGTCTGCAAACTATCATCTGCATTGGTATTTTGGCCGTTCGCATCACCTGTAGTGCCGCACTTGTTCGCGGTTGCGCCAAGGTTACCATTCAGCGGCCCATCACAAACGCCTAAACCAGCTCTCCCTTGAGAGTCAGCATCGATGTAAGCATAACCGAGGTCACGGCCGCCATTATAATATCCGTTAACTGTCAGATCACCATCAACAAGCGGCTGATAACCCGCTTCAAGATCACCATCATCAAAATCATAATCCCAAGTTGCTGCCATAGATAAACTGGCTGTAGATAATAATGCAATGCCTGCACATGACTGCAGTAATTTAACAAAACTCTTATTCATAGCTAAAACTCCTAATAACTCCTAACAAAACCTCGCATAAATACCCAATATCCAGAACGACCAATTCAGGGGCAAATGCGACCAAATCCACATTTTGAAACTTAATTTAAAGACTGCTTAACAGGCTAAGTAAACGTAGTTCTCATTTTTTAGAATGTCAAAAAATGAAGCTATCTTTTAACATGGTTTTTGTCTAAAGGAATTCACTATCGAATAGATACGCCGAAATAGCGCGTCAGATTGAAGCAGCTCAAAATATTTAGAGCTTTTAAAAACAATGCATTAGAGGAATAACATGAAGCAGAGACTTAGGTTTACTGCTTAACAAACATATTGATTGCGCAATGAGTTACCTCTTCAATTTGAGCCGCATCTGTATAGATACCGTCAATATATAACTTGGCGATGCCATGTAAGGCGCCCCAGATGACCTGAGCGCTACGCAAGGCGTTATCCCCAGAAATCACCCCACAGTTCTGCCAGAAGCGGATCATATCCACCTGATGCTGAAAGCAGGGGTAAGCTACATCACGCAGCTCTTCAGTGCTATTTTGCTGCTTCCAGATGCTACGCCCGAACATCAATTCATACTCTTCAGGATTATCGACGGCAAACTGCACATAGCCATTCACATAGTCGTGAAACTTTTCCAGCATGCTCTTGACCGGATCATCAAATCCGTCAGCTGCAGTCTGATGCCGACGGCGAAAACCTTCAGCCGCGATAGCACAGAGCAAGTCATTTTTATCCGAAAAATGATGATAGGGAGCGGTACGTGAAACCCCAGCCCTTTCCGCTAATCGACGCAGGGACAAATTCTCGATTCCGGCTTCAGCAATAAGCTGCTTTGCCGAGCGCAGCAGCGCCTGGCGAAGATCACCATGATGGTAGTTTGGGCGCGAAATTTTCTGTGATTTTCTTGAATTCATAGCGGCAATGTAGCAATACATCTTGACAGTGTCAAAATGCATCATTAATCTCTTAACAGGGATCAACCAAAGCGTGAAAAAAGACGTATAACCACGACTAGCCTAGCCAGCGACTGCCCCGCCAATATGTAAGCGGCACCCGCAGCGCTCATAAAAATTATAAATAATAATGAAAAACCGGAGTTAATCATGCCACATAGCACCTACCCTAAGCTTCTTGAGCCATTGGACCTGGGCTTTACCACATTAAAAAACCGTGTCCTGATGGGCTCCATGCACACTGGACTCGAAGAAGCATCAGATGGCTATGAGCGTATGGCAGCCTACTTTGGTGAGCGCGCCAAAGGCGGTGTTGGCCTGATCGTTACCGGTGGTATAGGCCCCAACGCTGAAGGCGGCACCCATCCCAACACTAAGAAACTCGAATCTGCTGAAGATATTGCCGGCCACAAGTTGATCACCGATGCTGTGCATGCCTACGATGGCAAAATTTGTATGCAGATTCTGCACACCGGTCGCTACGCTTACTCACCGGATCAGGTTGCACCCTCGGCGATCAAATCCGCGATCAACCCCTTCACACCCCGGGCTCTTGACGAAGAAGGTATTCACAAGCAGATCGATGACTTTGTCTTCACCTCAGTACAGGCTCAGAAAGCCGGCTATGACGGCGTTGAGATTATGGGCTCGGAAGGCTACTTCCTGAACCAGTTTATCGCTGCACGGACCAACCAGCGCGACGACGACTGGGGTGGCAGCTACGAGAACCGCATTCGCCTGCCCATTGAAGTGGTACGCCGTGTGCGCGAGGCCGTAGGTGAACACTTTATTATTATTTTCCGCCTCTCGATGCTCGATCTGGTTGAGGGTGGCAGTACCTCCGAGGAAGTGATCCAACTGGGTAAAGCCGTAGAAAAAGCGGGCGCCACTATTATCAATACCGGCATTGGTTGGCACGAAGCTAAGATCCCCACTATTGCCACCAAAGTGCCCCGTGCAGCCTTTACTTGGGTTACAGCACACTTTAGAAAAGAGCTCTCGGTACCGGTCATCACTTCCAATCGCATCAACACCCCAGAAATGGCTGAAACTGTACTGGAGCGCGGCGATGCCGATATGATCTCCATGGCGCGACCGTTTTTGGCTGACCCCGATTTTGTTATCAAGGCCATGGAAAACCGCCCTGATGAGATCAACACCTGTATCGGCTGTAACCAAGCCTGTCTCGACCATGTATTTGGCGGTCAAATGACTAGCTGTCTGGTTAACCCACGGGCCTGTCACGAAACCGAATTGCATATCAACCCCACCACCGCAGTGAAAAATATTGCTGTTGTTGGTGCGGGTCCAGCTGGACTCTCAGCGGCCACTATCGCTGCATCACGAGGTCACAGCGTGACATTGTTTGACTCCGCCAGCGAGATTGGCGGTCAGTTCAATATTGCCAAGCAGATTCCCGGCAAAGAAGAATTCTTTGAGACACTGCGCTACTACGGCAAGCAGATTGAGCTAACCGGCGTAGACCTGCAGTTGAATACCCGTGTTACCGCAGAGCAGCTTAACAATGGCGGCTTTGATGAAGTTATTATTGCAACCGGTATCGCACCCAGAATGCCGAATATTGAAGGCATAGATCACCCCAAGGTACTCAACTATCTCGATGTGATCGGCGCCAAGAAACATGTGGGCAATAAGGTTGCGATTATCGGTGCCGGCGGCATTGGTTTTGATACAGCCGAGTACATTACTCACAGCGGCGAAGCCACCAGCCAGAATATTCCCGCCTTTATGAAAGAGTGGGGAATTGATATGACCTTTGGTTCGCGCTCCGGTATTGAAGGCGTTACAGCCCAACCAGAGCCCTCCCCGCGCGAGGTCTACCTGCTCCAGCGCAAGAGCACCAGAGTGGGTTCAGGCTTGGGCAAAACCACCGGTTGGATTCATCGTGCCGGTCTAGCGATGAAAGGCGTGCGCCTGATGCCGAGCTGCGACTATCAGAAAATTGATGATCAGGGCCTCCATCTCACCGTGGGCGATGTGCCTCAAGTGCTGGATGTGGATACCATTATTATCTGTGCCGGACAGGATCCATTGCGCGAGCTGGCCGAGGGACTGAATATTCCTCATCATCTAATTGGAGGCGCTGATCTGGCCTCTGAGTTGGATGCCAAGCGCGCCATCGATCAGGGCACCCGCCTCGCCGCTGCGATGTAATAAAAACCCAGCAATAATCCTTGCAACATCGGGGCAGGCAACGGATCATGCGCGCTAAATTAAGGCGCGCACCGTTGCTAGTCCTGGTTATGCAAGGCTCGTTATAAAAGTTTGCCTCGCAGGTAGCTCTCACTGAATCAATTTAATAGAAGAATTATGTCTGATAAAAAGCAGCAAACTCTAGACTTCCGCAATGCACTGGGCAGCTTCGCCACGGGTATCACGGTTATTACCGCACTGGGCAAAGATGGCCAGAAGGTCGGCATGACCGCCAACAGCTTTAACTCGGTCTCCCTGGACCCAGCACTGGTACTCTGGAGTGTCGCTCGCGACGCCAATTGCTTCGATGACTTTATCGGCGCAGAGTCTTTTGCCATTCACGTGCTCGCCGCCGATCAAGAAGCCATGTCTAATCGCTTTGCTAAAAGTGGTGCGGATAAGTTTGCGGACCTGGAATGCACTGACGGCTTAGCTGGCGTGCCCATCCTGCCCCACTACAGCGCCTGTTTCGAATGTCAGATTGAGAACCAATATGAAGGCGGAGACCATATTATTTTAGTCGGCCGAGTTATTGAGTTTAGAGACAATGGTCTAGAGCCACTGATCTTTAATCGCGGTAAATACGCAGCTATTAAATAGACGCCCTTAAATACACGCTCTTAAATATACGCTTTTCGCTCTCGACCTAGCCCTTATCACCGCAGAGTGCTGTCAATTGACTCAGCACCTGCGCAACCGGCAACACATCAGCATATTTAGCATTCAGATCAAATAGATTAGCGCGGTGGGCCTCAGGATTTCTATCCCCCACAGCCTCTTCCGCAATCACTACCTGATAATCATTCTGTAAAGCATCCACCGCCGAGGCACGCACACAGCCACTGGTGGTCAAACCTGTCACAACTATCGAATCGACACCCAGAGCAGAGAGCTGCTGGTCGAGATCCGTATCAAAAAAAGCACTGGCCCACTGTTTCTCTATCACCGGTTCGCCATCCATCGGCTCTAATGCCGAATCAACTTTTACCCAGTGACTGTCGGGCTGCAAAACGTTTAGCGCAGGCACTTTCTGACGAAACACCCTGGCCTGCTGATCACTGTGATAGACCACTGTAGTGAAAAATACCGGTAGACCCAGAGCTCTAAACGCCTCGAGCAGCCGCACGTTAGCCGCGACTACCTCGGGACAATCGGTTCCCAGAGCACAGGCCAGATCGGTAAAACCATTGATCATATCCACCATTAAAAGAGCCGGGCTCGCGGTTAGGCCGAGAGCATTTTGCTGCAGATCATTCGAGGTCATAGCCATTTCCATGAGTATTTTTCTGTCGTAAAAAAGCGGACTGTGCTTTCCCTTACTAAGGAGCACAGCCCGCTATTGATACTACGCTATTTTAGAAACGGTAGTTAAAGTCAATCCCGTAAGAGTCCTTGGAACCTGGGTGAACGAACGAACCACCAAACTCAGGCGCTGGAATGATCTCTTCCAGATACTTTTCATCAGCAATATTGCGACCCCAAATAGTCACGCCCCAATTCTCGGCATCAAAGGAGACGCGAGCATTGAGAGTGTTGTAGGAATCCCGAGTGGCTTTGCTCATATCTGCATCAAATACTGGAGCATTGAAGATTACATTCCATACCGTAGGTGTTAACTCACCCTGAAGCGTATGAAAAGCCATCTCGCCAACATGCTGCCAATCCAAACGAGCCGTCATCTCAATACCGTCACTTACAGCCATTTCAAACTGTGCACCTAGGTTGTAAGTGCGATCTGGCGCCTGCGGAGCATCATTGCCCTCAGACAGTGGACGGTGATCATTCTGGATAATTTCACTATCCAAGAAACCTACACCGCCAAAGACCGATAAGTTTTCTGTGACTACTGCATTAAAGTCCATTTCAAAACCTTGGATCTCTAATTCATCAATGGTTGTGACAACACGCATTAGACCAAATGGGCCAGCATAGAACTCAAAGAACTGGTTATCTTCAACTTCAGTTTGGAAAATCGACGCATTAACGCGCAAGCGGTTATCGAAAAATTCCATCTTACTGCCGAACTCAAAGCTGGTAGACACCTCTTTCTTGTACTCATCTTTCACTGAGAGCTTAGCATCGACTATAGCGCCAGGATTGGTGCCATCACCATTGTCGTTGTACCAGAGGTCAATTAGCGCCTCACTGCCAATGGAGTTAAAGCCACCACTGCGGAAACCCACTCCCCAGCTAGCATAGAGATTGAGATCTTCGGCAGCATTCCAGCTCCAGGTAACCTTGGGCTGAAACTGACTGAAGGTGGCGTTTCGATCGGGAATCGCGTCGAAGCTTGCATTAAAGGCCGGGTTAATCGGAGCAGTGCCCGCATTACCACTCAAGCCTGAAGCACCCACAGCGGGAACCGTATTGTGCACATCTCGCTCTTCGCGATCGTAGCGCGCAGCAAAAGCCAGCTCCATATCATCGCTTAGATCGAATTCCATCTGGCCAAATACAGCCATTACCGAGGTATCAAACTGATCACTGAACATCAGATCAGTTGGGTTCGGACCAGTGGGATCAACATAGGGCTGGCGCAAGAAATCACCGCCAGTATCGGCACCATAGGCAACAACAACCTCACGTTCAATATCCGCAGCATAAACGCCGGCAATCCAGCTAATAGCGGCATCATCATCTGAGGTCAGGCGAATTTCTAGACTGGTATCTGACTGATTGCGCTCCTGATACTGATAACCATCACAGGCAGTTGGCGTGTAAGGACCGTAGACTTGATCACCCGCCACTCCGGAAGGGTTAACACCAAACGGTTGAAAGAAATCACCAAACAAATCCGCTCTATCACCGCCTCCGTCACCGAAAGCAGAAGGCCGATTATTTAAAGTAGCCTTATCTTCCTGGCAGGCCGGGGTGCCTTCGTAGCCAAAAAACGTCGCGCTGGTGCCGTCTGACAGCAGATACTCATCGAGGTCGCTATAACTCAAGACTACGCTTACATCGACACCATCACGGTCCCAATCGGCTTTAACTGAAAACTCTGAGGTTTCCTGTTCATTTTCGCCTGGGACATTATTAGAAAAGATGAAATCCTGTTCATTAACATCTTTAAAAAAGGTGTCATTGAAATTAGCGGCAAAAGCCGGAATCGCAAACACCGCATTAAAGTTAATCGCACCACCACTGACTTCGCTCATGCCACCGCGGAAATCCAAGGACAGCTCTTCATTAACATCCCAGATCAAACGTCCACGAACTGTAGTGTCTTCCATAAAATCAACAGACTTTGCGCCAGTCAGCGCATTACTGTAATGACCATCGGTCTCACGCTGACTAACACTGACACGACCCAGAACACCCTCAGCCAAACCACCGCTTAGGGTTAAACTGGCATTCTTAGAGCCATTGTTACCGGCACCGAATTTAGCCTTGCCCTCAAACTCTTCGTCGGGGCGGTTAGTAGTGACAATAATCGCACCGGCCACTGCGTTGCGTCCATAAAGTGCACCCTGAGGACCTTTAAGCACTTCGATCTGACTTACATCCATCAGTTCTTCGTTAAAGCCATTAGGATTGGTTACCAGCACACCGTCTACCACATAGGCAAAGGTGGATTCCGCATCACGGGTTGAAACAATACCGCGAATACTGACCTGCGTATCACCCACGTTAGCGGAGTCAACCATGGTCACATTGGGCATCAGGCTAATAAAATCAGCAGGACGCTGAATACCGGCACTCTCAATTTGAGATGCGGTAAAGGCGGTTACTGCAATAGGTACTTCCTGAAGATTTTCCGCACGCTTTCGCGCCGACACTACAACTTCTTCGATAGTGATTTCTGCCACCGAGGTAGTTGCTACGCTGGCCAATATCGCCATTGCCATAACGTTTTTACTGTTAATTGGTTTCATGATATTTCCCCTCTTCCATTTTTTATGGTTTTTTCTATTATTTTAATATTGATGTTTTTACTGCATTGACATTAATTATTTTTCACCCACAAACGTCGGTTTAACCGGCGCTGGCAAATGGGTTTCCGCTTCGCAGCGACTCCGAATATCT
>Ga0075441_10000411_pt1 | contig 21877 bp, 27 predicted proteins | sample CoawatmetaG00DNA_FD_71582 | JGI IMG/M metagenome (GOLD analysis project Ga0075441, IMG submission 71582) | Marine microbial communities from the West Antarctic Peninsula - Coastal water metaG002-DNA | ecosystem: Environmental > Aquatic > Marine > Coastal | place: Atlantic Ocean: West Antarctic...
TTAGATTTGAAGGAGCTAAAGATCAAATTGTTTCAACATCAGTCACTAGTGGATTATTAGAACCGCCTTCCATTACTAATGCACTAAGAGCTAAAATATTAGTAGACAAATATGGAGCTGATTCAAAAGATAAAAAAATTCAATTCAGAAAAATGAATGAAATCACATTTGCTGGCGTTATTACATCGTTTACATTTTCATATCAACCAGATGGAACTGTGGAAGCTACTATAATGATGTCTGGAACTAGTAATATATTTACTGATGTTAGTTTGATGTTGCCAAAACAAAAAGGTCAAAAATCTGGCCAGAATGAAACAAATACATTTTATAAGAAAATTGCAGATAGTGTTAATGAATCAATTGCTGAAATAAAAACCGCAATTATAAATGAAGAAATCATCATAAACGGCATTTCAGATCAAAGCATACTAGTAGGAACATTGTTTAAAGAAAAATCTCCTCTATCTGATCAAGCCTTTAGAGAAGCTACTTTATCTGGCATTGATCTACAAAATCAATACAAATATATATCATTAGGATATTTAATAGATTTAATAAATAAAAATTTAATAGTTAAATTAAATAATGTGCCAAAAACAGAAAAAAAAGCTACAGATGTATTAGAAAAACAAGAGCCAATAGCAAGAAATGCAAAAATTATATGTACAGATGATATTTGTCAAGGTACTATATATGAATATTTAGTATCAGCAGATCCAAAAGAGATAATATTATGGAGAGGAACAAATGCTAACTCAAAAGTATCAACATATCCAGACAAAGATCTAGATATTGAGCCATCCACTGAAGATCTAGATATTGCAAAAACTCCAAAAGAAGACGCTCCACCTTCACAAAAAATTGAACCTACAAATATAATGCCAGATGTTACTCCAAAAACAAAAGGATTTCAAGCCGATAGCAAAACTTTTCCTAGTAGAATTTATATAGGAGTTGAGACAGTATTAAAATTAATATTAGAAAAAGATGACGTTGAAACTGTTAATGATTTATTAAAATATGTGTCTGGATATATTTCTAGAAATACAGGCGGTATAATTAAAATGAGATTAATTACAGATCCACAAAAACCAGATGTATTATTATATTATAATGCAAATTATATAGGAGATAAAAGCAGTATTAATGTTGTAAATCAAGATCCATTTTTAGTACCAATGTCAGCTAGAAACTCATTAGATACAAGAAATTCCAAGTTGCCTGGTACTATAGTAACTGATGCAAAAATTTCATCAAAATTGCCAGATAGCATGAAAAATCTTGCATTTGTATTAAATGAAGGATCTGAAATTTCAAAATCTTCTATATCTCCATTTGTTACTTATATGTACGCAACACCCGATCAAAAGGCTAACATAGCTACCCAATACCTAAAAAAGCATAACGAAATTATAGAACAATTACGTGAAGCAAAAGCTTTATTAACTAATGATTTCAAATCAGTACCAAATGTTCAAAGACTACGTGAATTATTATACAAATATCAACAATATCCAACAGAAGATATAAAAAAAGCAAATGTACTCAATGCACCAACATTTATATTTGATGCTGAAATTACAATTGAAGGAATACAAGGATTTAAAATTGGAGATGTAATGCTATTACCAGTATTACCAGATAGATATAGAACAGAAGTAGTATTTAGTGTAATAGGAATAACACATAATGTAGACGCAGCTGGTATATGGCAAACTAAACTTAAATTAATAATGAGACCAAAAGTTAAATGAGACAAAAAGCATATTATACTAAAAGTGATATAGAAAATAATTTATATACCATTGGAAACAAATATATGTTATCTGATACTACTGAATATAAAGGAACATATCATAGATATAAATCTACTGGAGAAATATATACTGAACCTGAATGGTCGCCTTTACAGTCTAAACTACTAATTCCATTTAAAGAAATTAGCCCACTTATATTATTATATAAAACTTTAAATCCAGATATAAAAACTGAATATATTGGACCTACTGAGCATCGTGTAAAAATTAGTATGGAAGATCGTAAAAACGGATCAATTAATAGATATTTTTTACAAAAAGTAAATGAATCTCAAATTATAGAAATTAGTAAACAAATATTTGAAGACTTTGCTGCATTAAAAGTAGATCCAAATTTATATAAAACTGCAAAACTGAAATGGCATATAACAGGAGAAATAGACGATTTGCAAAATGGTTCTTTGTTAACCAAAGGAGTTAAAACTAAAAATAAACAAGCAGTTGAAAAAACAAATAAAGATTTACAAGGAATAACTAGAAGATTAAAAAATTTTACAGAATTCTTTTCTGATACTACATTTAAGGTTCCAGCTGATATTAATAATTTGGATAATACATAAATTTTTATTATTATATTAATGTATGATAATAGTAGACGATTTAGATGAACTAGATTCGTTATTGCAAGGTATTAAAACAGATGATAATATATTAGTAGTTCCTGTACTTTCTGATCATCAATTACATCCGTCGATAAATAAAATATCGTGTATATACGTATATTCTAGTAATGAAATAGAATTCATTGTTCCAATACATCATACCGAACAAATAACCGGCTTTTCAGAACATTTACATAAGCTTCTCGGTCTAGAATCAATATTTGTACATGATAAAAAGTTATGGTTACAAATGGGCGGAAACGACAATGTTTTTGATGTAAAAACATTATGGTGGTATACATATGGAGAATCATATAACGAATCACATTATTATACTACAGCTCATAATTTTTATTGGAGACGTCATACTAATTTACAACATATTAATACTATTATTCCATTAATGAATCATGGAGCAATGTGTCAAAAAATTAGAAAGTATGCAATGCCAATGATTATTAACTCTAAATTAACAAATTCATTTAAACAATTTAATTCATTATATCCAAAAGTTTTTGCTCAAATTGAATCTAACGGTTTGCAAGTTGATAATTCATTTAAAATGAATAATTTAATAACAGAAGGACGAGTTTATTCTCAATACCATTATCATACAACTACTGGTCGACCTTCAAATGCATATCGTGGATTCAATTTTGCAGCAATGAATAAAGAAGATGGCACAAGAGATTCATTTTGTAGTAGATTTGACAACGGGGCATTAGTAGAAATGGATTTTGATGCATACCATGTTAGATTAATTGCAAGAATTATTGGATATGATTTGCCAGCAGGCTCTGTACATAACTATTTTGGTAAATTTTACTTTGGAGTAGATACTTTATCTAAAGAACAATATGAACAAAGTAAACAAATAACATTTAGATTATTGTATGGTGGAATTGACAAAGAATTTTTAGAAATTCCATTTTTTAAACAAGTTAATGATTATGTTTGGGAACTATGGAATAAATGGAAATCAGTAGGATATATAAAAACACCAATTAATCAACGTGTATTAAGTAATGAAAACTTAAAACAAATGAATAAGAATAAGTTATTTAATTATTTATTACAAGCAGTTGAAACAGAATTTTCAGTAAAAAAATTATATGAAATACAGCAGTTATTAGAAAAAACTAAAACATGTTTAGTATTATATACATATGATTCATTGTTATTTGATATACCGGTAACAGAAGCAAAAATAATTTTGCCAAAGATAAAACAGGTATTAGAAACCGGAAAGTTCCCTGTTAAATGTAAAGTAGGCAATATTTATAGTAAAATGAATGACATCAAGTTATGATAGATAAAATTATTAATGAATGGACATATCAATTAGACACCGGATATCCAACAAAGGATTCTGACTATGAAGTTCTTCGTACTGTTTTACAAGAAACTGATATGCTTTCTGAACAAGAGATTAGTAGAACAATCCAACAAGCTAAAGGATTATACGAGCAAGAACCAGAACAAGAAACTACATCAGTTGAATCAATATTAACTAACGAATTAAAACTACCTCCAGATATAATAAGACAAGTTCTAGGTATATATAATAGTCTATCTCCAGACAAACAAACACTATTCAATAAAAATTTTAGAACACATACTGTAGAATCATTTGTTAGCAACGGATGGGAAGCATTTAAAGAATTTTTTACTATTATTGAAAAAAAACCTAGAGGTGGAATGGGAAATGGTGAAATATCCATTCTTTTAGGAGTAACAGATTCAATGCCAGGTGGAACACGTACTAAAGATATTGTAATGCCAAATGGAGAATGGGAAGTTAAAGAATTAAAATCAGGCAAGTTTGATCCTGCAGCAGCTGGATTTGCTAATAAATTTGAATTGACAACAAAAATAAAAGACTTTTATAGAGATATAGTAAATACCGTTTCAAATATTGGAGATCCATATGAATCCTTAAAACATTTAGTTGATAAAGAATCTGCAGAAGATTTAAAAAAATTAATTAGAATATTTGAAACAAGATTTGAAGCAGCTATTGATCCAGATAAGTTAGCTTCATTTGAATGGAAAAAATCTGCAATGCATAATTGGTATGAAGGATTTAAAGAATTACACGAAGTATTTTATAAAACAAAATTAGATACAGATGTTAAAGATACAAGATTAACTGTTAATACTGCAGGAAATAAAAAATCATATTGGATATCAGATGACGACGTAGAACAAATAGAATTATCATCTGGTGAAGAAACTAGAGCAGCAATAGATATAGGAGATGCGGTTGATAATATTAATACAAATGTAGTCATATGGTTTAATCAATTAGAAAGACATGAATTTGTAAAAAATCCACAAAATTTTCTATTTGATTTAAGTAAGATAAAAGATCAATTTTTTAATGATATTTTAGGATTAATTTACTATAATTATAGAAATCCAGAACCACATATTGGATTATCATCTAATTTTGTAATTGATACATTATCACAAGGAAGATATAGATTTGTATTAAAAAATATACCATCATCTACGGGTTATGATTATTTACAAGGGCAAGGATAAGAAGTGAGGACACAACTATTGTGCACATTTGCACATAAAACAAATTTAGATATCGTTGCAGAGTATATTAAACAAAATTTTGAGATTCCAGAAAACCGTATTTTTATTTTTGCTAATCACGAAAACCGCAACGAATTATATTGCACATTTAATGCTGAAGATAATGGGTATCGAGGTAAAAATACAATATCAATACATCGAAAAAAAGAAACAAATACATTGTATACGGTTAATGCATTAAATGAAGTTATCAAAGACTTAAATAATGGAATACTAGATAAAACTATGATTATCCCATGGGAATCATATGAAAATTCTTTTATATTAGTAGACGATCCAGGATACAAACAAATTAATCTAATATTTGTACGAAGAATTAACTTTTAGATATATTTATATATAAGGAATAAAACAATGATTAAACTAAAAACTTTATTAAAAGAATCATATGCGTGGGAACAGCGTAATGAAAATGGCTCTTTGGCTACACTAGAAGACGTTCAAAAAGCATATGACAAATCAAAAACCAATGAAGTCTTAAAAGACAAAGACGGAAATTACAAAAAAGACTTAAAATATAAAGACAATAAAAATTATCAACCAAGAATTGAATTGAAAAATACAAAAATTGGAGGTGGTACAAATGTCATAATAACAGTTAGTATAGATGGAAGTAAACCATTTGATATTGAATTTGATGAGCATGAAGAAACAGATGATCATGGATATGAAAAATCCATATGGATGTTTGGAACTGATGATGGCGGCAACAAATGGGGTATGGAAGGATCAATGGCATTTCATGGAGAATTAGAAGACTTTGAAATTGACACCTTAGAAAAAGAAGAAAATTAGGAGACAATACAATGATGAAATTAAAAGAATTATTAAAAGAAGGAAATGTCTGGGAAAGAAATGATGACGGATCTTTGCCTACATTAGCAGACGCTACCAAAACCCACTCTAAAAATCTTAAAGAACAAGAGCAGCAAAAAAGAGAAACAATGGATAAAACCATTGGAAATAGAAAATCTGCCAATGAGATATATAAATTAGATAGAGTAGCTGACGATTCATCAATTTTAAATTCAATATCTGGCGATTGGTTTCTTACTAAACCAGACGGATTTGAAGAAGATGGTGTAGTTATACTAAATATTCCTTCCATGAATGCTCATATTGAAATACCTGCTAGAGCATTTGCAACATTATAAATTAAACAATAAAAAAATTAAACAATTACACAATTAACTTTGAATTAACGAATTAATTACTTATAATATAATTAATAAATAAACAAATAATAACAATTAAACAATTAAAGGATACACTATGAGTTTAGATTTAAACGCCATAAAGGCAAAACTTAACCAATTAACAACAACTAACGACAGAAAAAATAATTATTTCAGACCAGAGCCTGGTAAACAAAGAGTAAGAATTGTCCCTTACGTCCACAGAAAAGAAAACCCTTTCCTAGAAATGTATTTCCATTATGATATTGCAAAGAGAAGTATGCTCTCTCCAATAACATTCGGTAACGCTGATCCAGTAGTAGAATTTGCTGAAAAGCTTAAGAAAACTGGTGACAAAGATGACTGGTTAATGGGTAGAAAAATTGAACCTAAAATGAGAACATATGTTCCTGTTATAGTAAGAGGTAAAGAATCAGAAGGCGTTAAATTTTGGGGATTTGGAAAAACAATTTACTCTGAAATATTATCTATTATAGCAGATCCAGATTATGGAGATATTACCGACCTAATGAATGGTAGAGACATAGATGTTGAATTTACTCCATCAGAAGGTCCTGGACAATATCCAAAGACTGCTATTAGAGTTAAGCCAAATACATCTGCAGCTACTGAAGATAAAGCAATTGCAAAATCAATATTAGCACAACCTAAAATAACAGAGTTATTTCCAGAGCCAACATATGAAGAATTAGAAACTGCATTAAATGAATGGATGAATCCAGAAACAGCAGATTCTGATACTAATAATTCAACTCAAACTCCAGCTGCATCAAAGCCAGCAACAGAAACAAAGACAAATGATACTAATGCTACTAAGAAAACTAACGTAGCAGAAGCATTTGACGATTTATTCAATAATTAAGAAAGTTATATATGGCAAAGAAAAAGAGTGAACTGGAAGATTCGTTAGCTTCTGCTCTCGCAGATAGTATCAATAAACAATTTAAAGGGCAGAATTATAAAACGGCATTTTTCTTAGATGGAGATGATGACGCTCCAACAAATGTTAACGATTGGATATCATCTGGATGTTCAATGTTAGATCTTGCAATTTCAAATCGTCCTAATGGAGGCTTTCCTGTTGGTAGAATTACCGAAATAACAGGACTTGAAGCATCGGGTAAATCATTACTCGCAGCTCATACCTTAGCAGAGACACAAAAAAGAGGCGGGCTAGCAGTTTATATTGATACTGAGTCTGCAAGTAGCGCAGAATTTTTAACAGCAATTGGTGTTGACTTAAAGTCAATGTTATATGTTCCGTTAGAAACTATTGAAGAAATATTTGAAACAATTGAAACTATTGTAGAAAATGTTAGAAAATCTGATAAAGATAGATTAGTAACTATAGTAGTCGACTCAGTAATGGGTGCATCTACTAAAATTGAAATGGCTATGGAATATGATAAGGATGGATATGCAACATCTAAATCTATTATATTATCAAAGGCAATGCGAAAAGTAACCAATTGGATTGCTCGTGAAAAAATATGTTTAATTTTTACTAATCAATTAAGAACTAAATTAGGCGTATCATTTGGAGATCCATGGACTACTGCAGGTGGTAAAGCATTACCATTTCATTCATCTGTTAGACTTCGTTTAAAAAATACTGGAATGATTAAGGCCAAAGTAAACGGAACCGAACAGGTAGTTGGAAATAAAACCAATGTACATGTTGTAAAAAATAGAATGGGGCCTCCTAATAGAAAAATTGATTATGAAATATATTATGATAGTGGAGTTGACAACTATGGTGGTTGGTTAAATATCATGAAAAATTTTAAATTAGTTTCTCAATCGGGAGCTTGGTATTCATTAGACGACGTTGATCCAGATACCGGAGAAGTACTAGATACTATTAAATTTCAAAGTAAAGACTTTATGGAAAAAGTAATACAAAATATAGAAATGAAAGATAGACTATATAATAGAATTTGCGAAGCATATATCTTTAAATATCGAGCCGGAGTGGATGGCGGTATTGACGATGTAACAATTGATGAAGAAGTTATAAACGAAGAAGGATAATGAATAAATATCAACAATTATTTAAACAACTTCAACAAGATAAAGAAAGTATTCCGCAGGGGCCTGATGATCATATAATGATTTTTGACGGCCTCAATACTTTTATTAGATCTTTTTCAGCAACGCCATCAACTAACGAAGACGGAGATCATATTGGAGGTATTACCGGATTCTTATATAGTATAGGAAAATGTGTTAGGGATTTCAAACCTTCTAGATGTATTATAGTTTTTGACGGGGTAGGTGGATCTAAACGAAGAAAAAAAATATATAAAGACTACAAAGGTAATCGTGTTAATAAAACTAGATTAAGAAGACATGATCATCATATGCCTAGTATAGAGCATGAACAAGAAGCAATGAAGCATCAATTTAGCAGACTAGTATCATATTTAGACGCATTACCAGTTACATTCTTATCAATGGATGGTATAGAAGCGGATGATACTATTGCATATATTGCTGAAATGTATGAAGATATTAGTAAAAAAATGACAATTGTATCAACTGATAGAGACTTTTATCAACTAATTAATGATAAAATTCAAATTTGGTCTCCAATAAAAAAGAAGTTATACAATACTGAAACTCTTATTGAAGAATTCCAAGTTCATCCTAATAATTATGTAATGTATAGATCATTTACTGGTGATAAATCAGATAATATACCTGGAGTAATGGGAATAGGTCCAAAGACATTATTAAAACACGTTCCTAATCTTCATGATGAATCAACATATGAATTAGAGACTCTTTGGGAAACATGTAATAAAAAAATTGATGAATCTAAAACATATAAAAAAATATTAGAAAATCAGAATACTATTTCTGATAATTGGAGACTAATGAATCTAAAACTATTAGATATTCCAGCTCAAACAAAAAGTAATATTAGAAAAATTATGGAATCCCAAGTATCAGAATTAAATAAAGCTGAATTTAGAAGATTGTTTATGGAAGATAAGATGTGGTCAGTAATGAAGAATTTACCAGATTGGTTAAATAATACCTGGTTATCATTAAGTGCATTTGCACAAAAAACAAAATAAATTGGATTTACCATTTATTTTTTATATAATAATATATGACAGACAAGTTAAGTGAGTATGGATGGTCGTTTCAAGTTAAAGTTTTGGCAGCTATGTTTGTGGATAGATCATTTCTACAACAGATTGCTGATATTATCCAATCGGATTATTTTGAATCTGATGCTAATAGTTGGCTGTTAGATGTTGTAATAGAACATTTCCGTGAATATAAAACACCTCCATCAAAAGACGTCTTAAAAGTTAAAATAACTGAAATTGAAAATGATATATTAAAAACTGCTATATTAGAGCAGTTGAAAGATATATTTCGGTACATGGAGTCAGATGATTTAACATTTGTTAAAGATGAAATATTAAAGTTTTGTAAAAATCAAGAAATAAAACATGCAATAATGGATTCGGTTAATTTACTTAAATTAGGTAATTACGATGAAATAAAAAGTAAAATGGATTCTGCAATGAAAGCAGGAGCTGACACGGATATCGGACATGAATGGAAAAAACAAGTAATAGCAAGATATACAGAATCAGCTCGACATACTATAAGCACTGGGTGGGATGTAATTGATGATTTAATGGATGGCGGTCTAGCTCCTGGCGAATTAGGAGTAGTTATGGCTCCAGCTGGTATTGGTAAATCTTGGATGCTTATTAATATTGGAACAAATGCAGTCAGGCAAGGAAAAACCGTTATACATTATACATTAGAATTAAATGATAATTACGTAGGCCAGCGATATGATAGTGTAGTTACTGGAATAGCAGCTCAGAACTTAAAACATCACACTGATGAAATTGAAGAAAAGTTAGAAACATTACCTGGAGAATTAATTATAAAATACTATCCAACGAAGTCAACCGGAGTAATGGGTATTAAAGCTCATATTGAAAAAACAATTATGTTAGGAAATACTCCAGATTTAATTGTAATAGATTATGGAGATCTTTTAAAGGTTAATACTAAAAAAGACAAACATGAAGCGTTAGAAGAATTATATGAAGAAATGCGAGGCATGGCAGGAGAATATGGAATACCAGTATGGACAGCATCTCAAGCAGGACGATCTGCATTAGAAGATGATATAATAGAAGCAGATAAAATTGCATCTTCATATGGTAAAGTTATGGTTGCTGATTTTTTAATGTCGTTATCAAGAAAAGTAGAAGACAAATTATCAGGAACAGGAAGAGGCCATGTTATTAAAAACAGATTTGGCCCAGATGGAATAACATTACCAAGTAAAATAAACACAAATAACGGGCAGTTTAACTTTTATGAGCCACAAACTACGCAAGGTAGGCAAACAACTCAAACAATGAAAACTGGTGAAACGTTAGTTAAGAAAAATTTAGCACAAAAGTTTAAAGATTTAGGCTAAAATTTAAGTAGTAATTATATTTATATTAAATTAATCGTAGGCCTCCAATGTGGGGTCTATTTTTGTCTAAAAAGAAAAAAAGGAGTCATATAAATGAACATTTCAAATAAAATTTTATCAGATATTACAGTGCATATGAAATATGCAAAATACATTCCAGAAGTCAATAGAAGGGAAACATGGACAGAGCTAGTCGACAGAAATAAAGCGATGCATATAAAAAGCTATCCTAAGTTAAAAGATGAAATTGAACATGTTTACAAATTAGTATATAATAAAAAAATTCTACCTTCCATGAGGTCGTTACAATTTGGAGGTAAACCTATCGAAATTAGTCCTAATAGAGTGTATAATTGTGCTTATTTACCAATTGATCATACTGATTCATTTAGCGAAATAATGTTTTTATTATTAGGAGGTACAGGAGTAGGATATTCAGTACAAAAACATCATGTAGATAAACTGCCACCTGTTAATAAACCTTATACTAAAAGATCTAGAAGATTTTTAATTGGTGATAGCATTGAAGGTTGGGCAGATGCTATTAAAGTTCTCATGAAGTCTTATTTAAATGGAAAAAGTTCAAGAATTGAATTTGACTTTTCGGATGTTAGACCAAAAGGTGCTCAGTTAGTTACTTCAGGTGGTAAAGCTCCAGGACCTCAACCTTTAAAAGAGTGTGTGTTAAAAATTACAGGTATATTAGATGGTAAAGAAGATGGAGATAGGTTATCTACATTAGAAACACATGATATAGTTTGTCATATAGCTGATGCTGTTCTGGCCGGCGGTATTCGTAGAGCTGCTTTAATTAGTTTATTCTCTGCAGATGACGAACAAATGATTGGTAGCAAATCAGGTAATTGGTGGGAAACTAACCCACAAAGAGGTAGAGCTAATAACTCTGCTGTATTAATGAGACACAAAGTAACTAAAAGCTTTTTTATGGATCTTTGGAAACGTGTAGAATTATCTGGAGCAGGAGAACCTGGAATATACCTTAACAATGACAAAGACTGGGGTACAAACCCTTGTTGTGAAATAGCATTAAGACCTTTTCAGTTTTGTAATCTATGTGAAGTAAATGCTAGTGATATAGAATCACAAGAAGATTTTGATATTCGTGTTAAAGCAGCTTCGTTTATAGGTACATTACAAGCTGGTTACACTGACTTTCATTATTTACGAAATATATGGAAAGAGACAACAGAAAAAGATGCTCTTATTGGTGTATCAATGACAGGAATTGCATCTGGCGTAGTTTTAGGTTATGATATGACAAAAGCTGCTAATATAGTTAAAAAAGAAAATGCTAGAGTTGCAAAACTAATAGGTATAAATAAATCAGCTAGATCAACAACTGTGAAGCCTGCAGGAACAACCTCATTAGCATTAGGAACATCATCTGGTATCCATGCATGGCACAATGATTATTATATTAGAAGAATTAGAGTAGGAAAAAATGAATCAATCTACAAATATTTAATAGAAAACCATCCTGAATTAATTGAAGATGAATATTTTAGACCACATGATACTGCAGTAATATCAGTTCCACAAAAAGCTCCAGACGGAGCAATAATGAGAACCGAATCTCCATTTGCCTTATTAGAAAGAATAAAAAAAATAGCAACAGAATGGGTAGCACCTGGACACAGAAATGGATCTAATACACATAATGTATCTGCAACTGTATCTTTAAAAGACGACGAATGGGAATTGGCTGGTGAATGGATGTGGAATAATAGAAAACATTATAATGGGCTGTCAGTACTAAATTATAATGGTGGAACATATAAACAAGCACCGTTTGAAGATTGTACAAAAGAAGAATATGAATCATTAATGAAAACATTAACTGATATAGATATTTCTAATATAATAGAATTAGATGATAATACAGATCTATCAGGCGAATTAGCTTGTGCCGGCGGAGCTTGTGAGATAAAATAATGAGACAAGATGATTGGATAACACAATTAGACATACAAGAAAAAATTAATGTACAAAAAGATTTTTATTGGGAAAGCGGCATGATGATTATGACAAAACACTATCATTTAAAGCGTGGATATTGTTGTACCAATGGATGTTATCATTGTCCGTATTAACTTGGATATTTAATTAAATTTCCTTATAATAATATAAAAATGAGTTTTAGTTTTCTAAATCCTACTAATGTAAATCGTAAAATGTTTTATAGATGTGTTTCTATAATATCAGATAAAGATGGAACAGAGCTGCATATGTTAAATGACGCAGTAATGATACAATATGATAAAAACATTCATGACTTTTTATCATATTTAATTAAAGTTGGAGAACACTTAGAAGAGTATGAAAAATGTAGTCAATTAATTATACAACAAAGAAAATATAAAAAATGGTTATCTGTTAATTTAGAAACAGCAAGATCAATAGCCAAGTTATTAAAAAATTTAAAGTTAAAACATGACAACAAAGAAAACAATTGAATTAGTAAAAGAAGGCTTTGCTAATGGAGTTGCAGTAGGAGGTCCATTATCTGATGAAAATAAAGCTAAGATGATAGAAGAAGCTGCAGAAAAATTTGGAGAATTTTTAGATGCACTTAAGTGTGATTGGAGAAATGATCCAAATTCAGATAATACTCCTAACAGAGTAGCAAAAGCATATGTAAACGATTTATGGGCTGGTAGATATAATGGAGCTCCTAATATTACAGCATTTCCATCTGATGGATATGATGGTATGGTATTTGAAGGTGGTATTCCACTAACATCAATGTGTTCACACCATCATCAAACTATTATGGGTAAAGTTCACGTAGCTTATATTCCAGGTAAAGATAGTAAAGTAATAGGATTAAGTAAATTAAATAGATTAGTAGAACACTTTGGTAGAAGAGGTGCTATACAAGAACAACTAACGGTTGCTATTCATAATTCAATTAATACTATTATCAATGATAATAATGGAGTAGCAGTAATGATAGATGCTACTCATAATTGCGTATCATGTAGAGGAGTTAAGCATGGTGGAGCATCAATGAAAACAAGTAAGCTTACTGGAGCATTTAAAGATGATACTTCAACTAGAGCTGAATTTTATGAATTTGTAAAAGGTTATTAATGGGAAAATTTCAATCAACAAAAATATTTGACGGATTTAGTACAGTATTTCGTCAATGGAAAGCAGAAGATACACATTGTAGATTCTTACATGGATATGCAGTAGAATTTAAAGTAACATTCGAAGGCGATCTAGACTATCGTAATTGGGTATGGGATTTTGGAGGAATGAAACGATCTAAAACAAAGATTGATGGAATGTCTGCTAAAGAATGGATGGATTATACATTTGATCATACTACGGTAATAGCTGAAGATGATCCAGAAAAAGAATTCTTCACTACACTAGATGATTGTGGAGTTATACAATTACGAATTTTAGAAGCAACTGGTGCAGAAAAGTTTTCAGAATATATCTTTAACAAATTAAATGAGTTTGTAATACAAGAAACAGATAGTAGAGTAAAGATAATTAGAGTTGAATTCTCTGAAAATAAAAAAAATACAGCAATTTATGAAGCGGATTGAAGATTATAATAAAGTTTTACCAGTATTAGAAGTATATAGATGTGTTCAATCAGAAGGCAGTAGATTTGGAAGGCCAACTATTGCAGTTAGAACAACAGGTTGTACTCATAGATGTTATTTTGGAGCTGGCGGCTGGTGTGATTCTTGGTATACAAGTATCCATCCAGAAAAAGGAACTTTTACATTTAATGATATTATTAAAATATATGATGATAATCCACACGTAAAAGAAATGATGCTTACAGGTGGCTCACCTACAATGCATCCGGCTTTAGTAAATGAAATAACTCATTTTGCAAAAGAAAGAGGAATATTAATTACTATTGAAACTGAAGGTTCTCACTTTCTTGAAACAGATTATCCATTGGATCTTATTAGTCTTAGTCCTAAATTTAGTAATAGTGTGCCAATACTTGGAGCTATTACACCAAATGGAGCAGTAGCAGACGAACGCATGATTAAAGTACATAATAGACTTAGATTGAATAAAGAAGCAATTAGAAAAACAATTGATTATCATAAAGATTATCATTTTAAGCCTGTATGGGACGGAACAAATGAAAATTTAGAAGAAATAGAAACATTTAGAGTTGAAATGGATATTCCTATTCATAAAACTTTTATAATGCCGGCTGGCGATACTAGAAAAACATTAATTGAAATGTATCCTAAGGTATTTGAATTATGTGCTGAAAAAGGATATAACATGACAGGTAGAGATCATATAATTGCATATGACACAGAAAGAGGCGTATGATTGATTTTTTAATAAAGAAATGGCAAACTAGCTTCGGAATAAGTGATTGGCAAATAACTACAAAAAAAATAGATTCCAATCAAATCATATATAATGGCGAAACATATTTTGTAGGCATTGAACGAGACTTCAAGAAAAAAGAAGGAATTATTTATCATGATATAGATCTTTGCGAAGAATCAATAGTACATGAACTGTTACATGTACAAAATCCAGACAAAGATGAAAATTGGGTAAATAAAAAAACAAATCAATTATTAAATTTAATATAAAATGAATAAAATTATAAAATCTGCTAGTTTTTTATTTGCGTTGTTAACAATGTTGTTTCAACCAATTCAATTAACTCAAAATACAGAAAATTGTTGTGCAGCATGTGCAATGAAAAAAGAAGAAGATGAAATTGAATTATTTCACGAAGATTTAGATGACATTGAAGAATGAAGCGTTAGACATATTAGACTCTATAGAAGAAAATGTGGCCGTTTGTTGTGCTATAACAATGGATCCAGAAGAGGTTCAAGAAATGATAGATAAATTACGAACAATTATAGAAAGACTAAAATGATCAATATTGAAGATCTATTATATAGTGCCGAAGAATACGGCAGACGACATGAAATGTTTAAAGAAATTGACAAATTAAAATTAAGTCATCCAAAGTTGGATAGAGAACAGTTATATGCAAAAGCATATAGTAATATAATGAACACATAAAATAAAGGAAAGTTATGAAAATGAAACCAATGGGAGATCAAATCCTAATTAAAGAAGAAGCAAAAGCTGAAAAGACAGATAGTGGAATTATACTAGTTGATGGTGCATACAATGAAGAATTTGTATATGCAGCCGTTATAGCAACTGGCCCTGGATTATTTACTCAAACTGGTAATAGAATTCCAATATCAGTAAAAGCTGGAGACACTGTATTAATTAGTAAAAACAATTTAGGAAGTCAAAAGAAAATTAAATTTGACGGAATTGAATATATATTAGTAAGGGAAATGGAAATATCCATGGTCTCAAACTAATATGATTCAAGTGTTAATAACCGGCGGCGTAATAATTCTTATAGTAATAATTATTGAAGCCATATTTAAAAGTAATTTGTAATGTCAGATAATAAAGATAAAAATCCGCCGAAAGGTAATATAAAATTTAATATTACGCTATCTAATGAACAAAAATTAGCTAAAGCTGAAATATTACATCATCCGTATAATTTTATTATAGGTAATGCTGGTAGTGGTAAGACATTACTAGCAGTACAGATTGCATTAGATATGTTTTTTAAACGAACAGTTAATCAAATTATAATAACTAGGCCAACTGTATCAAATGAGGACAATGGATACCTTCCAGGATCCTTAAATGAAAAGATGGAGCCATGGCTAGTTCCAATTCGTTCTAATATGAGAAAAGTTTATAATAAACCTCAAATATTAGAAAAAATGGAAAATGATGAAACTATTGAACTTGTTTCACTGACTCATTTTAGAGGAAGAACTTTTGATAATGCGTGTGTAATTATAGATGAGTTTCAAAATTTAACCAAACAACAATTGGGAATGGTATTAAGTAGATTAGGAAAAGGCTCTACTATGATACTAACTGGTGACGGCCAACAAATTGATTTAAAACATCGGAATGATTCAGCTGTTCATGAAGTCCCTAAAGTAAAAGGTTCAAAATTTGTATATGCAGTTACTTTAAAAGACAATCATAGACATTCTGCTTTAAATGAAGTATTAAGACTATTACAATCTTACTCTTAAACTTGGATATTATAAAAATAATTCTTATTATATAATAAAAATGATTAGATATGGTTATGCGTGTGTTAACGCAACATTAACGAATAGGCCTAAAAACTTAGGTGGTAGAGTTACTACTTCTCGTACGGCTAGAAAAGCTTCTTGGTATCCTGATAATTTACAGCTTATTAGTGACAAAGCATTAGATAATGCAAAAGATTTACTTACTTATCTTAAGTGGAATGATGAGCATGGTATTACGTTGTTTCGTGTAGGTTCTGAATTGTTTCCATGGCATGATCGATACGAATTACATGATCTTCCAGACTTTGAAGAAATTGCTCAGCATCTATACGCAGCAGGCCAATATGCTAGACAGAATGGTCATAGGCTAACTACGCATCCTGGTCCATTTCATGTATTAGGTTCTCCTAGACTAGATGTAGTAGAAAAAAGTATTATTGGTTTAGAACGACATTCTGAAATGTTTGATCTTATGGGTTATGAGCCTTCTTTTGAAAATAAAATTAATATTCATGTAGCCGGCGTATATGGTGATCGTGAAGCAACTGCTAAGCGATGGATCAAGACATGGCGAAGATTATCTGACTCTTGTAAATCTAGATTGGTTTTAGAAAACGACGATAAGGCATCTATGTACAGCGTAAGGCATCTATACGAACTTATACACCAAGAAATTGGTATTCCTATTACATTTGACTATTGGCATCATACCTTCTGTACAGGCGATCTAACTGAACAAGAAGCGTTCTTTATGGCAAGGTCTACCTGGGAGAAACATGGAGTAACTCAATGTACTCATTACTCAGAATCTAGAAGACAAGAGCAAAAGTTATTAGTAGAAAGAATGTTAGAACGTAATAGTATAGACTTAGCAAATATATCTGAATGGCCTACTATAGAAAACGAATACAAGAATTTTTGTAAAATAAAAGAGCCTGCCCATGCAGATTATATTGTAAATACTCCTAATACGTATGAGGTAGACAATTTAGATATTGTAGTAGAAGCTAAGGCAAAAGAATTAGCTATATTACCGGTATTGGAAAAACAAAAAGAATTACTTATATTATAGTATATGATAGAATTATTAGGATGGGTTAGTACAGGATTGGTATTATTAGGTTATATATGTAATGCAAAACAATTAACATATGTTGCAATGATTATATGGATCATAGGAGATACTGGTTGGATAGTATATGATTTTTTTATTGATAACTTAAGTCACTTAGTATTGAGTCTTGTCATTATAGCCATTAATGTATATGGAATGTATAATCTTACAAACGCAGAAAAAAAATAAATGTATCAAAATATAGCATATCATAAGAAAACTAGCACTATGCATGTGTGGGATGATGATTTAGGTCATCAAACATTTCAATTTAAACCATATGGGTATATAAAAGATCCAAATGGTGAATATCAATCATTAAATGGTATTAAATTATCAAAAACTCCTGGTAATCATAGAGATAATTCGGATGCATATGAATCTGACTTAAATGAAGAAGTTAGAACATTAGTAGATTTATATTATGAATCTGATTTAGTATCAACTAATCATAGTGACTTTTTCTTTGATATTGAAACAGCAAAAGATGAAAATGGGTATTCAACTCCAGAAGATGTCAGAACTGAAATAACATCAATAGCATATTATGACAAAGTAGGCAAAGATAGAAGAGTATTAGTTTTAGACAAAGAAAATAGATTACCAGATGACATAATATATGGAGACAATTATACTGTTGAAGTATTTGATAGTGAAGCTAACTTATTAATTAAATTTATTAATTACTTTTCAGAAATACAGCCTACTGTTATAACAGGATGGAATACAGACAGATATGATATTCCATATCTTATTAATAGAATTAAAAAAGTTTTAGGACCAAAGTCTGCAAATAAATTATCACCAGTTGGAATTGTAGAATGGAATAAGCATCGTGAACGATATAAAATATTTGGAGTATCTAGTTTAGATTATATTAAATTATATAAAAACTTTACATATACTGAATTACCCAATTATCGATTAGACACAGTTGGTAAGACAGAATTAGGAAAAGGTAAGATTGAATATGATGGAGACTTAAACGAGCTATTTGCAACTGATATTCATAAATTTATAGAATATAACATGACAGATGTTGATCTTGTTTTTGAATTAGATGAAAAACTACAACTTATAAACTTAGCAAGAACAATATGCCATAAAGGCCATGTTCCATATGAAGATGTTTATTATGCATCTAAATATCTTGATGGTGCAGCAATAGTTGATTTAAAAAGAAATGGATTTGTAGCTCCAAATAAACAATTTAGATTTGTTGAAGACGAAACCCATGATAAATTAGCTGGTGCTTATGTAATGCCACCGATTCCAGGATTATATAAATGGATTTATGATTTAGATTTAACATCACTGTATCCTAGTATAATAATGAGTCTTAATATATCACCAGAAACAAAAATTGGAGTCATACATAATTGGAAACAAGAATCATTATTAAGCAAAGAACCTGTCAGTGTAGATTTAAATGGTCAAACTATTACAGACATTAAACAATGGTTAACTGATAATAAATTTACTGTAGCTAGTAATGGAGCGGTATATGATACAAGAAGTAAAGGATTTCTTCCAAAGATTCTAGAAAAATGGTTTGATGAACGTGTTAAATTTAAGAATGAACGAGATAATCATGAAGTAGGAAGTGAAAAGTATAAGTTTTACGATGCAATGCAATTAACACAAAAAGTATTGTTAAACTCATTTTATGGAGTATTAGGATTAAAAACATTTAGATTTCATGATTTAGATAATGCAGGTGCTATTACAGCAACTGGCCAGAGTGTTATTAAATTTTCTGCAAAAGTAATTAATGGATATTATAAAAAAGAAATTGGCAAAGATTATTTTATTAATGCAAATGGCAATAAAGCAGAATTTTCATTCTATACGGATACAGATTCCACATTTGTTTCTAGTTTACCACTTATAGAAAAAAGATATCCAGACTTTGATGAAACTGATGAAAAGTTTATGATTGAAAAGACAAATGAAATAGCGTCTGAAATACAAAATCATGTTAATAAAATGTATGATCACTATGCAATACATTTCCATAATACGGTTGATCATAGATGGCAAATTAAACAAGAATATGTGGCAAAGTCTGGACTATGGATAGCAAAAAAGAGATATGCACAATGGGTAATATTTAAAGAAGGTAAACCCACAAATAAATTAGATATTAAAGGTCTAGATGTAGTTAGATCATCTTTCCCAACTGAGTTTAAAACAATCATGAAAGAAACATTGTGGTATATTCTTAAAGAAAAATCTAAGACAGCTACTACCGACTTAATAATGGACTTCAAAGATAAAATTAAAGATGCTAATATATTAGATGTAATGAAAAATACTGGTGTTAAGAATATTACAAAATATATTAAAAAAAGAAAACCATTAACTGGTTATTTATTAGGAACACCAGTACATGTTAAATCTTCTATTAATTATAATGATATGTTACATCATTTAGGAATATCTAATAGAATAGAATCTATTAATGATGGCGACAAAATTAAATGGGCATATCTTAAAACAAATTCAATGGGATTTGATACTATTGCATTAAAAGGATACGAAGATCCAGATCAATTAACTGCATTTGTTGAAAAATTTATTGATAGAAATAAAATATTTGATAGAGAGATCCGTGGAAAGTTAGATGACTTTTATGCATCTATGAATTGGGATAAATTACCAGAAAATAATAATGTAAATAAATTCTTTTCATTTGGATAATTCAATAAAATTACTTATAATAAAGAAAAAATATGTACGGTAAACATCAATGGAAAGGTAGAGAAGTAGAAGGTCGATATTCAGATCTTATGACTTTCTTTATAAGAGATTTAAATCATAATATGAAAAGTACTTATGGTTTAGAAGTAGAAAATTTTAATGAATATCCTCATTATTATTTTACAATTGAATTCATGAAAAAGTCTATGAAAGACGAAAAATATCTAGAAAGTATTAGACGTATTTTAGATGAATCAAATTGTGCTGTTACCATAGAAGCTACTAAAGACACTTTAGATACAATCAAACCAGATCTATTCAATAGATGTCATATTATATATAGAATTTCAGATCCTTATTTAGAAATGTTAAAAGATACTGACACATTATCCATTGATGCAGGGTGGTATAGAGTTCATCAAGTAACTAAATGCAATATGATGGAAATTCAACCGGATAACTATAAATTTGACGAAGAGATATGAAATATTCAGTAGTAGTATCATTTAGTATAGAAGGATTTCATTGTTGGCCAGAAGCTAAAGAAATATTTCCTGAAGTAGGATTTTTATCTGATAGACATAGACATATGTTTGGATTTAAATGTTATGTAAAGGTAAGTCATACTGATAGAGATGAAGAATTTATTTTAATGCAACGAAGATTAAAAAAACTATTAAGAACTAATTTTGGTGGTAATATATTAGAATTTGGTCGAATGAGTTGTGAAGATATTGGAGAATGGTTATTAAATAATAATCCAGGCTACTTATACAAAGTTGAAGTATGGGAAGATTGGGAAAATGGGGCAATAATAGAAAGATAACAAAATGGAAATTAAATTTACAGATCCAATAACATTATTAAAAAAGACATTTTTATCAAAAGATACAATGTCAATATTTAATAAGTCAAAGAAAAATAAAAATAAAAAGAAAAATATATTTTATTTTGGATTAGAACCGTTAAAAGCTAGATATACATATCAACTATCTAAAGAGTGGATGCCTAATGCATTCAAATCATATGAAAACAGTAAAATTAAATTTATTGATATTGAAGGAAAATTTGATCCAGATCAGCAAATTAAAATAGGAGCTGTGTTAGATGCAGTTGGTAGAGGTAAATTTGCAATGAGCCAATGTAGTAACTTTTTAGATATGTTAAATAATGATGAAGTTAAAGACGGCGATGTTATATTTCTTCAAGATTATTGGCATCCTGGTATAGAATCAATATTATATGCAATAGATTTATATGGAATTAAAT
>Ga0075441_10000414_pt1 | contig 21748 bp, 19 predicted proteins | sample CoawatmetaG00DNA_FD_71582 | JGI IMG/M metagenome (GOLD analysis project Ga0075441, IMG submission 71582) | Marine microbial communities from the West Antarctic Peninsula - Coastal water metaG002-DNA | ecosystem: Environmental > Aquatic > Marine > Coastal | place: Atlantic Ocean: West Antarctic...
CAGTAGCAATAAGCCCGTCAATATAGACGACGAAGATGATGAGGACATAAACACTTCGGACGACGACGCAGGTTCGCTTGTTGATTTCGTTGTAAACGAAAGCGATGGCGAGAGGACGCCCGATGAAAGAGACGAATCCATCAACGAAGGCGACCTACTCCTTAAATCGCTGCCGGTCGCATGGTCGAACGAGATTAAGGCGCTTTCGAACGGCAACGGTCGGCCGAAACGAATTAAAAGAAGACCGATCCGTTTTGAGGAACAGTACGCCGAAGACATTGCGAAAGTCATGCTCGAAGACGTGCCTCCAGATGAGCTCAATGCGGCAATGGAGGACAGCGAAGACGGGGAGGAAAGCACGCTTGCCCCCGTCGATATGGACGACGAAAACGATCAAAGCGAATGGGAGTCAGACGATGACACGGACGAGGACGACGAGGACGACGAGGACGACGATGACGACGAGGACGACGAGGACGACGAGGACGACGAGGACGACGAGGACGACGAGGACGACGAGGACGACAAGGACAACGACCAGGAAGACAAGGACAACGACCAGGAAGACAAAGACAACGACGAGGACAACGATGATGACAAGGACGGCTAGCACGACTGATAAGGACGACGACAAAGACGACGATGACAACTTTAAGGACAACAAGAATGATCATGCAGCAAAGCGGTGCTCGCATGGCAATGCGTTCGTGGGGAAGAAGTAAAAAAAATAATTATTTACAAAACTATGCCCAAGAAAGCCAAATCAACTGATCTGAACGAGGTCCGTGTAATCGATACGTCTGACAAAGCTGAACGCAAGCATGCCGGGCATCCTAACGAGGCCGACGAGGCCAACGAGGCTACCAAAGCCAACGAGGCTACCTGGGCCAACGATGAGAATGCGGCCAACGAGACGAACGAGGTCAACGAGGTCAACGAGACCAACGAGACCAACGAGAACAACGAGGCCAACGAGCTCAATAACCAGGTCGACGAGCCCAACCAGGCCGACGATCCCAACCAGGCCGACGAGCCCAAGGTGCCGAAGACAAAGACCGAACCCAAGGAGCTGAAGGCTAAGGCCGAGCTCAGGACCAAGGCCGCGCCTAAGGCGCCGGACAAACTCGACGAACTTTTCGCCATGATAAACAAGCTCACGGCGCGTATAGTAGAACTTGAACGTGAATTGGATACCTTACGTGGCGTCCCTCTTGATCACTTGTTTGATGAGCATCGCGTAAAAGAACGCCAGTGGGTCAACGAGCAGATCCTCGTTACGCTCCGACAATCGCGGCGTTAGTAGCGTGTCCAAGTCTTGCGACACTTCGTGTTCGTACACCTCCAGAACACAGTGCACCCCTCGTCGGCGCTGCGTGTTTGTTTTTGTTCCCAAGTGGCCTTGGATCCACACTTCGGGCAGTGCTCCAGCGAATTGTATATCGGCGCCGAGACGGTCATGCGTTCGGAATCGTTTTCGACCATTTCAAATTCGGAGCACGACAGGTAAGCGAACGCAAACTCCCACGGCAGCATTGAGTTAGTTGTTTGGCGACGAAGCGCCTGAAGGATGACGAAGTTTGCGTTCTGGTACGAGAGCGCGTCCGTAGATGTTGCGAACACGCAGGCTTCTACAACACGAGTGCACCAATCGACCAGGTCCCCTGGGCTCGCATCCCAGTCGATAGGAGCGTGAAAACTGCGTCGGTTGTTGCTAATGGCGTGCCGAAGCAGCGCAATGTTTTCCGTTCGCCCCTCTGTCGTTGGTGGTGCGTGTAGGGCCATGATAAGGCATGATAGAAAATTAACTTTTATTCACCTCAGCTGGCGTGAAGAGAAGAGCTTCGGCGCGCTTGAGATGACCGGGACTGCGAAAAATAGGTTGCAAAGGTGGTTTTACGTTGGGTGCACTCGGACAGTTAATGCGATTATGCCCCCACTGACCACAGAAAGGGCATCGCAGCAACGGGCAACATTTCCTATAATGTGCATACGAACAGACGTAGCACTCAGGCATCGGTGTCTTCTTCGGCTGCGAAAGTGCACCAATGTTGCAGCTACCATAGGTAACCGTGTAAGTAGCGGTGCTGTGTTTTAGTTGCCCTTTGCGAATACACTCGGCACGAGCAAGCACACTTGTATTTTTTTCCAGATGCGGCGCCTCGTAATCATTAATCAACATAGTTTCATGTACATTTCTTTTTTTCATCACACGTACGCCCGACGCGCGTCCCCAACTCGAGCTTCTTTGACATTAACAAGGGTCAGCAGGCGTGCAAGAAAGACAAGAAGTCCAGCAATCCCGACGAGAATGTAGACAACGTTTTGAATCCAAAAAGTGATTTCTTGTCCGTATGCTCCGGGGACGATGTGTTGTAGCCACGTAAATAAATCTTCTATTGGCTCTAGCGTATGGGTGCTACGGTGGTGGATGCGGTACGATGCAAACACCAACCAATTAATTGCGCCGATTACCACAAAAACAAAGCTTATTGAGTATAAAACGCGTATTGTTGCGTTACTCTCGATCATTGGCTCTTTGTGTACTTTCACATTTTTGCAGACACATCCGTAACAATGTTCTGAATGCGGTCGTCTACTGCTGCGTTCAGTTTCGACTCAAGTTCGTTAAATTCCTCCATGGCGCGTGCGTCAGTCGCCAAGGCTCGTTTGTACGAACCGAGGCTTTGTTTTGTCATCGTTGCGATGCGATTCCCTTTCATCATGTGAATACCTGTCACTTCGTTGCCTTCGACGTATTCTGCCAGTTGGATTAAATCGTTAAACTGCCTTACGATGTCCTTATATACCAATGGTGCGGCCGACCGGGTGTTTGCGAGTTCAAGGAGAAGGTCGCGAAGGTCAGGGTCTTTGACTACGTGCTCGCCGACAATTACCGCATTACCGTCCGGCATTGTGGTGCCTGTGATTGTCTGGTCGGTTGTTGTCTGGTCGGTCATGCGCAAAGCCACCGCGGCGCCAATAATTGCACCAACGCCAGCTCCAATGCTTGCATTGATTATCTTTTGCTTGAAATCGGGCATTTTGTATAATAATATTTGTATAATAACGTTAAAAATTGAAACGCTTGTTAAACGCAAGTGCCAAAATAAAAAATAAACACACACCCATAGGATTACGTGTTTGTCATGGCACGTTCGCTTTCAGACGGACCTCTAGATCTGTGCTCGGACTTTTTCCCCGGTGGCTGCGACACGTTCCTGTCCGATGTGTACCGATATGACATGTCGGACCGGCAGTACACGCTCGAATTCGATTCGTTTTACGAACTTGTCACGGACAGCCATATTGATCCGACGCTCGTCGGATTTTCCAGCAACACGCTGCCCGGCTATACGGGATGGTGTGAAGTTCTTAACGATAGCTCGGGCCTGTCTGACGTGATTGAAAGCATGCTTCATAGCACGCTCGGTAACCGGTCAAAGCAGAACGAGTTCATCTTTAGGCAACATCGGACCGCAGAGTGTTATGTATGTCGCGGGGACCGCCCACTCGACTCGGACAACACAAGCGCGATGCAGCAAATTCGCAATCAGCGCAACTGTGTCAAGGTGCCATGCGTGGCGACTGCGTCGATCATGCAGGAGCAGTTGTATTATACCGCCGACGGCGATCTAATGCGGTCCAATGCGCCAACCATGTCGACCAATCTCACTCAGATCGTAACTTGGGGAGATGACACGCGACCTATCAGCGTGTGTGCGCAGCTTGGGTTGATACCGCTTGCGGTGGCGCAGCCATGGCAGGTCAAGGTCGAAACCGTATATCACGTCTTGCGCCTGTCATTTCTCATTACCGAGTGTTTGAGCACTCACGTATTCTGTGTCAAGATGGGCCGTGCCGGCGAGTTTGAGAATCGTGCCGTGTATGTTACGAAAGCGGTCGACTCAGATTCGACGCCTGACAAAGGGATAAAATTCACGATCGGCGTGTACAGCGGTCACGACGGACTTTATGCGGTCGGACACGACCGGTTCGTCTATTTAGACCACCAGCACACATATGGGCAAAATCGTACCATGAATTTCGCCGTGGGTGATTTTGTGACTTTCCGTGTCTCGGCCTACAATCACACGTGCACACTACGCGCCGCCGATTCGGACACTCATGAGCCCTTTGTGGTGAACAACGGCCAAAAGAGCGGCGACATATACTTTACAGTGACCCACGCAGGGTATTACACTCTTGAAGACTACTATATTGTCGTACACGCCGACAGCACCGACATGCCCGACCTGCGCCCACAACCAATACTGACGGACTACATCCACCAGACCCATCCAAGCATCATGCACGGTCAAGACTCAACACAGCGAGTTCGGATCGTATCCGTTGACGGTTCTCAGCGTACAAACACGTGTGAATCGGACAATGCGGAGTGCCTTAGCTCTATCTCTCCGGATCGTGTCATGCAGCTGCTTGTAGACACCGAAGGCGGGCAAGAGTGGATGACATTGCACGAGAGCCCGGTCGACTTCGACGAAAACGACACGAATGCGTCAGACGGCAAGGAGTGGTTTCTGGTCAACACGAATTTTAATCTTGTAAACGCGATAGCCATGGACTCGTGCATTCCGGACTCTTATGCAAATGGCGCGGTCCGCCTTGAACGACGCGCTGAACTGAATACGAATTGTCTGGCCACCGAAGGTGACAACGTTCTTACTGTGGATTATTCGGAGATAAATTATAATTTGAAGCTGTCAAGTGATACGTTCTGCTATCAAGTGCAACACGACGTAGCACCGCTGCAGATCGAGCCGCTCAATGCAAACGATTTTTTTGTGGTCGACGGCTCTCTTCGTATGACGATCGATCTCACATTGACGCCCGTCATTGCACTGCTGCACTCAGAGACCGCACTACTTACCATGACAAACAAGCATCATCACAGTTTAAGTCCGTATCTGCAAATCAGTTACGGTGTCGAGCAGGTCAACGGAGACAGCAATCTGCTCTTCATCCGTGCGCACCTATGGATGAATGACCATTTTAACTATCACAACCTTATCACGCACGACGCAGACTTTAACCCTATCGTAGAAGGACAGAGGTATCGCTACCGAGTCGTATTTGATGACCGTGCCCTGACTGGGTCCTCAGATGATGCGGTTGAGTCGAGCGGACAGCACATTCGTGTGTACCTAACCGCTACTGACGCATTCAGCGCTCCTGTGCTACAAGACGTTATTCCTATTGAGACGCCGTATATCGATGACACAGGAACGGCTCTTCGCCAGGAGTGCACCGTCGAATACGCACAAAACTACAACCCAAGCGCACATATTTCCGACTCGGCACGGTTGGGATAGCTGTGTTAGGACATGGTTTAACAACGACGCTTGTTCGATACGATAATTTAGTTCTGACCTACAACATGTCTGAGGGGGTCGAACATACCGTGAGATCGATCCGAGTACGCCTTCTCGTAATCGCCGAAGATGTTCGTGCCGCAATGAAAATTGACGACGACAACCAGAAGCGCATGAAAATTGATGCGTTGCGTGTTGATCTTTCAAGGCCGTGCGCTACGTTGATGCGCTTGTTGACGGAGTTCAAGATAGTAAACGACAGGATTGAGCGCGCCGGCCGTAAAATGACACACGAGGGCGTGTCCGTCGCACAAATTAACAGGCTTAAGGATATTGCGTTTCGACTGAACCTGGAGCTTTCAACTATACGCGCTATTGGCTATGAATGCGTCCAATTGTACGAAGTGTTGAATAGCGCTACGGAAGGTTCTTCAATGTAACGCCTTACTGACTTGACGACCGCTTTGTCGGGAGATTTATTCTGCGCCGTCGTTGCAATACGTTTGCCTAACCCCGCTCATTACTAAATTACATACATATGCAATAATCTTCATGACTCCGAACGCATGGCACATTGCGAATATTGTGTTAGCCACCATTCTTGTCATTATGATCGTCTCGTTCTTATATTGGAAGCCGTGGTCATTGAAAAAGGGAAAACCGCGCTACAAGCTTTTTGTTGACCGCGTGCGGGGTTTCTCACTGGCGGACGGACCGGACTACCCGTCCACAATGGTCAGGAATCCGACGATCCATTTGACGCACGGCGAGGAGCTGATGCTGCTCATAAGTCAGAGCAAACAGAGCAAACGACGACAAAAAAATAATGCTTCCGCACGCATTGGTGTGGCTATCACGGCGACACACCCCAACGATCTTGACTTCGGCACCACCGATAGCGCTGCGTTCTCGACAAAGATAGTATACTCGGGGGCAATCACCTTTATACCAGAGTCCAAGCAAACGGTATACTACGTGGCCGTGCCCGGCTACGCTACCGGTATGTTTGGCGAGATCAGAATTACTTAATGGACGACCTCATTTTTTTACTCGGGTGCTGTGATTGTTAAAATGATAGTCATTCTGGTAATTCGCCAAGATCTGTTCGCCGTACTTAATGTTCTTGGTTGCGTACACGTATATGAATCCTGGTAAAGGGCGATAAGATTTTCGATCGTTTCGGAAGGGGTAGTTAGACAACGGTCTACCTAAGTCTTCACGCTCAGTCCAAGAGGATGTATCAAAATCTCTCTTTGTTCGATAAACATACGCTGCGTTGAAATTCGGGGGATTGGCGTGGTTTGCCAGTGACCCCGCGCCGCGACGCAATGCGGCATCAAAGTACTTATTAATGTGATTAACCGCGTAAGGGGCCGTTTCTTCGCCGTACCTACCGTTCAACTGCGCTCTTGTAAGTGACTCTCCGATGTACGGACAGATTATGTCATTTTTATTGAAACATATCTCATGATCATGCTCGCGCTTCGGGTGTTCGGCAAACAAACCCTTTCCATACTCTGATGCTTTAATTCGCAGGTGATGACGAATCCGCAGATGCTGCCAACAATAGGGAACGCCGATACACACTTTGGCTTTGCATTTCCTATCATTGTCATTTGCAAAATTATGTGCACATAAGTTGCACTTCAGACGGCCTTCGAAGGTGCCCATGTTAAAGACGTATGAGCCTTGATATTGGCGGTGATTCATAATAATATACTAATTAAATTACTTTAAAAAAACATGTTGATCGTGACGGTGACCGGGCCCATTGGTGTTGGCAAGAGCGCAGTCTTGAACGAGTTAAAGAAGTTGACCGCCCTTCAACATACGCTCACGTGGATGTATTACCTTGAGCCTGTCGAAGAGTGGCAAAACGAGGGCTGGCTGGCCGACTTCCACAGCAAACCAGCGCGCACTGCGCTTGGATTCCAAATAAAAGTTCTTCTCGGTCAAGCCGCAGAGATGCGGCGGTGGACTACGATCGAGCAGGTCAGCGGGTGCGAGCTAGTTATTATCACCGAGCGATCCCCGGTCGATGGATGCGACATATTCATGCCGCTCTCCCCGACATTAGACCGTGAAAAGGATTTAGTTAAGGCATTTGGGGCGCAGCTTTGGCGTCCGCATTTGAATGTATTGCTGAACTGTTCAATGGAGACGGCAAGAACAAGACGGGAAAGCCGCAACCGCGACGAGCCGGAAAACGCCTACGCCGAAACCGTGCACAGGACATACACCGAAAAGATGTCGCTATTCGACTGCGTCGTCGAGAACGAGGGGCCGGCAAAAGAGACGGCCGCCAAGGTCTTGGCTAAGATTACGGAAGAGATGATAAATCGGTAATCTATGTATTCGGTCGTCTACTCCGGTTTCGAGTGCTCAAGGCATCGAGAGCCGACGCCGGAACAAAACGACATGCAGCCGGCCTGTTTGCGGACCTTGAGACCAGTCACACCGACCTCGATCAGTTCGTCAATGGTTGCGGCAATGAGTGGTTTGAAGATGTCGTCGAATTGATCAAGCGGCCCATGATCGCGATCAATAATCTCTTTGGCGACGGCTATCACGAGGTCCTTCTTGTCGCCTGGGCCGAGCCCCTCGATGTCCTCGACGTACTCGACGGTCAGTCGGACGCTCCTGACGAGCCCGGACCATGAAAATGGGCCAACTTGTGAGGAATCAATGAATTCGACACAGTCCTTCATCACCTGTTGTACGTGACTCATATCTTTGTAAAAAGCGGTTCATTTTTTTCGTAGTGTTCATCAGTTTTGCCCCCAATGGCGCAAAATCTTTCTCCATATTTACTATGGCCATGTGTTATAGTGCTTATCTTATTAATCGTAGCTAGCATTTCAAGTTGTGAGTTAATTTACTACCGAAGTGAAAACCGAAGTGAAACCAGTCGACATGTAGCATATAACATTTTACAATATATTATGCTCGTGTTGCTGATCGTGTTAACAGTTTTGTTGTATTTTGTTTATAAACGTTGGCCGAGGAAAAGGATTGGTTTCATGCCGAGCTGGGAAGAGGTATTCTAGTGCTGAAGCATGATTTGAGTCGGCACTAGATAGGTTGACATCAACTCGTATTTGTGAAGCTGTGCGAGGACGCAGTTCGCCTCCCACACTGCGGTGCAAGCTGCCGAGCAGAACGTGTAGACGGTGGCGCATTCGTCGATTCTGTCGTACTTGCGCTGCTTAGGTCGAACCCGCTTGCTACACAATGCGCAAGACATGATTTGTCAGTCGAATAAAATACAAAAGTCGAATAAAATACACTTTCTAAAAGTACTTTTAAGTCCAAGTAAGTGCCATGGAGAGTGTGGTCCATGCGTACTTGCGCCATCCAGACGGCTCGCTATGGGCGCACCAGATCCAAAGCTACGAACATTTCATGAAAGAGGGTCTGTCACAGATCATCCACTATCGGCCGACGATCGTGGTGAACAGCGCTAGTAATGCGCGATCAATTGAAATTAAATTTGGAAGAGTGACGATTCTCGAACCGTGCGTTCAAGAGCAAGACGGGCAGACCCGTAAGCTGACTCCAATCGAGGCACGTACTCGGAAAATGACCTACCAGGTCGGCATTGCGGCAGACGTCCATCAGAAGATTATTGACGCGGATGGCACCGTTACAAGCGAGCACACGTTCCGAGAAGTGCCACTTCTCAAGATGCCGTGCATGGTCAATAGCTGCTTCTGCGCCGATTACGAGAACCCGCAGCGAGATAACATTTCAGGCTATTTCATTATCAACGGGAACGAGAAGACCTGTCAGAGCCAGATTAAGCTCCGGGTCAACTGTCCTTTCTTGCACAAGCACCGCACGAATGGTTATTATTGCGAGGTGCGCTCGTGCAACGAGGAGATATGGCGGTCGACCATCTCGCTGCGGCTGCTAGTCCGTGCACCCTCTAACAAGTGCGGCATGTGCGTAACCGTTCCGGCCTTTACGGACGAGGTTCCGCTCGTCGTCGTCCTCGGCATCCTTGCGAGGGACCTTGTCGGGTCGAAAGAAGAGCTGTACAAGCTATGCCATCATCACATTGAGCGGTGGACGAGGCGCAAGACAAGTGATGTGGTGCAGCACGGGATCATCGCCGCAGGAATCGACGCCATGCTGCACGACAATCAAATTGAGAGCGTTACGGCCACATCAACGGCTTCGTTTGGAGAGAACGTACTCAACCATGCTGCCAACAATCTCACAAAGGAAAGGACCCCCGAGCGCCGCATACATGTGGCCATCCGTGCGCTCTGTATAGACCTACTTCCGCACCTTGGTACGCTAGATGACGCTCCAACTCGCGCTCGCAAGTACACTTTCGTGTGCATGATGGCAGCGCAGGCGCTGATTGCGTTCTGCAGCCCTCGCGGCTCGCCTGCCGGAGTGGATGATCGCGATCACTGGCGGCACAAGCGGATCGACTCCTCCGGTGCTTTAATTGCGATGCTTTTTCGTCAGCTTTGGAGGAACAACATTCGATCATTTGAAATGCTACTGAAGAAGGCGATTGAAGGACATGGAAAAATACGAAGCATAGACTTCCTTAACTCTCGTAAACTTGAGGTCGGCGTCAAGTACCACTTCAGCACCGGAGTATGGTCAGTGATGCGCGGAGTTGATCCATCCGCATGCTCAGGCGTGTGCCAGGCGATCACGCGCATGTCGCGCATTGCGGCAATCAGCTCGCTGCGGCGTATCAATTGCCCCGTTAACCGGCATGGGAAGACATCAATGCCGCGTATGCTGCATCGCTCAGACTTTGGGCACGTGTGCGCGACCGAGACGCCCGAGGGCAGCGCATGCGGCTTGATCCTGAACCTCCCGTTGGTTGCGCACTGTCGCATCGGCTCAATCACCAAGAACGTTCTCCGCCTCATCCAAATAGAGTCGCTGCTCGGACCAGTAGATGACCCAATTATTGACATGGTCACACCGGCGGACGCACTTGACGCCCTCACTGTCTTTGCGAGCGGATACATTGCAGGCACACTGCCTGGCAAGCACGCATCAGAGGTGCGCGAAACTCTGCGCGAAGCCCGACACCACGACATTCTGCCACGGGATTGCAGCATTGTTGCGGACGAGCTCAGCAATACCATTTTTATCAATTGCGATGCCGGGGCTATTCTGCGGCCAATCTTCCGGATTGATCGTGTTCACCGCGTCACTGACCTGCTGAGGTCGTGCGACACGGTGCTTGATTGGGAGGACATCTGGAGGCTCGGCGTGACCGAGTTCATCGACCAGGAGGAGAGTGACAAGCACTGTGTAATTGCCACAAGCTTGGACGAAGTTCGCAGTGGCCACACACACGTCGAGATATTGGTGTCTGCGACAATGCTTGGCGTAGCAGCCTCGCTGATCCCATTTAGCAATCACAACCAGAGTCCCCGCAACATCTACCAAGCGGCGATGGGCAAACAGGCGGTGTGCTGCGATAACGGTGGTGTTGGCGTGCAGAAATTCGATGCACACAAATACGCATTGTGGTACGGTCAGCGCTCCCTGTCTGAGACAAAAATGGCAAAAATACTCGGGTCGCTCAGCTACATTCCGGAGCCAAGCACGACCGAAATGTGCGTAATGATAGCGTCGTGGTCTGGCTATAACCAGGAGGACGCCATCATTATAAAGAAAGAGGCAATTGAACGCGGCGCAGGTGTCATCAGCACCTTCAGGATGTATAGCGACGAGTTAAATAGCAAGGGAAACGACGACGAAATGTTCTGCATTGTCGAGGGGGCTGCGGGCATGAAGCGTGCTGACTACAGCAAGCTGCAAAGCGATGGCTGTCCAGCGGTCGGTTCGCACCTAGAGGCGGGCGATGTCATCATCGGCAAAACGTCGCAAACAGTACAGTTGGGTCCGGACGGTCGGCACGTGCCGTTGAAGTTCTGTCGATCAACACTTGTGCGCGATCCGTGCATAATAGATTCGGTGTACTGGACGTGCAACAAGGACGGCAAACGGCAGGTGAAGGTGCGTGTACGCACGGTCCGGCGCCCGGGGATCGGCGATAAGTTTGCTAGTCGCTGCGCGCAGAAGGGCACCATCGGCTATGTGGTACCGACGGAAGACCTTCCCTTTAATCGTGACGGCATCTCGCCGGACATTATCATCAACCCACACGCCTTTATTAGCCGCATGACAATCGGAATGTTCATTGAGTCTCTCGCCGGTAAAGCCGCCGCCTTAGATGGTAAGTTCGTGGACGCATCGCCATTCACCACCGGCGACGCAGTAGGCCATGCGGAGTCCGTGCTGTGCGACAATGGTTTCATGCCGAGCGGGGAAGAGGTATTCTACGATGGGCGCACCGGCCAGCAGATGCGATCAACCATGTTCATGGGCATCTGTAGCTACCAACGCCTGAAGCACCTCGTGAGCGAAAAGGTGCACAGTCGCACGAAGGGAAGTTATCACATTCTCACGGGACAACCGCTTGAAGGACGCGGAAAGAATGGCGGGCTGCGCATTGGCGAGATGGAGAAAGACTGCTTCATAAGTTACGGTGCCAGCGCAGTCATCTCGGACCGCATGCTTGATCAGTCGGACTGCACAACCGTGACCATGTGCAACCGGTGCGGACTGCCCGCCGATCAAACCCACAGCGACCAGTTCGCACACGGTAAACGTGGCCAGCGAGCATATTGTCGCAACTGCGAAGACGGCGCGCACTGCGTTGAGGTTCGTACGCCGTGCGCCAACAAGCTGTTCCATCAGGAACTTATGAGCATGAACACGGCGGTAAAAGTTTTTTCGAGCGCTATGGAAAATATGACCATCGAACCACCTGTGGGCGAATAATCTATGGTCATCGCCGGACGACTTAATGCTTCGCCGTTAGCAGTTTAAGCGGATTGTCCGCGCTAGGTACCCAATAAAGAAAACAATGAAAGCGTTTGCAATCGTGCCGTCGTCGATCCACCGGCCTACCAAAATTGCTATCACCGGCCTACCAAAATTTTGTGGCATCGTTTTTAATAAAAAAAGTATAAAGACAGAAGTATAAAGACAGACTAAATGCACCGCAACAACGCCCCAATATTGTGCGAAATATTTAGTTGCACCCCCACTGTACGGCTGCTGCGAGAACACCGCCAGCCGAAACGAGTAGCCCTGGTCAGCAAGGCGACGACACTCGAAGGAACTGGCGTGGGGTCTTTCATTGACGGCTACGATTTTGTAGCACGGGTAAATCAACCGTACGACTTGTCGCAGGACTACCACGGCGATTATGGGTCACGCACAGATATTGTATACGATACCATGAATCCGGACACGATTCAGAGTTTAAACGCATACTGGGACTCATCCGCCGGCAAAATACTGAAAAGTGTTCGTTTACCACATCTTATAAACCAGAACTTATCGAAGCTTAGGAAAGACATCGAATTCAATTTTGTCGATACTTCGTTTGAAAGGTATATGCCTCCACGACACTATAATTTACTCACCGGAACTCTTGCCGCAATGGACATCCTTGCCGACCCTGATGTCACCGAGCTATTTATAGCCGGATTTGACTTTTACACGAATAAAAATTCCTATACGCATGAAGCAGTCGACAAATCTGTGGCGGTTTATAGCAAGAGGACCGCTTATACTGTTAAAAATAATATCAAAGTGCACAATCACAACAAGCAAGCCCAGTACTTTCATACTTATGTCATGTCGGACCCGCGTGTCAAGTTGCATTCTGCGACATTAAATGCTCTGAAGGTCCGCATACCAGATTATTCAAGGTTGTAGAGGTCCGTCACCGTTGTGTTTGATTGCTTGCTGATCAAGTTCGATGCCTCGTTGCATTCACGTTTGAATAGGTACATTGAATAAAATAAGACAGAATAACAAATTCATGCTTTTGACATTTGAAGAGCTGCAGACGCGCAAGTTTGTAATTGCCGGCCCGAACGTGATTGAATCCAAAGAACACGCGTTTGAAATGGCTAAAAAAATCAAACAGGAAATGCGCGACTACGACGCCACGCTCATTTTCAAAACATCGTTTGACAAGGCAAACAGAACGTCCGCAAGTTCGTACAGAGGCGTATCGATTGACGACGCAAAAGAATTATTTCATCGAATCCGATCGGAACTGGGCATACCTTGTATCACTGATGTACACGAGCCGTGGCAAGCGGAGGCGTTAAAAGGTTGTGTCGACATCCTCCAAATACCAGCGTTTTTGTGCCGACAAACCGATCTTTTGAAAGCCGCTTCGGAGACGGGTTTGATTCTGCACATAAAGAAAGGACAATTTTGCAGCGCTGCTGTGATGAAACAATGTTTTGATAAATGTGTTCGATTCGGCAACCGCCAGGTGATATTATGCGAACGAGGTAACTTCTTCGGATACCAGGACTTTGTTGTTGATCCGCGCAACCTGGTACTGCTACGCGGAGACTCAAACCTTGTTTCGATGGACATCACGCATTGTCTGCAATTGCCTGGCTCCGTTACCGAAGCAGACGGCACGCTGCGCTCGGGCGGGCAGCGTCATCTCATCCCGCACATGGGCAAGATGGCGATTTCCTTGGGTGCCGATGGCATATTCGTAGAGGTCCACGACAATCCCGATAGTAGTCTATGCGACGCGCCCACCCAGTGGCCTCTGAGCCGCTTGCAATGGCTGTTGGAATACGTTGGGCTGCCACGAAGAGTTGGCAGAAAACTCCTCGACGCTGTGAGCTCTTCTCGTAAGGTGCACTTTTGCGGAGTTGGAAAGTCAAAAATAGCTTGCTCGCATGCTGTCGCGCTGCTGAAATCGCTGTCGTTTGACGCGGCCGTGTTAGACGCAGGTGACAGTTTACACGGCGATGTTGGGTGCGTGGCCCAAGAAGACATGGTGGTATTCATGAGCAAGAGCGGTAACACGGAAGAGTTGCGACCCATCGCTCAATTAGCAAAACAACGCGGCTCCCGTATTGTCGGCGTTATTTGCGCCGTTCCGGACGAGAGCTTTGTCTCAGCAAAGCCATTGTGCATGCTACGCTCCTTGTGTGACGAGATGGTTATCTTACCGTTCACGGGCGAAATCAGGGCGAACATACCTTGCTTGCCAACAAAGAGCGTTGTCGCGCAAATCGAGTTTGTCAATTGCCTTGCTGCGCAGTTGAGTGATAACGTGACAGTCGAAGAGTACCAACGGAACCACCCGAGCGGAAGCATCGGCGTTTCCTTGTGCACCGCGGACAAAGTCATGATTATCGAGTTTCCAAGGTATTCGTCTGAAGAGAAAACTGCGTCAATTATTGATCTTCTTCTCGCTATGACCGGTGCTAAGTTAGGCATAATAGTCATAACTTTGGATAATGTGACAGGGATCATAACGGACGGTGACCTTAGACGTCTACGCGTCAGCGGATCAAATGCGGATACTTTGGACGTTTCCTCGATTAACACAAACTATACAAGTGTTGAACGGCACACCCGCGTGGAGTTGTTTCCTGCCTTGCATCTTATACCCGTCGTCGACGACGGAGTGATTATCGGTATCGTCGACACGACACAAATTTCGCATTAACTCGTGGCGACCGGGTCTGTGAAACGCTCGGTCAAGGTTTGTACATCTGCCAATGTGTCCACGCCGGGAGGCGTAGAAAAAGCGCATAGGTGTACGGCGATGGGCACTTCGTTATCGAGCCACCGTAGTGGTTCAACGCTCTCTTCTAATTCTCGTTGCGAGGGTTTAAAACTCGTGACGTGTTTGAGTGAAGAAACAGTAAAACCATAAATCCCCAAGGCGCGGAAGGCACAAGGAATTAACGCACGGGTGTACAGCATGGCGTGGTGCATTCTATTCACTGCTACCTTGCAAACGTTCCTATTGTGCAGATCGCCGGGTTCAATTTTATCGCAAAGAGTGACTATCGGATCGCCCGATTCTTTGAGAAGCGCAACGACTTGCTCTATGTGCTGCGTGGGTATGAAAGGCTCGTCTCCTTGCACGTTCACGACGAAATCGGTTTCGGGCCACTGCATTTTGTCAGCTACTTCAGCAACGCGGTCGGTGCCGCAAACGTGCTCTGATGAGGTCATGACGACGGAAAACCGACCCTTCGCTTCAGGTGTATTGCAAAGCCCGCGGGCAACATTGAATATCCGCTCATCATCCGTGGCTAACGTGACACTATCGGCCGATGTTTCCAAGCACTGCCTGATGACGCGTACAACCATCGGAGTACCGCAAATGTCCACGAGAGCTTTTCCAGGAAAGCGCGTCGAAGCGTACCGCGCCGGGATAACAATGTGTGCGGGGCGCTTTGACATATATACATACTAATCGACAATTTTTTTAAAAAAGTCCAAACCCTGTGCTTCTGAAACGATAAATGAAATAACTACAAGCGTGACTGCGCAGAAAGTGATGTTGCGTGATGTTTGACAATATCATTCCTTTGCGTGAGTGCCAAGATATGCGCTGGCAGAGACTGCCCCTCGGGCATCCAAATTGTGTTTCTGCACGTTTTATTTGCACCACAGATTTCGGGAATTTCAGTTGCGGAATAACGAAGTGGTTTCAGAATCTCAGACACGTCCTTATCGCCTCTGTGACTTTCAGTTGTGATTATCGGGCGATACTTTTCAATCAATTTTATACCACCGCGAAGAACATCATATTCCAAACCCTCGACATCCAAGTGCACGAAACCAATATTGCTTACTTCGCCAGAATTTTCTAAAATGTCAAGTGTTGTTGATTTCAAATGTGAAGTATAACTACCTTTGTCCCTTTTGAATGTTACGTGTTTTAATGATCCTTTGTAATACAAGTCTTCTTCCGCCGAAGAGATTGCTCGTTTCATCACGTGGATATTTTGTATCCCGTTCAAATCTACGAGTTTTTGCACAAGTTTCACGTTTTCATCTGACGGATCGATTGCATACACAACACCCTGAATCATGAGACTCCAGGGAACTGCATTATCTCCGATCCAACATCCAAGATCGATTATATTTTTTGACGGGTCGATTACATTTTCGGCTATCATAGAGCTGATTATTCTTCTAAACAACCGCTCCGTGTTTGTTCTCAATTTAAATATCTCTTTTTGTTCGGATGGTACAGCGACATCAACATTTTCTTCATGGAATCGTATCACTTCACTGCGTAAGGATACCGCTGTTTGCTTGCTATCGCTTACCGCACGAAGAATTCGACTTGCCTGCCAGTGTACTATGACTGGACGTTGGTAGTGGTCTTTAACATTGCTGTTGTCCGCTCTTGCGTCATCGAAAATTGCCAGATACGCGACCGGTAAGATGTATTCGCTCTTTTTGTAATTATTCAGAACGGTTTGAAGAGTTATCTGATCCCACGCACTCGGATGACGTATATTTTCGCGTATCCAATCTTGTATAATTTTTCTAGACGTCGGATCATTTTTGAAATATATTGTACCAGAACCGAGTTTTCTCTCTTTCCAATAATGCACGCCCACGCTCTTGTCACTGGCGTCAATTTTCAAGAACTCGTCTGGTGTGTCTTCGATGGTGGCGTCCGCATCCACCCACACCACGCTCTTTTTGGTCATGTCAAGCGCTTGAAGAATGAGATGCGGTTTTATCTGACAAATCGTTTCCCACTTGTCGCCGAGACTATTTATCTCAACTATGTAGTACGACAAGTTCCACTTATTGAGCGATTCGATTAGGCTCTCTGCATGTATCCCGTAGCCGTTGTCACCTGTGTAGAAACTGACAAATAGTGGGTACTCAGGTTGGCCCTCGTGTTGAAAAACGTTTGTAATAGGATGCTTCCCAAGTTGCTTCAAGCTGCACGCTGCCGGTGCGGTGGGGCAATGCTTGCGCAAAGTACGCATGATTCCCAGACTCATGACCACCGTAAAAAAAACGATAGCAAAGGCCAGCAGAGCGATATATTTCATATCCATCTGATAAACAAAATAAAAAAAGCCGCTGATCGACAAAAAAAGCCGCTGATCGACAAATACCGGCCATGTTGGCGCGTTTCATGTCGGGCATGGACAAACCACGTGTCGTTCAAAAAGCGAGCCGATGAGAATCTGAATTACAAGTCGAAAAATCGTTCATACCTGTTAAATGTATGAAGCGGTACTCGGTGTGCTCGTTGCCAATGCGCGATGGCTTTGCCAAGCTACGTACATCGCCCCGACAGGATACCCGCTCGTATTCGGCGTATTGGTGAGCGCATGGTGCGCAGGTTGCCTTCCGAAAGAATCATTTTCGTCCGAAACTACACTAGCGAAGTTCGGTCTCGATCTCGCTTTGCTTGTGGTCGCGACCGACATTGCGCAGACATTTCTGCATCGCCTTGTGCACACCAGCCTCAGGCATACATTCGTCGGCCGCTCGCACGCTATCCACCACTTACACACAGACCCACGCCCGGAGGATGCGTTCTGCACAGGCGTCGCCGATGCGCTCTATCAACTCATCGGACCGCTATTCGTCGTCATGTATGCGGTCCGCCCGTCGCGCGGTGCGCTTGGTGCGTTTGGTTGTGTTTACTCGTGCTGGCTAAATTTCATTCACTCCAATCCCAATTGCGAGTACCCGCTCCTACGCCGGCTCGGATTCGTCACTCCTGAATACCACCACGCCCACCACCGGGAACCGAAGACTCACTTTAGCAACGTGTTCAGGTGGATCTAGGTCGATTTAGGAAGAATCGCTGCATGGCGTATTTTTGCCGATATATAGAGCACACCAATGCCTGCCAATTGCCATTTAACAGATCGATCAAATTTTAAAACACGAACGGAATTATGAATCAAAAAAAACACTTAACGGTACACCTAAGGTGCGTAGCTAGGCAAGCTGCATTGCGGTCTCCCACCGCTTGCGGTTCTGCTCTGCCGCAGTTTTGCCTTTTTGGGCGAACATCTGGAAGCACGCGCACCACAGCCACATGCGAAAGTCCGTGTAATGCAGGAAGTCTCGGCGTGAGCGAATGTGTTGCACGATTCTACCGAGGTTGACCTTGATGCCGCTGAATATCTCGACGTGGTCTTGCTTAATGCGCAAGTGTTTCTCGCGAAGGTAAAACTGTTTGAACACGGGCCACACGTCAAGCTCGAGGTGTGCTTGGTTCTCGTCGTACACAAACCCGCACTCGTCAAGCCACTTCTTGAAATCCACGTGCTGCTTCACGAAATTTTGTTGTGAGCGGATGGTGCTCACGATAATGCCGAGGTTGACCTTGATGCCGCTGACTATCTCGACGTGGTCTTTCTGAATGCGCAGGTGCGCCTCGCGAGCATAGAACTGTTTGAACGCGGGCCACACGTCGAGCTCGACGTGCGCCAGATTCTCGTCGTACACAAACCCGCGCTCGTCAAGCCACTCCTTGAAATCCACGTGATGCATGAAGCTTTTCCGTGAGCGGATTCCGCTTACGATATTGCCGAGGTTGACCTCGTCGCCGTCGACCTCCTCGACGTGGCGTTGCTTAATGCGCAGGTGGTTCTCACGATCGTAAAACTGTTTGAACGCCGGCCACACGTCGCGCTCGAAATGTGCTTGGTTCTCGTCGTGAACAAATCCGCGCTCGTCAAGCCAGTTCTTAAAGTCTGCGTGATTCATGAAGCTTTTCCGTGAGCGGATTCCGCTTACGATTTCGCCGAGGTTGACCTCGACGCCATCAACCACTTCAACGTGGTTAATTTTGATGCACAGGTGTTTCTTGCGAGCATAGAACTGTTTGAACGCGGGCCACACGCCGTGCAGCCGCTTGCGCGAATATGCGAAGATTCCATCCGATCGCTTCTGCGGGTTCCCTTGTCCGCCGGTCGTCAGGTTCAGCGTCTGTTTGAGCGAGCTGTCCATATCGCACAGCGGACCGCCGTGCTCTGCGATCAGGCGCTTCTCTTCGCGGTCCATCCACTCAAAGGCTTTCTCACGATCGACAAAACGCTTTTCCATGACCGGTCTGATTTGCCAGTGGTCGCCGTACGGATAAGCGCACCAAAGCGCATGCAGACCGACATCCTTGTGGTCACGGGAGGAATCTGACTTGTGCTGTCGCGTTCGAGCGTCCAAATCTTGGATGGTTTGGCCAATGTAGCGGATGCCCTTCAGCACGTGGTCGAAAGACGGTGTGAAGATCCACTCGTAGACGATCGCAAGCGTCAAGACCGCCGGGGCCAAGACGGTCTTGAGCCGCTTCGTCGGGCGCAAGAAGTCCGTCATCTTCCGCTGCTCCATGGCTTGCATGAATAAACATCAATTTGAATTCATATACCCCGATTCATATGTCCTGTCAGGGCACATGGGGCTCATGAGACGCACGTCATGATTGAAATCTCAGAAGTGCGGCGGCGTCTTCGTTTCGCCGGAACTGCTCAGGTTCTCTGCCGCTAGCGCATCTTTGAGGCGTGCCCGTGCGGACACGTTCATGCCCATCAAGTCCGACAACAAGAGTTTGGCCTGATTGGGCGTGATGTCTCCAGACTCAAGACGGGCGCGGACCAGCATCGTTAAAATGAACTTCTCCCTCATGTGGACGCGCTCTCGACTTGTGCAGAACGCGTACAGCGTCTCGTTGATGCCTGCGAGCTTACCACATGGCATTGGCAGCATTCGCTCACGGATCTCGTCGTCAGAGAGTGCGGGCTGTTTCTCGCGCAGGCGATCGTACATCTGCATGGTCAGGCGCGCAAGCGCCTCCATCTCGACAATTTCAGGAGACGGTTGACCTTCCGACGCGCCCATCTTGTAGAAGAGTTCGGGCGCTGGTGCCTCGAGGACTTCGCCCCGCTCTCCGGCGTCCTCTCGGACCTTGTCGGCGCTCGCAAAAAGGCTACCCTCGTATAAGTTTTCAGAGTTTGGCGTTTGCATTGCTTTGATTCGGCGCAACAATAAAAAATACACTTTGGCAAACGAAACGACGGAGCTGTCGTACCAGTGCGATCGTATACAAACACCATCGTCCTTATAATATCGCCGTTTTTTGTATTTAGTCTTTAACAGAGATTGCCTTTTTTGTTTCTTCCTAACAAACAAATAATGCTTTTTGGAGATACGGCGTATCAAGATATTGATCAAGATCTGGATAAAGATCTAAAGGGCGGCGGAATCATGATGATGCTGGAGGCGATTGGCGAGGCGATTGGCCCGACGGCCGATAAGTCCGACTTGACGTGCAGCTACGGAATGCTGCTGTACACGACAGCCATAATTATTAGCATATACGCATTCGGTAAACTCGTGATGTGGGGGGTACAGATTGGTGTCAAGAAGTTAAAGGAAAACGCAAATCCAATTTCCGCAAGTTTAATAGCGAGTGTTAGTTCAGTTAAAACGAAGCTCAAAGAATCAATGAGTGCGACCAAAGAGGCGGCCCGGTTGGGCTTAAAAACGACAGTCAAGATAGATAAGCTTTTCCGTCCGTTCAATGAAACAAAGAAAAGAGCGATATATGAATATGAACAAAGTTTAAAGTTTAAACCCTCACCAAACTGCGAAACGATTGAGGAGGAGTTTTACGTCTACAGTGTTGAGAATACGGCGAAATCGCCAAACTGGAATGGAAAGACGAGACTGAGCCTGAAAAAGCAAGAAGCTATCGGCATCGTACACAATGCTGAAAGCGGAGAGGTCGAAGTAGATCGACAAAGTTTTGAAAACTACTATTCCGATCCAAATATGTCGTACGAAGACAATGCGTGTCGATTGGTCACAAACATGTTCGTGCAGGGTGCGTGCTTCTACGCATGCCCGAACGACTATGCCTTCAAACCAGGGTTTTCGCCTTTCACCTTTCACGTTGACGATGCGATAACGGCATTCTGGTGCTTCAACAAAGCCTGCATCTACTACAGTGTCGATATCGAAGCTCTTGGATTTACGGAAAAATTTTGCGCACCAGGCTGGCTTGCTAGGCAGTCTCCTTTCTTTCAAAAATATATTTTGAGCTTTCCAAGTTCTAGGAATATGATCACAAAGTATGCGGGCTTGACCTATTACGTGCAGCAGTATACAGAAAAAGCGTTAGAATCGCTAACAAACAAATTATCCATATTCCCAGATTCGTATAAATTCATAACAAAAACTGTTGGGAGGAAGGGAAACGTAATTGGTAGGCTTGGCGTTTTCTTCGGTGCACTCTCTATCGCTGCTCTCGGAGTGACCAGCATGTTCACTGCTATCTTGTTAAAAGCATCATTGCTCTACGCAATGGGTAGCGTTGTTGTTGCCAGTGGGCAGACTTTGCACTATCTTAACCAATTCGATCCGGCTGTACCATTTGAGGCAGCAGAAAAACAGGTAGGCAATTTGGGAAAAATTCCCTACGCCAGCACAGTGCGAGAAGAACCGAACAGACCATATGCGTATTTCAATTCGGAGTTCGGTCCTCTCTCGAGTAAAAAGCAGATAGACGAAGATAGGGAATGGATAAAAAAAGGGGGCAAAGG
>Ga0075441_10000424_pt1 | contig 21582 bp, 20 predicted proteins | sample CoawatmetaG00DNA_FD_71582 | JGI IMG/M metagenome (GOLD analysis project Ga0075441, IMG submission 71582) | Marine microbial communities from the West Antarctic Peninsula - Coastal water metaG002-DNA | ecosystem: Environmental > Aquatic > Marine > Coastal | place: Atlantic Ocean: West Antarctic...
TTACGATGATACATCACCTGGTGATTGTACTATAACGTTAGTAGCAGAAGCATCGAATATACAAGGTACACCTACTCCGACAGATTGGCAAAATAAAGTTAATACCCGTTGGAAACGAACTGTGCCTGTAAACCCAATGGTAGCAAATGTTTCAGAAATAATATTTGAGAAATTACCAACGGTAACCGTAGCAGAACAAATTGGTGTTCAATTAGATCGGCAGTATGCAACTACACAATTTCCTACATATAATACCGGTACCATAAGATTCTTTTCATTTAATGGGCAACCAGCAATTGAATTAACAGGCGGTACATTTATTACTGATATGAAAACTGGGACTGTAACAGTAGCGTCCCCCGTAAATCCTTCGCCTACGCCGGCTTACCCGGTTGTTACAACGCCTTACGTGTCTACGGTAAGCAAGATATTAACTCCAACTACGGCTTTATTAGATAAAGAGTATACGGTGTATAGTAGCGAAAGTATATTTCCACATACATTTAATGCATTTGACAATAGTTCATATTCATTAACATATGAAGCAACACCAACATATGTTGAAACTGAAAACTCACAATCATTTGCATATATACAAATTGAAGGATTAGAACCAGCAACTGGAGATGTTAGTCGAACAAAAGTTTATACTAATAATAAAGGAACTGTTGGTACTTGGGAATTAGTTAACGATGTAGAATTAGAAGAAACAGAAATATTAGTTCCAAGCACATCTTCATTGCGGCCTGATGTTAGCATAGGAGAATTAAAATCACAAACTACAATTGACACATATTGGGAAGGTCATGTATATACTGGAAATATTGAAACTACAGCACCGTTAACTGCATCGAGTGTAACTGAATTAGATGCCGCTGTAAAAATTAGCAGTGGTGTAGATATTAGTCCTAATAATTATGTTGTAACATTTCAAAACAAAGATGCATACAACGGAGTGTTTATAAAAGACTCAGCATATAAAGTTACATTTGATGCATATGGAATAAAACAATCTTCAGATGATTTTGCAGACCCAGTTATTGCTGTATATATGTCAGGAAGTGCTTTTGATTATGATACAACTGATTTGTTCAATCAAGACCTACCAAAACAGTTAGGAAAACGTGTTGGTGAACTTCGGGTATCTGGCGAATCACAAATATTTGACAATCAAACATTTAGTTTTGATACAGACGCAACTGGCCATGGTAGCCTAATATTTGTAATAGAATCAGGACAATGGCAATTAGCAGACATACACGTAACAACAGATAATGATGTCGGATATACTCCTAATTATACCAGAATAAAAACATTTATAGAAACAACACATAAAATAGACAATCAGATATCGTTCAAAGTAGAATATTATAATGTCGATGGTGTTGCTAGCAAACAAATAACATATGTATATGACAAAGATTGGCTAGGTGGTAACCGTTATGTAGATGGTGATTTTTCCATGCTTACCGGATCTTTGTACATCGCTGACTCTTTGAATAGCGGTATAGCTTTAACAGGTAATGCCAGTACTGGATTTGTTAGATCATTGGGATATGATGGATTCGAATCAGGGTTCCCAGGGTTCTTGTTATGGAGTGGATCGGCACTAGCCGGACAAAATACTAAAGGTGGAGTTGCATATAGTGGCGTAGGATTAGAAATGTATGCCAATACTGCAAGTTATTTTAGATATGCAACCAATCCATCAGAAATAGATATTCGAACCGATAAATTCTTTTTTGGTAATCCTAGCTCGTCTTATATAAGTGGTAGTAATGGATTGATAGAAATTTCATCTAGTAATTTTATATTAACAGCAGAAGGAGATATTACAGCATCTAGCTTTATTGCAGTTCAAGGCGGAAACACATTGTTTGATACTAACAATGAATTTGTAGATGGGCAAAACATCGGCCGAATAGTTTATTTTGATCGCGATGAATATACATTTACTGGTAATTTAGAAACATCACCACAAACTGCATCACTATTTGAAACATTTATATTACCAGGCGAAACTAAATTGCAATTTTCATATACAACTGAATATGATAATAACGACGCTTCAACTGCCGAGGTACGAGGATATTTTTATATACAATCGTCAAGTATAAGTGCATCAAATTCTGCAGGTAATAATTATTATGATTCATGGAGTAATCCACACCTATTGAATACAAATTTTAAAACTTTAATTTCAAGTGTAGCATCAATCGGAAATCCTCCAGAAGGAGTTAGTAATACAATAGATATAACTGGGGCTAATTTAGAATTAGGTAACAATCAAGGTCGCTATGTTCGTGTTAGTTTAATTATAACAACAAATACTGGAGGCGGCGCTGGAAGTAGTGTGTTTAAACTGAAAGGCCAAGTTTGGAGAACGAGTAGATTAGTCGGAGGGGCTACAAGTCCACCGGCAAATATAGTAAGATAATATTTATATAAAATGAAAGAAACTACAGTACTATTTCCAGGCGGGTTTAAACCAATTACCGGTGCCCATTTAGCATTAGCTCAACGCTATGCAGAATCACCCAATGTAGAACGAGTAATTATGCTCATCGGTCCAAAAGAACGAGATAGTGTAAGTCGTGAAGATAGTGATGAAATATTCCGATTAATCAACACCAATCCTAAAATCGAACTTCGGCCAACCGATTTTAATAGTCCAATAATGGCCGCATATGAATTCTTATTTGCATTACCGCAAGATGAACAAGGAACATATGCGATGGCTGCATCTCGTAAAGGAGATGATTATGCCCGAACTATGAGTTTTGGGCCAAATGTAGAAAAATATAAAACTGTCGGAGATAAGAAAGGCCGAAAAATACCACCCGGAGTTGATATTAATCCAATGGAGGTTGATGTTGAACCATTAACATATGCAGATGGTCAACCAATATCTGCTAGCACAATTCGACAAGCGATTGTAAACAATGACTATGAAACATTCGCAGCATCATATCCTGGAACAAAAGAAGCCATATTAAAAAATATATGGCAAATGTTAAACGGAGTACAAGAAGCAACTTTTAGTAAAGAATGGTGGGGCAATGCATTAGCAGAAGATATAGAAGAAGTTATTGAAGGATATCAAACTCCAGACTTAGCAAATGCACATACTGCTAAAATGAAAAAATTAAGAAAATATCTAGATGCATCACAAGGTAAAGAATTTGCATATGATTTTAAGAAATTTAAAAAAACTGTATTCGGCGTTAAATTAACTGAATCGGTATTACAAGAAAATTATATTACCAGATCTGAGTTATCACAAATTGAAGCAGCAGCAGATTCATTCTTTTCACAATATGGTATCGATATAGATATGCAAGGTCAATTTACACATTTCTTTGAACGATTAAATGACCCTAGAAATGACTCACCTATTAGTATGGATCAGTTGGAAGATATGTTTAGAAAATTAGCTCAAGAACATGGATCTAGAATACAAAGACAAATTGAACTAGAAAGACCGACAGCAGTAGCATCTGATTTAGAATCTGATATACATATGCCATTTATGTTAAAATGGGACGTTAAAAATAAAACTATAGATTTAATTCCTAGAACAATAAAAAAACAACGCAGAGATTGGCGAGTAAATAATCCTAATGATATACATTATAAATTATATGCAGAAGGAATGTTAACAGAAGGAGGAGCAGCCGGCCACATGAATCACCCATATGACTCTCACGGCTTAACTTTCAATGACATGAAAGAAATAGTCTCTAGAGCATTAGAAGGCCGTCTAGACATGGAACAAGCTGTTACTGAAAAGACAGACGGTCAAAACATTCAAGTAACATGGAAAAATGGACAACCTGGATTTGCTCGAGGAATGAAAACTAGAAAAGAACCACTTACACCTGCAGAAATTGTTGCAGAATTTGAAGCAAAATATCAAAAAGCAGTTGAATCAAATGGCGTTAAGGGAGCCGAAGGATATAAATTAGTAGTAAATGCATTCCGAGCGACTGCTGAAGATTTGACTGCATCATTAAATAAATTATCTGCAGAAACATTGCAACGAGTATTTAAAAATGGTCGTGTATTTGCTAACATGGAAATTATATATCCTGCTACAACCAATGTTATTGCTTATGAACAAGCCGTTCTTCAATTTCACAATTTAGTAGAATATGACGAAAACGGCAAAGTAATAGAAACTGATGTTACCGGTGGTACTATGCTTCAGAAAATTATACAAGATGCAAATGCACATATGCAAAATACATTTTCATTTATTCCACCCAATAAACTAAAATTAGGACGCATTGAAGATTTCGAAGATAAACAGTCTGCATTCTTTGCTGAAATAGATAGTTTAAAAAATCAATTCGGATTAAAAGAAACTGATGTTGTTTCCGAATATCATAAAGCATGGTGGAAAGATGTAATAAGTAAAAAAGCATCACAAATGGATTATGCAATCCCTGAAGATGTATTAGATTTGTTAACATACCGATGGGCTTTAAATGATAAATCTACTAATATTACTAAAATTAAAAAACTAATAGATAACGAACAATTTTCAGAATGGGTTGCTGCATTCGATAAAAAGGATTTCAGAGTATTTCAAAAACAAAACATAGAACCATTCGAATCTATATTTTTACGACTTGGCGCGGTAGTTTTGAAAAACATTAAAAATTATTTAGCAGTTTCACCCGATACCGCAGTAAAAAAAATTAAACAAGATTTATTAGCATTAATAAAAGAATTACAAACATCAGACAATCCTGCCACGCTTAAAAAATTAGAAACTGAACTTAAAAAAATAGAACGCATCGGTGGATTTGATAGTATAGTACCTATAGAAGGTATAGTATTTACTTATGGTGGCAATACTTATAAGTTAACTGGATCATTTGCACCAGTAAATCAAATATTAGGAGTGTTAAAATACGCAAGGTAATATTTATATATAAATAAAACGGATACACAATGGCAGAATCAAAACATAAGAGTAAGTGGAAAGCACCAAAAGACGATAAAAAGTCACAAAAACCTGATGCACGAAAAGATATCAAAGATTACGTTGGAAAAGATGACGTGCATGGTATGGTACCCGATCTAGTAAAAGGAGTACAACCATTGGTAGCAAGAAATATCAACGGTGAAGTGATTGACGATGTAGAAAACATGGTTCCTAAAATTAAAGATCGTATATATAAAGATGTAGAAGAAGGTAAATATTCTCCTGCAGATGCTCTTAAATTATTTAAAAAACTACAAATTGAAGATAGTGAAGGATATTTAAAAGCCATGGAAGATGGTGTATATGAAATATCAGAATCTATTAGTAAATTATCAGAATCACAAAAAGAAAAACTTGTAAGAAAATATATTCGAAATAAAATTGTTAAAGTATTACAAGAACAAGAAACCCCACCTGCAGAAGAACCATTACCTGCAACTGAGCTACCAACAGAAGCCCCTCCTGCAGAGCCAGTAGCCCCAATAGAACCAGCACCTGAGGCTGACGTAGATATTGATAGTGATGATGCTAAAACTGAAAAATTAAAAAACATAAAACAATCACCAGAATTATTTAGAGATTATCTAGAAATACACAAAGACAAAATGAATATTACTAAATTAGTAAAAGTTGGGTTAGATCCATTATTAGATTCATTGCAGTCATTAGACACAAAAGAACAACAATTGGCAATGCGAATGATGATTCAATCAATACAGCATTCAAAAAAAGATTATGCCAAAGCTGATTTAGACGACGATAAACAAACAACATAACATATGGGAAAAAACAAGTTACAAAACATTAAAGCCGTTCAACAAATGATTGACGGCAAACACAAGTTCCAAACCAAAAAAACAATTGGATTTACTGACGCCGATGCAACCAAGAAACGTAATGAAACTCACGATATTGGAGACGTCTGGGAAGATGTCGATGCCATTGGCAACATACACATCGTAGAACAATTTGATGGGTTTAGAACACGCAAACCAAAAAATTCAGAAGTACTAAGTAATGTTCGAGAAGAATTAAAATCATTTGCCAATTGTCCAAATGAAATATGTACGTGTGATCCGACATATCATCTAAATAAAAAGATGCGAGCAATCCACGGAATGTGTTTTGATTGTGTTATTGACATGGAACATGAATTAAAAAAACAAGGCAAATTTGAAGACTATGCTCACGAAAAGGTACGAGCAAATGCATTAGCATGGTTGAAAAAAGCAGAGCAAGACGTCGATATGTTACGAGAAGTATATACCACAACATCTAAATTAGTTATTAATGGCGATGGTGAAACTGATTCTTATGCCGCACAAATGACGCCGGAAGAATTTGATAAAAAAGTTACAACAGAATTTGAAAAATATAAAACAGATTTTTTAAATAAATTAAATAAACAGACAAATGGAGAAAACGATGAAACTTTGGAACATGATTAAACCGTATTGGAAATGGCTAGTAGGAGGCATACTTGGATTGGTTGCTATAATATCAGCAATCGGTAGTTTATTCACAAAACACACCAATAAAAAAATTCAAGAAAAAATTGATGGAAATGATAGAAAGCTTAATCGAGCAAAAGGTCAAGAAGATCAAATCAAACGACAAACTCGCCAAGTTAAATCAGAATTAAATGATCTTAAAGAGATAGTTAAAAAAACAAAAACAACAAAGCGAAAGCCAGCACCAAAAAAAGCAAAAAAGACAAGCACCGCAAAGAAAAATATTGTCTCCAAGACGAAAAGAACAAAATGAAAACGTTAATTTTTATATTATGTTTTCCAATACTTGGATTCGCCCAAACGTTAAATGATACATGTTTTACCAAACAACAAATACATAATATATCAGAAACATTGGATGAATTATATTATAGAGACTCTGTTAATAATGCTTTAATAATACAACAAGAATCAGTTATTATAAAACAAGATGAGGTCATTCGGTTAGATTCATTACACCTAGTATTCAAACAACAACAAGTAGAATTATTAGAATCTAACATAGAGTTATATGTTAAACAACAAAAGAAGCTACAACCTAAATGGTATAATCATAAAGTATTGTGGTTTGGTAGTGGAATCTTGACAACAATATTAACCGGTAAATTTATAGTAGAAGTAATTCAATAATGTCAAATCCGAGTATAAAAGAAATCATTCAACAACAGTACCAAATGTGTGCTGCTGATCCAGTTTTCTTTATGCGTCAATATTGTTATATTCAACATCCTAAACAAGGAAAGATTAAATTTAATCTATATGATTTTCAAGAGCAATCATTAACACAACTCAGAGACAATAGATACAGTGTTATTCTAAAATCTAGACAGTTAGGTATCTCAACACTATCAGCCGGCTTTGCTTTGTGGAGTATGTTGTTTCAAGAAGACTTTAACGTACTTGTTATTGCGACTACACAGGAAGTAGCAAAAAATCTTGTAACCAAAGTACGGGTAATGCATGATAATCTTCCTAGTTGGTTAAAGGGGACAATTGAAGCTGATAACAAATTATCTTTAAAATTTAAAAATGGTTCGCAAATTAAAGCTGTATCGTCTGCCACAACGGGAGCTCGATCAGAAGCATTATCATTATTAATAATAGATGAAGCCGCGTTTATACGAAACATTGAAGAAATATGGATAGCATCTCAAGCAACCCTATCAACTGGTGGTGGTGCTATAGTTTTATCAACTCCAAATGGAATTGGTAATTGGTTTCATAAAACTTGGGTAGATTCAGAAACCAATCCGCAAACTCAATGGTACAATATAAAGTTACATTGGACGGTACACCCAGACCGTACTCCAGTATGGCGTAACGAGCAAACCCAATTGTTGGGAGAACGAGGTGCCGCCCAAGAATGTGATTGTGATTTTGTTAGTTCAGGACATACAGTAGTCGACGGTAAAATACTTACGGAATACGAAGAAAAATGTATAGATCCTATAGAAAAACGAGGATTTGATAATGGGTATTGGATATGGGATTACCCAGACTACTCAAAAAATTATATGGTAATAGCTGATGTTGCCCGAGGCGATAGTGCTGACTGGTCCGCATTCCACGTTATCGAAGTAGAAACAATTACGCAGGTAGCTGAGTATAAAGGTAAAATTCCACCTAAAGATTTTGGAAATATGTTAGTTACAGTTGCCACGGAATGGAACAATGCATTACTAGCAATTGAAAATGCAAATATAGGCTGGGCTGCAATTCAACCGGCATTAGACAGAAACTATGAAAATTTGTTTTACACATATAAAGACGATGGTTATGTAGATGTTGATATCCAATTACAAAAAGGATATGACATGAAAGATAAATCTAAAATGGTTCCTGGCGTGTCGACAACTACTAGAACTAGACCATTAATGATCTCGGCACTAGAAATGTATATGCGTGAAAATACGCCTATTATACGCAGTAAACGACTCATACAAGAACTATATGTCTTTATCTGGTTAAATGGTAAAGCACAATCACAAAATGGTTATAACGACGATTTAGTAATGGCATTCTGTATCGGATTATGGCTACGAGATACATCGTTAAAATTAAGACAACAAGGAATTGATTTAAATAAACGAGCATTATCGCAATTTCAAAAAACTGACAATGTTATATATACCGGAAACAACCGACCTAGAGATAGCGGGTGGGATTGGCATAATGGCCAAAATGATGAAGGTTTAACCTGGCTATTGTAAAATTTGCTTGGATCTTTAACATGTTATATTTATAATAAAAGAAATACTATATGGCTTCTTTAAGAAAACGTCTGCAAAATCTATTTAGCACCAATGTAATTGTTCGTGTTATTGGTAAAGACAGACTAAAAATAATTGATACTAATAAATTACAATCAGTTGGAAATTTATCTCATACTAAATTAACAGACAGATATACTCGATTACATGGGTCGAATAAACATAAAATCGGTGGTATGACCGGTGGGTATGACTCTAACTATTATATGCATCAAAATCGTATACAATTGTATACTGATTATGAAATGATGGATCGAGACCCAATTATACATTCGGCATTAGATATATATTCAGATGAATCTACATTGGAAGATCAGTTCGGTGATATATTAACTATTAAAACTAATAACACCAAGATACAAAAAATACTTTATAATTTATATTACGACATATTAAACATTGACTTTAATATGTGGGCATGGATTCGTAACATAACAAAGTATGGTGATTTCTTTTTAAAGCTCGATATTGCCGACGAAATTGGAATAATCAATGCTCGACCACTATCAAGTTATGAAATTGAACGTTATGAAGAATATGACGAAGCTACTGGGGAGTATGATATTAAATTTAAACATATTGCTGGCTATGATGAGCACTATGAGGTATTTGAAATTGCACATTTTCGATTATTATCCGACTCAAACTTTTTACCATATGGTCGTTCAATGCTTGAAGGTGCACGGCAAGAATTTCAAAAGTTAACAATGCTTGAGGACGCTATGCTTATTCACAGAATAATGCGAGCTCCAGAAAAACGAATTTTTAAGATTGATATTGGTAATATACCACCAAATGAAGTCGACACGTTTATGGAACAAATCATTAACAAAATGAAAAAAATTCCACACGTTGATCAGCAAACTGGTAATTACAATCTCAAGTTTAATCTTAATAATATGCTTGAAGATTACTTCTTACCAGTGCGTGGCGGTAACTCAACAACAGAGATAGACACACTGCCTGGTATGACCTGGACTGGTACTGATGATATTGAATATGTTAAAAATAAAATGATGGCAGCACTTAAGATACCAAAGCCATTTTTAGGATTTGGAGAAGGTGTAGAAGGTAAAACTACATTGGCTTCAATGGATATCCGATTTGCTAGAACAATTGAAAGAATTCAAAAAATAGTAGTTAGTGAATTATATAAAATTGGAATTATTCATTTAGCAACACAAGGCTATGAAGGCGAAGATTTAGTTGGTTTTGACCTAGCATTGACGTCACCATCTATAATTTACGATCAGCAAAAGGTAGCATTATTGAATGAAAAAATCAATTTGGCTAACACAATGAAAGACAGTAAATTAGTCTCTGATAAATACATATACGAGTTTATATTTAATATGTCCGAAGAACAATGGCTTCAAGAGCGAGTCAATGTGATTGAAGATCTTAAATTAAGATTCCGTCAAAATCAAATTGAACAAGAAGGCAATGACCCTACGATAACTGGTGCGTCATATGGTACTCCACACGACTTAGCATCGATGCATATGAGCTCCGATGAAGTTGAAGAAAAAGACCCAGGCGGCCGTCCTAAGGAAGGAATAAAGTTCGGCCAACATGCAAATGCATTTGGATGGGATCCAACCGGCAAGAAAACAATAGACCAGGAATTTAACCCAGAAAATTTAAAAACAGCATTCCAACCTGATCCTACTAAACGTAGACAGATGACAATGACAACTGAATCACAATCTGTTTTAAACCATTTTAAAAAACTAAACAAATCTAAAAAAATTATAACGGAAACATTAAAATCAGCATCATCTGATACTGATTCAGGAACAATGTTAGATGAAAACAATATTTTATAGATTCGTCCATATTTATTAATAAAAAAACTACTGGCGCCAGTATGAAAAAATTAAAACATTCTAAATATAAAAACACCGGCATAATTTTCGAGATGCTTATAAGAAAATTAACATCGGAAACAATGTCGTCTGACAAAACCGTGACCATTGATATAATTAAAAAATATTTTGGCAAGAATACAGAGTTAGCCAAAGAACTTCAATTATATAACACGATAATCAAAGAACAATATAAATCAGAAGCCCGGGCATTAGATTATATTAGAACTGTTAGAGAATCATATCAACATCTAAATCAAAGTGTATTAAAACGACAACGGTATAATCTTATTAAAGAGATCTCCGAAAATTTTGTTTTTGAACATGTATCAAAAATACATATTAATAATTACAAAGCGTTGGCATCGATATACATGTTATTTGAATATAAAGATTCAGATAATCCTAAACGATTAATGGAATGTAAAAATGTAGTATTAGAACATACTCTAGCAATTGAGAAAAAAGTTCCCGTACAAGATACCGTTATTGAAACGTTTTCTAAACAAGAAAAAGATATTAGATTATTAACATATAAAATAATGATTGATAAATTTAATAATAAGTATTCAGTCTTATCTGAATCACAAAAACAATTGTTAAATAAATATATTACCAATGTTAATGATACTGAAGCATTGCGAGAATATGTTAGTGATGTTATCCCAACGTTGAAATCCCGGTTAGCTGAACAATCTAAACACATAACAGATAAAGTAACAAAAATTAAAGTACAACGACTTTCAGAAATGCTTTGTAATGTTGAAACCATGAAACGATTAAATGAATCTCACATTGTATCTTTAATGCGGTACATGGATTTAGTAGACGAATTAAATAGGGTACATAAATGAAATCATTCTTAAAACAAATAGACGAAAATTTTAAACGCCTAGACGAAAAAGATTGGGATGGTGATGGCAATCAAGAATCTGATACTGACGAATATATGGGGGTAAAAGATAAAGCCATTAAAAATTCATTGAAACCGGAGGACAGCAATTTAGAATTTAAAACTTGTGATAATTGTTCAGGTAAATTAACACCACACATTAAAGAAGACTGTCAACGTTGCGCAAAACATGAATCAGCAAAACCTGATTATTTAGATTTCGATAAAGATGGAGATACCGGTGAACCAATGAAAGATGCATTAGCAGAAGATGGTGAAATTGTTGAACATACAATTACATTTACTGACGACGATATGAAATCGTTCCACAAAACGGGTAAAGTAATAAAAAAAGACCCGGACGGCAAAGAGCATACATATGTATACAAGAATAAAGATATAGACGAAATGTCAACATCTGCAGGAGCTGGGTCATATAACACCCCAAAAGCTTTTGCCCCAACAACAAACAATAAAAATGCTACTGCCAGTACTGGAATGAATATAGCACCGAAAACATCACTTCATACCGAATATGATCTTGTACAAGAAGCCATGGATAGTAAATATGAACACCTTATTGAAGGGTATCGTACATTTGCTTTAGGAAAGTCAAATTCAACTCCGAATCAAACTGTTAATTCATCTATTCGAGAAGTAGCTAAAAAATTAAAAGAAATTGAAGAGACTATTAGATATACAGGACGATTAAAAACCGAATCAGGTATATCACATTCTGGATTTACGGAAGGAACTAGATCGGCTTTAAATAAAATATCACATAGATTAATAAAAATATCAGAGCGCGTTAGAGCATTAGGAGAGTAGGATATGTCAAAGCCATTATTAGTAGAATATATGCAATTTAATCCAATTGGTTCACTTAACGAATCCAATGGTGCAAAATATGGAATACCAGGCGGATTTGTAGTGCAAGGTATATTGCAACGGTCCGAAGCTAAAAACCACAACGGTAGAGTATATCCTAAAAGTATTTTAATGCGGGAATGTCAACGTTACCAAAAAGAATATATAGATCAAAACCGAGCACTCGGCGAATTAGATCATCCAGAGTCTAGTGTTGTTAACTTAAACAATGTATCCCATAATGTTTTAAAAATATGGTGGGAAGGTGATGATTTAAAAGGCGTAGTACAAGTATTAGATACACCATCGGGTAAAATATTAAAGTCATTGTTTAAGGAAGGTATCACATTAGGAATATCTAGTAGAGGCTTAGGCAGTGTAAAAGAGCTGCGTAACGAAGGCGTAGTTGAAGTTCAAGATGATTTTGAATTGATTTGTTGGGACTTTGTTAGTAATCCATCGACGCAAGGTGCATTTATGGGAATGATGAAAGAATCAGTTAATAAAACAATAACAAATAAATACGGTAATGTAAATGACATAATCACATCGATACTATGTGAAGATGGAAAATGTAGGATATAAATTATGATGAAATTTGAAGCAAAAAATTTAAATGCAATACGAGATTTACTCTATGAGCAAAACATAAAAAAAGAAACTGTGTTTGGAGATGAACCAACACCATTGACGACTGAACAAAAAAGACAATTTGTAGAAGCATGTAAAACATTTTCACATATGGGTGAATCTGTATATGGATCCGGTAAGCTTACCGAGATTGTAGAACGAATTTCAAGCATAGTAGAAACAGCATCTCAACTTGTAACAGAAGAAGGCGAAATGGTAGACAGCATAAGCGCTACTCGTCAAATGAAAGGAACAAAAGAAGCTTTAAAGGAATTTCAAAAGTCTGCAAATGAAGTAATGATCCACGAACGTAGAATGGCAGCAGCATTTGAAGATATCGCAGAAGGTATTCAAAAATATTTCGACGTAGGATAATTTGGACGTTTGAATATTTATTTATATAATATAAAAGAATGATAATGAGTAAGTTTAAAAAATTGTATCGAGACTTTTTTAGTTTAAAAGAAGCTTCTGCAGAACAACAAGCTGACTATAATGTTGAATTAGAAAAAACTAAAGAACTAATGCAACAAGTAAGTGATACAGCAAAAGACGCTGGTTTAACAGAAACTGAACTAGACGAAGCTCAATTAGTAAATAACCTAACAGATTATAATGGACATGTTATATATCAATTACGTGACCCACAAGAATCTAATGCCGTAGCCAAAGACATTCAACGATGGACTACTAAAAAAGGATTTACTATCATTGCTCACAAAAAATCAAAAACAGGACGCACCGGATATTTTTATTTCCGCATAGGAGAAGACCCAGGCAGCGAATCACAAAAGATTCAAGGCTATTTTGCACAACTTCCAGAATTAACTAAGTTTGCATTTAAAAAACCAGGAGCATCTGCACCAGCTCCACAAATGGCACCACGCAGAAAACAATTTAGAAAAATTTAAAACCAGTTATATGAACAAAAAAGAAAAACACCACAACAGCATCATTAGCGGTGCATCATCGTCTATTAGAGTAGTAGGCAAAGACATTGGATTTGCATTACGAGCATTTAAAGCAAAAGTAAAACACATGGGTGTTTTAGACTCAATTAAAGAAAATCGAACATTTTCGAAACCTAGTGTAAAACGACGAGCTCAACTTATCAATGCAAAATATATGCAAAAGATTCGAGATATACATCAATACGATTAATATATAAATAATATTAATTTAAGTCCTAGCAGAAATGTTAGGGCTTTTTTACTGTTTTTATACTAGCCTTATATTTATATTGGAAATACGCTATTTTATATATAGTGTCTATAAAAAACAAATTCTATTAAGATTTCAAATAATCTTATTTCCAAAAACAAATTTAAGGAGAAAACAAATGGCAAAATCAGATTTGCTAAAAGAAGCAATTGCGGATGCTAAAGCTGTTAAAGAAACTGCATTAGCCAACGCAAAAATTGCATTACAAGAAGCTTTCCATCCTAGAATGCAAAGTATGATGTCAGCTAAGATATCCGAAGAACTCGATGAGCAAGACGATGAAATGGACTTAGATGCAGAATTAGCCGGCGAAGAAATGCCAGTTGATGACATGGCACCAGCAGGTGACGACATGGCAATGGATGATATGGGTGACGAAGGCGAAGCGATGGATGTTGGTGATCTAGAACTAGATACCGATATGGATGGGGAAATTGACTTTACTGGTGACATTATGTCAAAACCAGGAATGGAAGCAGAACCAGAAATGGAACCGGGTATGGATGATATGGGTGATGTACCTGTAGATGACATGGAAGGTGACGCAGGAATGGGTGACGATATGGGTGACGATTTAGGCATCGAAGAAATCATTAGAGAGTTAGAAGAAGATTTAGAAGCAGAAGGTATGCGAGGAAATCCTATTAACGCTGAAGAAGACGAACCAGTAATGGAAAATTATTCCGAAGAAGATACTGGTATCGACAAAGGCGAAGTTTTAGAAAACAAATCTATTGACGAACTTATCGAAGCAATCTTAGCTGAAGAGGAAGACGAAGAAGAAAAAGAAGACGACAAAAAAGAAGAAAAAGAAGAAAAAGAAGAAATTAGCGAAGTAAAAGCTGATCTCGAAGAAGCTTACCGTACGGTTAAACATCTTCAATCAGTAATCAACGAAGTTAATCTTTTAAATGCAAAACTTCTTTACACAAACAAATTGTTCCGAAATTTTGAGTTGAATGAATCACAAAAAATGAAAGTGATTGAAAACTTTGACAGAGCTAGTAGCACACGAGAAGCAAAATTGGTATTTGCAACTTTAGCAGAATCATTCCATACGCCTAGAGCAGGAAAGAAAATTGTTAAAGAATCAAGATCAATGGCGTCTAAACCTGTTGCAACAACTGCTCCAAGTAAAAAAACAACTCAAGTATTATCAGAGGGCTTTGAACAAGCCAACCGTTGGAAGAAACTAGCGGGTTTAATTAAATAACTTTAAAAAAAGGAAAACAAAAAATGAGTTTAAATTCATTATTACAAAGTCCTGATTCTTCTCAAAGAAATGTTGTCAAAGCACATATTTCTAAATGGGAAAGAACGGGTCTATTAGAAGGTCTTTCTAGTGAGACTGAAAAAGCCGGTATGGCTACTCTGCTTGAAAATCAAGCGAGACAATTAGTAAAAGAATCAAATGCTACGGGTACCGCAGCTGGTTCTGAAGAATGGGCGGGAGTTGCTCTTCCATTAGTAAGAAGAATCTTTGCTGAATTTGCAGCTAAAGAATTCGTATCAGTTCAACCAATGAACTTGCCATCTGGTCTAGTATTTTACTTAGACTTTAAATATGGTACAGCTAAGCCTGGATTTGATGATGACAATTTAGATGTAGCTGGAGACAATGGTCATCCATTCGGAACTCCAGAAGCTGATGATTCAATGTTTGGTGTAACTAATACATCAGGTGATCCTAGTGGTGGTCTTTATGGTGCAGGTAGATTTGGATATTCAATTCCAGACGTATCGGTAGCTATAGCAGCCACAGCAGCAACTACTGGTTCTGCCGGCGGTCCTAATGCCCCTACAAGTGCATCATTAAACTTTGATTCACTATACACTGCAAATTCTACGCAGTATATGGCATTAACAGTGAATGTACCATTGAATGCTGATAAGTTAGCAATTAGATCATTTACTTTAGCATCTGGATCTGTAAATACAGAAATTATTCCAGTACAAGCATTCACAACTATTGACGCTAATTATACTGCATCATTTGTTGTTACTGCATCATTAGCAGATGAGCTTCAACGTGCAATTAACGCTGGTGATTTGGATCTTAAGTATAGCAAACAACCAACGGATATTACTAGAGGTGACTTTGAAGATACTAATCCATTCAAAGGTAACGCTGGTGGAACGTCTGGTATTAACGAAGGTACTGATATTGATATTCCAGAAGTTAATTTGGAACTTCAAAGTGAGCCTATTGTTGCTAAGACAAGAAAACTAAAGGCTGTATGGACTCCTGAGTTTGCTCAAGACCTTAACGCTTATCACTCTATCGATGCTGAAGCAGAATTGACTTCAATGTTGTCTGAGTATGTATCAATGGAAATTGATTTAGAGATTCTTGATATGTTGATTTCATCTGCTCCAACTACAGAGTATTGGTCAGCTGTTAACAATGAAATTTGGAATGGTACTGGATTTACACAATCGAGTGCAACTACCGGTGGGTTCTATAACACGCAAGGTGGATGGTTCCAAACTCTTGGTACTAAACTGCAAAAAGTTTCTAATAAAATTCACCAAAAGACATTGCGTGGTGGTGCTAACTTCTTAGTTACATCTCCAGCAGTTGCAACTATCCTTGAATCAATTCCTGGATTTGCTGCCGACACTAATGGTGATAAAATGGAATTTGCCGCAGGTGTACAAAAGATTGGTGCAATCAATAACAGATACACTGTTTATAAAAATCCATACATGAAAGAGAATGTAATTCTTATGGGCTTCAGAGGTTCTCAGTTCCTAGAAACAGGTGCAGTTTTCTCTCCATATGTTCCTCTTATTATGACTCCGTTAGTATATGATCCGGTTAACTTCACTCCACGTAAAGGTGTCATGACACGTTACGCGAAGAAAGTAGTTCGTCCAGAATTCTACGGAAAAGTATATGTTAAAGGATTAGAGACTATTTAAAGTAGTTAAACACTTTTAAATTTAAAGACTTAACGATTGAGTAATTAGGGTGGCTTCGGCCACCCTTTTTTACTGTTTTGATATTTATATAAAAAGAATTAATATGCCAGTACCAAGAATAAAATACGAAATGTTTGCAGATATTCGATATGACGGCCGACTTGTAGATGTATTAGATCGTATACGAGCTGTTCGTTTAGTATTAATGGTTCATATCGAACAAGATTTAGGTCCAAATAAGGAATTAGTAAAAATAAAAATATTAACACCATATCCTGCTAATAAATCATTCGAAGCGGTAAGACAAATGTGTTTAGGTAAAATAGAAACACTCAAGGATATGTCTTACAGAAGATCAACACTTACAAAATTAGGTTAAAAAAAAGTTACATTATGACAACATCGAATCGGGTCAAGACCCCACCAAAAAATAATATAAAATTTTCTATAACATTGTCGGAAGAACAAAAGTTAGCAAAAACAAATATATTAACTACTCCATTTAATTTTATATTAGGTAAAGCCGGCTCTGGTAAAACATTGTTAGCAGTACAAGTGGCATTGGATAAATTTTTTAAACGAGAAATAGATAAAATTATAATTACTAGACCAACCGTCTCTACAGAAGATATTGGATTCTTACCCGGATCATTATCAGAAAAGATGGATGAATGGCTTGTACCAATTCGAAGCAATATGCGTAAAGTATATAATAAGCCGGAGTTATTAGACAAGATGGAAAAGGAAGAAAATATTGAATTAGTTTCATTAGCTCACTTCCGAGGAAGAACATTTGACGATTCAGTTTGTATTGTAGATGAATTCCAAAATTTAACTAAGCAACAGTTGCAAATGGTTGTAAGTCGATTAGGCAAAAGAAGCACTATGATACTATGTGGTGATCGATATCAAATAGATTTAAAATTTAGCAATGATTCTGCTATACACGAAGTGCCTAAAATTAAAGAATCGAAATATGTTAATGAAATTATTTTAACAGATAATCATCGACACGAATCTTTAGAAGAAATTTTGAATCTTCTAAATGAAAAGTATTGATATTTATAATAAAGGATATGAATGGATTACTCAGAAAATAAACCAATTTGGCCAGGTAGCTCTTCATTTAGCCCCGGTAAGACCCCTTTTGGCTTTTTTGATGTAGACACTGCATTTCAAACTGAAGCCGATAGCTTTGCTAAGTTTGCTGCAAATCATGTTGGATATCCAATAATGGATGTCGAATTAATTGATATTAATTTTTATACTGCATTTGAAGCTGCGGTAATTGAATATTCTAATCAAGTTAATCAAATAAATATTGTTAATAATCTTGTTAATACATTAGGAATAAAAACCGGATCAGACTTTTTTTCAAACCAAGGATTAACAGGAGCTGTAGTTGGTAACTCCATGGGATATATTACCAAATTGGCAAAATCATATGGAACTGAAGCTGACTCTGGAGGAAATGTAAAATGGCATACTGCATCAATTGATGTTGTAGATGGACAACAAACATATAGTATCAGACAAGCAGTATCAGCATCATTAGGTATAGTAGTTACTAATAATAATAGTATTGAAATTAAACGTATACTACATAATCCTCCCCCAGCGATTGTTAGATACTTTGATCCATTTGTAGGAACAGGGATGGGCTCACAAAACATGATGGATGCATTTGACTTTGGAGGCTTTTCTCCTGCAGTTAATTTCATGATGATGCCATTACATATGGATTTATTCCGATTACAAACTATAGAATTCAATGATCGTATTAGAAAATCACATTTTTCATTTGATATCCATGGCGATGATATACGACTATATCCAGTACCGGGAACTCAAGGAACTATGTCTACACCATATTATGACAGAGTTTGGTTTGAATTTATATTCGAAGAAGACAAAACTAATGATGGGGTGTTATTTGGTAATATCGCACTTCTAAACGATGTTATATCTGACGCATCCAATATACCATATACATATCAAAAGTACACTAATATTAATGACATGGGGCGTAGCTGGATATATAGATATGGAGCGGCACAAGTCAAAGAAACATTAGGATATGTTAGAAATAAATATTCAAGCGTACCAATACCAGGCGGCGAAGTAACACTTAATGGATCTGATTTAGTGACACAAGGTCAATCAGAAAAAGACGGATTAATAACACAATTACGAGAGTTTCTAGATAAATTAACAAAAGAACAAATGTTAATTAGACAAGGATCGGAAGCTACACAAATGCATGAAATATTAGCAAAAGTTCCGTTAAAAATATATATCGGATAGGAGGTAAATTATGGCATTATTTGGAGGACAGCGAGATGCTAAATTTTTAGCTGCTATTAATTCCGAACTGATTAACGCTGTAATTGATACTGAAATTGAGTTTTTTAAGTTGATTGTAGAATTGTCTGACTCAAATTTATATGGCGAATCGCCAAGTAAATCATATTATAATTCTATATTGATTCCGTGTGTGATTACTAAAGACGATAAAACTGCTAATATGGATGATTACGGTCAGACATATACTCGTACTGGTAAATTTGCAATATCCAGAGACTTGTTAGAACGAGCAGATTTTTATCCTGAAGTTGGAGATATTATTGCTTGGGACAATGAGTATTATGAAGTAGACAATGTTGATGCAAACCAATATTTTGTAGGCAAGAATCCAGAAACATGGCCGAATGGTGATGATCATGGATATAGTGTGTCTGTAGAAGTTACAGCTCATGTAACAAGACAAACGCCACAAGGTATTAAAGATATACGGGTTGGAGGGAATAATGATTCTCCATCATATAAAGGACATTAATGCCAAGACAAAATAGACAAAATATAGATCGTAAAACAAATAAACCTAGTCCAAAAAAGACTGAAGGCTTAAATAATGATCCTATTTTAAACAGGGCAGAACAAATCAGGCGTGATGATGATATTATACGTACACCTAAACGAACTGTGTATGATATTGATTATGCAATTAAATGGTATATTGAAAATGAAATACAACCACAATTAACTGACAACAAAAATTTAATAAATGTACCTGTAATATTTTCTAATGGAGAAAAATGGGATAACGTTCGAAAGTTAGGATATTTGCGAGATGAAAAAGGTAAATTACAATCTCCATTAATAATGATTAAACGAAACACAATGCAAGAGCGAGAGAATAATCGAACATTGGATGTAAATAGACCACAATCTGGAAACCATATAATTTATCAAAGCAAATACAATAGTAGAAATAGATATGAAGATGAATTATTTCCAATTCCAACTAATCAACCACAAGAATCTAAAAAAATATATATTGTAGATATTCCAAAATATGTTACTATAGAATATGACATGATGCTTTGGTGTGATTTTACAACACAAATGAATGATTTAGTAGATCAAATATTACCATATGCTCGGTTTGCTTGGGGAAATGAATCTAACAAATTTTCTACTAATCTAGGAGCCGTTAGTTTTGAGACGGTAAATACGGTTGGTGAAGATAGATTGGTCAGAGCAACTATACCATTAACTGTTATGGGTACATTATTATCAGAACAAGAAACTAGAAAATCTACATTAAAAAAAATGTATTCAGTTAAAAAAGTTGTATTCCAAACAGTTATTGACATTGACAACAATATTTTTGAAACTACAAAAGTGCCACAACAAATATTACGAGCATCACAAACTATTGTCGGTGGAGGTAGTATAATTGTCAATGGCGGGGGAACTAGCACAACAATCGACAGTTCAACCATGGCTTATTTAATTGCACTATCAGATAAATCTGCAACATATGTTTCAGCTACAACCGTAACTGTAACGGGTACTCCTAGAATAAATCCAAATACATTGGCATTGACGTATGCAACAATAAATGAATTTGATGTGTATGTAAATGGTCAATACATAGACAAAGCAGCGTATACGTGGACACCAGATGAAAACACAACACAAACAATTGTATTTAATACAGGAACATTGGGATATGATATTTTGAATACAGACACTGTTATTGTTAATGGGAGATGGGCATAATGGCTAGACAAATTAGACCAGGCCAGCTCCAGGAAAATGTATTATATAATATATCAGCAAGTTATGCCGTAACAGCATCATATGCAATGAATGGAGGCAGCGCTGTTTCTGCAGGAACCGTTTCAGGGTCTGAACAAATAAGTGCATTAGGATTTGTAACTAGTAGTGCCACTGCTTCATTTATAACTAACTCACAGACTGCATCAATGAGTGTTGCAACAGCAAGTTATATAACTGGATTAAATTTATCACAAATTGCATCAGGATCTGCAACTGCATCTATATCTCCAAATGGTGGGTTTAATATAAACACTAATATAACAGCATCAGGTAATATTAGTTCTAGCGG
>Ga0075441_10000425_pt1 | contig 21489 bp, 18 predicted proteins | sample CoawatmetaG00DNA_FD_71582 | JGI IMG/M metagenome (GOLD analysis project Ga0075441, IMG submission 71582) | Marine microbial communities from the West Antarctic Peninsula - Coastal water metaG002-DNA | ecosystem: Environmental > Aquatic > Marine > Coastal | place: Atlantic Ocean: West Antarctic...
CTTCCTTCACAATTTCATATGAATTTAGGAGTGTACTATAGTTACACTAAGAATATTTCGGCTTATCTGAAGTTAAACAACCTTACTAATTCCAAACAAGATGTTTGGATTGGTTATCGTGAAGTTGGTTTTAACGGTCTTTTTGGTTTGAATTATTCTTTCTAAATTTATTAACATTTGTTGAAAAATTTCTTTTAATTTTCATACTTTTTTTCATACTTTAACTCATTCAATAAGTGTATATTTGTGTGATTAAAAAAAAATAGAAAATAATTCAATTTTATGAGTGAAGAAAATAAAAATCAAGAATATAGTGCTAGTAATATTCAGGTGCTTGAAGGTTTAGAGGCCGTACGTAAAAGGCCAGCCATGTATATTGGTGATATTGGGATGAAAGGATTACATCATTTAGTGTATGAGGTGGTGGATAATTCAATTGATGAGGCGCTTGCTGGACATTGCTCTCATATCGACTGTTTTATTAATGAAGATAACTCAATTACAGTAACTGATAATGGTAGAGGGATTCCTACTGATATGCATGAGAAAGAAGGTCGTTCTGCATTAGAAGTAGTTATGACGGTTCTGCATGCTGGTGGTAAGTTTGATAAAGGTTCTTATAAGGTTTCTGGTGGTCTTCATGGGGTTGGTGTTTCTTGTGTAAATGCACTTTCTTCTGACTTAAGAGTTGAGGTGCACAGAGAAGGGAAAGTATTTGAACAAGAATATAAAATTGGTGTTCCACAGTATGATGTTCGTGAAATAGGAACAACTGATAAAACAGGAACTTTTGTTACTTTCTTGCCAGATGCTTCAATTTTTGAGGAAACTGTTTATCATTTTGATATTATTGTAGCTCGTTTAAGAGAGTTATCTTTTTTGAATAAAGGGATTAACCTTTCTATTACAGATAAAAGAAGAAAAGATGATGATGGTGAGTTTGTAAACGAAAAATTTTATTCTGAAGGTGGATTGAAAGAATTTGTTTCTTTCTTGGATGAAACTAGAGATTCTATTTTACAAGATGTTATCTATATTGATGGTGAAAAAGATGGTGTGCCAGTTGAGGTTGCCATGGTTTATAATACTTCTTATACTGAGAATGTTCATTCTTATGTAAATAATATCAATACAATTGAAGGTGGTACACATCTTTCAGGTTTTAGAAGAGGTTTGACTAGGACACTTAAAAAATATGCTGATGAGTCAGGATTATTAAAAAAAGTGAAATTTGAAATTTCTGGGGATGACTTTAGAGAAGGTTTGACTGCAGTAATTTCTGTAAAAGTTATGGAGCCTCAGTTTGAAGGGCAAACAAAAACAAAATTAGGAAACAAGGAAGTTACGACTGCAGTTTCTCAATCAGTAAGTGATATGCTTACTTTCTATTTGGAGGAAAACCCTGAGCAAGCAAAAAGAATCGTACTAAAAGTAATTTTGGCTGCTACAGCTCGTAATGCTGCTACTAAGGCAAGGGAAATGGTGCAGAGAAAGAGTGTGCTTGTCGGTTCTGGTCTTCCAGGTAAGCTGTCTGATTGTTCTGAAAAAGATCCTTCTAAATGTGAAATTTATTTAGTAGAGGGAGATTCGGCAGGAGGTACAGCAAAGCAAGGTAGAGATAGACATTTTCAAGCAATTTTGCCTTTAAGAGGGAAGATATTGAATGTTGAAAAAGCTATGCAACATAAGGTTTTTGAGAATGAGGAGATTAAAAATATGTTTAAGGCTCTTGGTGTTTCTATTGGTACTTTGGATGATGAAAGAGAGTTAAATATTGATAAATTAAGATATCATAAAGTAGTAGTTATGACGGATGCGGATATTGACGGTTCTCACATTGCTACTTTATTATTGACTTTCTTCTTCCGTTACTTAAAGCCGCTTATTGAGCAAGGATATGTTTATATTGCAACTCCACCTTTATATTTATTAAAGAAAGGGAAAGACCATAGATATTGTTGGGATGAGTCACAAAGAGAGTTGATGATTAATGAAATGAAAGGAGGGAAAGATGTAAATGTAATTATTCAAAGGTATAAAGGTTTAGGGGAGATGAATGCTTCACAACTTTGGGATACTACTTTGAATCCTGAATACAGAACACTTAAGCAAGTTACGATTGATAATGCCGCTGAAGCGGATAGAGTATTCTCTATGTTAATGGGGGATGAAGTTCCACCAAGGAGAGCCTTTATTGAAGCTAATGCTAAGTATGCAAATATTGACGCTTAAAAAAAGATAGAAAAAAATAAAAAATAAAATAATGAAAGTTACAGTAGTAGGAGCAGGAGCAGTAGGAGCAAGTTGTGCGGAATATATCGCGATTAAAAACTTTGCTTCAGAGGTGGTATTAGTTGATATTAAAGAAAACTTTGCTGAAGGGAAGGCTATGGATTTAATGCAAACAGCATCATTGATGGGTTTTGACACTAAAATTACAGGCTCAACAAACGATTATTCTAAAACTGCAGGAAGTAATATTGCAGTTATTACTTCAGGTATTCCAAGAAAACCAGGAATGACAAGAGAGGAGTTAATTGGTATTAATGCAGGTATTGTAAAGTCTGTATCAGAGCAATTGATTAAACATTCTCCTGCTGTAATTTTAATTATTGTAAGTAATCCTATGGATACTATGACTTACTTAGCACATAAAGTAACTGGTTTGCCAAAAAATAGAATTATTGGTATGGGTGGTGCTTTAGATTCTGCACGATTCAAATACAGATTAGCTGAAGCTATGGAATGTCCAAGTTCTGATATTGAAGGTATGGTAATTGGTGGACATTCTGATAAAGGAATGGTGCCTTTAACTCGTATAGCAACTAGAAATTCTGTTAGAGTTTCTGAGTTTTTGCCTGCAGAAAGATTGCAAAAAGTATTAGAAGACACTAAAATAGGTGGAGCTACTTTAACAGGAATGTTAGGGACTTCAGCTTGGTATGCTCCAGGTGCTGCAGTAAGTAGTTTGGTGCAAGCAATTGCTTGTGATCAGCAAAAAATGTTCCCATGTTCAGTGTTGTTAGAAGGCGAATTTGGTTTGAATGATTTATGCATTGGTGTTCCAGTTATTTTAGGTAAAAATGGAATAGAAAAAATTGTTGAAATTAAATTGGATGTTGCAGAATTAAGCCAATTACAAGCATCAGCAAAAGGGGTAAAAGCAACAAACATTTTATTAGACGATTTAAATTTATAATATTTACCAATTAGTGTTGCTGATTAAATAAAACTTTTTATTTTTGCAGCCCTAATTTAAGAAGATACAATTATGAGAAAAGAAATACACCCAGATAATTACAGATTTTGTATATTTAAAGATATGTCATCTGATTTCGCTATTTTAACAAAATCATGTGTTGAAACTGAAGATACTATTAAGTGGGAAGATGGTAACGAATATCCATTAATAAAAATGGAGATTTCTTCTGCTTCTCATCCGTTTTATACAGGAAAGGCAAAGTTAATTGATACAGCTGGTAGAATAGATAAATTTAAAAACAAATATAAGAAATTCACAAAATAATAGAATTTTAAGTTATAGTAAAAAGCCTGCACATTTGTGTGGGCTTTTTTTTTAACTTTGTTCTTATGAATTTAATTCTTTTTGACAACAATAGGGAAAATTATTACCCTCTATCTTTTACTCGTCCTATTGCTGAATTTAGGATAGGAATTTTAACCATTAAGGAGAAGTGGGAAAAATACTATAAATCAGTTTCTGTAAAAACAGAAGATTACTTAGCTGTTAAATTTCCTGTAAAGCAAACAAATGACAATCTTTGGGTGTCGGCAAAAGTATTACCAACCAAAATATTAATTACTGAGCTTGAGAGTTTAAGGGTTGGAGAGATTTTAGAAAAAAAAGGGAGTATTATTGCTTTTAGGTCTGCAGTTTTTGATCCTGATAAATTGAATAAAATCACGACTAATATTGAAGTTGATGCAGTAGAAAATCTCTGGGATATTTTTAAGGATAATGATAGAGAGATAAAAAGAGATTTTTCTTTGTTGACTAAAGGAAGAAAGTCTCAGGCTTTGTCTGAAAATAATACTAGTTTAGGAAAAGATATTTTTATTGAAAAAGGAGCTAATGTTTCTTGTAGTATATTGAATGCCGCAAGTGGCCCTATATATATAGGTAAAAATGCTGAGGTAATGGAGGGTTCTATTATTAGAGGTCCTTTTGCAATGGGAGAAAATGCTGTGCTTAAAATGGGAGCTAAAATTTATGGTGCGACTACATTAGGTCCTTATTGTAAAGTTGGAGGTGAGGTGAATAATTCAGTGTTCTTTGGCTATTCATCCAAAGCTCATGATGGTTTTTTAGGTAATTCTGTGATTGGTGAGTGGTGTAACTTAGGTGCAGATACCAATAACTCCAACTTAAAGAATAATTACGCTCAGGTTAAACTCTGGAATTATGAAACGGAACGTTTCAAAAACACAGAATTGCAATTTTGTGGTTTAATAATGGGTGATCATTCCAAATGTGGTATTAATACTATGTTTAATACTGGTACTATTGTTGGGGTGAGTGCTAATATTTTTGGTAGTGGATTTCCAAGAAATTTTATTCCTTCATTTAGCTGGGGAGGTGCAGCAGGTTTTTCTATTTACAAATTACCAAAAGCATTTGAGGTAGCTGAAAAAGTTTTTGGAAGAAGAAAGTTAAACTTTGACAAAGTAGAACAAGCTATTTTGACTCAGGTTTACAATATGACAAAGCGTTACAGGAACGAACTGTAACTGACAAAAAGACTAGATTTCAACAATGGCATACTAATTGCATTTGTTTATTGTGAAAAATAATTATTATGAAAAATAAATATCATTTGGATAGCCTTGAGTTATCTGACTTAATAAATGAAGAAACAGAATTCTTGCCTTTGATGTCTGATGAGGATGAGGATAAAATATCAAAAGAAGATACTCCAGATGTAATGTCAATTTTACCTTTAAGAAATACGGTATTATTTCCAGGAGTTATTATTCCAATTACTATAGGTAGGGACAGATCAGTAAAATTAATTAAGGATGCTGAAAATGGAAAAAACTCAATTGGGGTAGTTTCTCAAAAAGAATTTGATACTGAACTTCCTGAGTTAAAAGATTTAAATGAAGTAGGGACAGTTGCTCAGATTTTAAAAATGTTAAAAATGCCTGATGGTAATATCACTGCAGTTATACAAGGTCGTAAACGTTTTAAAATTGAAGAAATGGTGCAGGATGAACCGTACTTTAAAGCTAGAGTTAGGGATTTAAAAGAGATAAAGCCAGAAAAAAATGATCAAGAATTTAGCGCATTAGTTTCTTCTGTGAAGGATTTGGCATTAAGGATTATCGATGAATCGCCAAACATTCCTGCTGAGGCAGCTATTGCTATTAAAAACATTAAGAATACTTCTTTTATTATCAATTTTGTAGCTTCAAATATGAGTATTAGTTTGTCTGAAAAACAAGCTTTGTTAGAAGAAGTTGATTTGAAAAAGCGTGCAATAAAAGTGTTGGAATTATTGACAAAGGAACTACAGCTTTTGGAAATGAAAAATAAAATTCAGTCCAAAGTACAAACGGATTTAGATAAGCAGCAGAGAGAGTATTACTTGAATCAGCAAATGAAAGCTATTCAAGAAGAGCTAGGAGGAAGCGGTTCGCAAAAGGAGATTGATGAACTGCGTAATCAGGGAAATAAGAAAAAATGGAACAAGGAAATTGAAAATGCATTTGATAAGGAATTAAGAAAATTGCAAAGAATGAATCCTTCCATGTCGGATTATGCTGTGCAAAGAAGTTATATAGAATTAATATTAGAATTACCTTGGGAGGAATGTACTATTGACAGCTTTGATTTGAAAAATGCAAGAGAGATTTTGGATAGAGATCATTTTGGATTAGAAAAAGTAAAAGAAAGAATTATTGAGCATTTGGCAGTATTAAAACTAAAAGGAAATATGAAGTCTCCAATTTTATGTTTGTATGGTCCTCCTGGTGTTGGAAAAACATCTTTAGGTAAGTCAATAGCTGAGGCTTTAGGTAGAAAATACGAAAGAGTTTCTTTAGGGGGTTTGAGAGATGAATCAGAAATAAGAGGGCACAGAAAAACCTATATTGGTGCTATGCCGGGTAGAATTATTAAATCTATACAGAAAGCAAAATCATCTAATCCTGTTTTTGTATTGGATGAAATTGACAAAGTAACTAGAGATTCGCATGGCGATCCTTCTTCTGCATTGTTAGAAGTATTAGATCCTGAGCAAAATGAAGCTTTTCATGATAATTACTTAGAACTAGATTATAATCTTTCCAAAGTGATGTTTGTGGCTACTGCCAATTCACTAGCTACTGTCCAGCCTGCTTTAAGAGACAGAATGGAGATTATTGAAATTAACGGATATACGATTGAAGAAAAGGTGCAGATAGCAAAAAAACATTTGTTGCCAAAACAATTGAAATCCCATGGCTTGAAAAAGGAACAATTTACGCTTTCTGATGCAATGCTAGAAAAGATTGTTGACCAATACACTAGAGAATCAGGAGTAAGAACACTTGATAAAATGGTAAGTAAGATGATTCGTAATGTAGCAAAGTCATTGGTTATGGAAGAATCTTTTGATTATTCGCCAGATTCTGATGTAGTTGAAAAAGTATTGGGAGCACCTATATTTGATAGAGATCGGTTCATAGATAATTCAGTTGCTGGTGTAGTTACAGGTTTAGCTTGGACTTCAGTTGGGGGTGATATTTTATTTATTGAAAGTAGTTTAAGTAAAGGAAAAGGGAAACTATCCGTTACAGGAAACTTAGGGAAAGTGATGAAAGAATCAGTAACTATTGCTATGGAATATTTGAAAGCTCATGCTGAAACATATGATTTATCAGCTGAAGTTTTTGAAAATTGGAATGTACATGTTCATGTTCCGGAAGGAGCTACTCCTAAGGATGGTCCTTCGGCAGGAATTACTATGTTCACATCTTTAGTTTCTTCTTTTACACAAAGAAAAGTAAAAGAGAAAATTGCTATGACTGGGGAGCTAACTTTAAGAGGAAAGGTTTTGCCAGTTGGTGGGATTAAAGAAAAGATATTGGCCGCTAAGCGTTCTGGAATAAATGAAATTATTTTATCAAAGCAAAATAGAAAAGATATTTTAGACATAAATGAAAAGTATGTAGAGGGAATGACTTTCCATTATGTCAATACTTTGAAAGAAGTAACCGATATTGCTTTGCTGAATTAGAAAATTGAGGAAGCTGTTACAATTAATTAGCATATTTATAAATAATAAGTCTAAAGTTTAAGCGTTACCACATTAATTAAATGAAAATAAAGATAATTCTATTAGTGTTTTGTTTGCCTTTGAGTCTTTTGGCTCAAGTTGGTGGAATAACTGCTTTTTCATTTGTTGATGTAGAACTTTCACCAAGAATTGAAGCTATGGGTGGGAGTGGAATTGCCATTGTTGATATTGATGTTTCTCTAGGGCAAACTACTCCTTCATTATTGAATGCTAAAATGCATAATTCTTTGGTATTTTCCTTTACTGATTATTTATCGGATGTCAATTTGATAGGTTTCTCTTACGCAAGAAAATGGAAAGAATTTGGTGTCTTTTCAATTGGACTTAAAGCAATAAATTATGGTGAATTTGAACATAATGATGCTATTGGAAATAATTTAAGTTCTTTCTCTGCTCATGATCAGGTTATTACTGTTGGTTTGGGTAAGAGCTTGAATGAGAGATTCATTTTGGGTGTAAATCTAAATATGCTAAATTCTCAGTACGAAACGTATCATGCTTTTGCACTTTCGTCTAATGTATCGGTAACTTATTATAATCCTGAAAAGAAATTTACTTCTACTTTACTTTTTAAAAATATGGGTAGGCAGCTCAGTGCATATGCTGATTCTGAAGAATCACTTCCTTTTGATGTGCAGTTAGGAATGAGTAAGGAGCTAAAGCATTTGCCTTTTCGATATTCACTGACTTTTCATCATCTGAATCAGTTTGATATAAAATCGCCTTATAAATTATCAAGTCAAACTAATATTGAAACTGGTGGGTTGGAAATAAAAGAGGAAAGTGTTGCGAAAACGGCATTTCGTCATTTAATTATTGGAGGTGAATTAAATCCTTTTCGTAAAAGTTTCTTTATAAGAGGAGGTTTTAATTTTCAAAGAAGGTTTGATATGAGTCTTTCTACCTATCCTGCAATGGTTGGTTTTTCATGGGGTATAGGTTTTAAGGTGTTAAAATTCCGCTTGGATTATAGTAGAGCCGCTTATCATTTATCAGGAACACCAAATAATTTCAGTTTTGCTACAAATTTGAGTACTTTTGGGCTCTAATGAGTTTACCTTTTAATATAGCGATTGATGGCCATTCTTCCTGTGGGAAGAGTACTATCTCTAAGGCATTGGCAAGCAAATATGGTATGCGTTATGTTGATACAGGAGCAATGTATCGAGCAGTGACCTTTTTTTGTATGGAAAATAATATTATTTCCAATAAAGAAATTAAGCTGAATTTACTTCTTGCAGCAATAGATAATATTACAATAAATTTTGTTTTTAATGCTGAAACCAAACTTTCTGAAACAATTCTTAATGGAAAAAATGTAGAGCAAATCATAAGAGGATTTAAAGTTTCTGATAATGTTAGTGTTGTGGCTCAAATTCAACAGGTGCGTAAAAAATTAATTACTTTACAACAAGAAATTGGTAGGCAAGGGAATGTGGTGATGGACGGTAGAGATATTGGGACAAAGGTGTTTCCTGATGCTCAATTAAAGTTGTTTGTAACTGCGGATGCTGAAATAAGAGCACAAAGAAGGTATGATGAATTGAAGAAAAAAGGTGAAGAGGTTACTTTTGAACAAGTGTTGGACAATCTTACCTTAAGAGATGATCATGATACAAAGCGAAAAATAAACCCTTTAATTCAAGCAGATGATGCTATTTTGATTGATAATTCTAATTTGTCAATTGAGAATCAAAATGCTTTGATTGATGATTTGATAACTAATATATTAAGTGAATAATGAAAGTTACTATTGATAAATATTCAGGATTCTGTTTTGGTGTAGTATATGCTATTGAAATGGCAGAAAGTATTTTAGAAAAAGAGGATAATTTGTATTGCTTAGGAGATATTGTGCATAACAATAAAGAAGTGGAACGCTTAACAGATATGGGGTTGAAGATTATTAATAATGATGACTTGAAAAAGCTTTCGGATTGTAAAGTGCTAATTAGAGCACATGGAGAGCCGCCATCAACTTATAATGTTGCGCTTGAAAATAACATTCAGTTGTTAGACGCTTCTTGTCCTGTGGTGCTAAAGTTACAGCATCAAATTAAGGAGGGGTATGAAGATATTAAAAAGATTGATGGACAGGTAATTATATTTGGTAAAGAGGGGCATGCTGAGGTGACTGGCTTGCTAGGACAAACCAAAAATGATGCGATTATTGTAACTACTGTTGATGATTTAGATAAAGTAGATTTTTCAAAGTCAATTTATATTTATTCACAAACAACAAAAAGTCCAAAAGCGTATAAAGCAATTAGTGATATAATAGCTAAAAGAGTTAAATTGGCAGATGGAAAAAATGTAAAATACATTGTGCATGACACATTGTGTAGACAGGTTTCAGGACGTGAACCTCAATTAAAGCTTTTCTCAAAGGAAAATGATGTTATCGTTTTTGTGAGTGGGCAAAAGAGTTCAAACGGAAAAATGTTGTATCAATCATGTAAAGAAGAAAATTCAAATTCATATTTCATATCAGATATAAATGAAGTAAATAGTGAATGGTTTTCTACTGCAATTTCTGTAGGTATTTGTGGTGCAACTTCCACGCCAAGATGGTTGATGGAACAGGTGCAAAATGCTATTGAAAAGATAGCTTAATATTCTTGTTTGTTATTTCAGATTAAAATTGTATTTTTGCTGGCCTTTTCAGAATGTGTTGTAAGGTAGTGATTAGGGAAATATAAAATTAATAGCTCTTAAAGTTTAATACATCTAAGCCTTACTTACTTTAAGATACAAATGTAAAATGACAAAATGTCAGAAGAAAACAAAAAAGAAACTGCTTCAAAAGCAGTAGAAACTCCTAAAAATGAGGAGGTAGTTGCAGCAACTCCTGTTGTTGAAGAAACTCCGGTAATTGAGGAAGTTAAAGCTAAAAAAGCTCCAAAAAAGAGAATTACAAAAACAGTAGAAACTCCTAAAGCTGATGTGGTTGTAGAGGCAACTCCTGTAGTTGAAGAAGCTGCTACGGTAATTGAGGAAGTTAAAACTGAAGAAGCTCCAATAAAGAAAGTTAAAGTGGTAGAAGAATTCGATTGGGACAAAGCGGCTCAAAACGATATGTACTCTAAAAAAGAAAGAAGTGATTTAGAGACTGAATATAGTGCTACTTTACCTGATGTTGTCGATAAGCAAGTTATTGATGGTACGGTTGTTTTAGTTACTGATAGAGAGGTTGTTGTTGATATTAACTTTAAATCTGATGGAGTAATTAGCTTTAATGAATTCAAGTATAATCTTGAGTTAAAAGCTGGTGATACTGTTGAAGTGTTAGTTGAAAAACAAGAAGATAAAAATGGTCAGTTAGTTTTATCTCATAGAAGAGCAAGAGTATTAAGAGCTTGGGAGAAAGTTAATATTGCTCTTGAAACTGGAGAGGTTGTGAATGGTCAGATAATGAGTAGAACAAAAGGAGGAATGATTGTTGATATATTTGGTATTGAGTGTTTCTTACCAGGTTCTCAAATTGATGTTAAGCCAATCCGTGATTATGACGAGTATGTTGGTAAAAAAATGGAATTTAAAGTTGTAAAAGTAAACGAGTCTTTCAGAAATGTTGTTGTATCTCATAAAGCCTTAATTGAAGCTGATTTAGCTGTTCAAACTAAAGAGATCATGTCTAAATTAGAAAAAGGACAAGTTCTTGAAGGTACAGTTAAAAATATTACTTCTTATGGTGTGTTTGTTGACTTAGGAGGTATTGATGGATTAATTCATATTACTGATTTATCTTGGGGAAGAATCTCTCATCCTGATGAGATAGTATCTTTAGATGAAACAATTAATGTTGTAATCCTTGATTTTGATGAAGGTAAGAGTAGAATTCAGTTAGGATTGAAACAATTAGGCTCTCATCCTTGGGAGAATTTAGATGAAAACTTAAAAATTGGTGATGAAGTAGATGGTAAAGTTGTAGTGGTTGCTGATTATGGAGTATTTGTTGAATTACAAGCAGGAATTGAAGCTTTATTACATGTATCTGAAATGTCTTGGTCAACTCATTTAAGAAGTGCAAATGATTTCTATAAGAAAGGTGATGCTGTAAAAGCACAAATCTTAACATTAGATAAAGAGACAAGAAAAATGTCATTAGGTGTTAAACAAATGACTCCAGATCCTTGGGCTGATATTGCAGCTACGTTCCCGGTAGGATCTAAGCATAGTGTGAAAGTAAGAAACTTCACAAACTTTGGAATTTTTGTTGAATTAGTTGAAGGTGTTGATGGTTTAGTACATATCTCTGATTTATCTTGGACTAAGAAAATTAAGCATCCAGCTGAGTTTACTCAAGTTGATGCAATGCTAGATGTTGTTGTGTTAGATATTGATAAAGGAAACAGAAAAATTAGTTTAGGACATAAGCAATTAGATGAAAATCCTTGGGATGAGTATGCTAAGCAGTTCAGTGAAGGGAAAGATTATGAAGGTACTGTAAAAGAAGTGCTTGATAAAGGTGCGGTAATTGCATTGTCTGAAGAAGTTGAAGCTTTTGCTCCAAAAAGACATACCGAAAAGGAAGATGGTTCATCAATGACAGCTGGAGAAAAATTGTCTTTTAGAATTCTTGAATTTTCAAAAGAAAATAAAAAGATTTTAGTTTCTCATACTGCAATCTTTAAAGCAGACCTTGAAGTAGAAAGAAAAAAATCTGCTTCATCAGCTAAGAAAGTGATGAAGAAGCTTGAGAGTGATAAGAAACATTCAACCTTAGGTGATTTAGATAGTTTGGCTGCTCTGAAGAAGGACTTAGAGCAAGGTAAATAATTAATTTAAAGCCCCATTAATTTGGGGCTTTTTTTTTGCTATTTTTGTAGTGTAATGATTGGAGAAAGACAAATACTAAATCAAAAGGATATTCAAATTACAATTGAAAGATTGTGTCAGCAGTTAATTGAACATCATGGTGATTTTAATAACACTGTTATTGTTGGTGTTCAGCCAAGAGGTACATTCTTAAGTAATAGAATAATCGCCAAATTAAAACAATTACTAAATACTACTAATCTTGAGTCAGGAAGTTTAGATATTTCGTTCTATCGAGATGATTTAAGAAGGCGAGACGAACCAATTGTTCCTGAAGTTATGGATATGGATTTATCGCTTGAAGGTAAGAATGTAGTTTTAATTGATGATGTCTTATTTACGGGTAGGTCTATTCGTTCAGCAATTGATGCCCTAATGGCATTTGGTAGGCCAAAGTCTGTTGAACTCCTTACTTTAATTGATAGAAGGTTTAGTAGAGACTTGCCTATTCAGCCTAATTACGTAGGAAGAACAATAGATGCAATAGATTCCGAACGTGTAATAGTGGAATGGAAAGAAGTAAATGGAAAGGATAGAATATTAATGGTAAAATCAGATTAATGAGTAATTTATCAGTAGATCATTTATTAGGAATTAAATACCTTATAAAATCAGACATAGATTTGATTTTTAAAACGGCAGATAATTTCAAAAAGATTATTAATCAACCTATTAAGAAAGTACCTTCATTAAGAGATATTACAATTGCAAATCTTTTCTTTGAAAACTCAACTAGAACTAAACTTTCTTTCGAATTAGCTGAAAAAAGACTTTCTGCTGATGTAATTAATTTTGCTTCAGCATCTTCATCAGTTACAAAAGGAGAAACATTATTGGATACGGTAAATAATATATTAGCTATGAAAGTTGATATTGTAGTAATGCGTCATCCTAATCCTGGTGCTTCTGTATTTCTATCTAGAAATATTGATGCAAAAATTGTAAATGCAGGGGACGGAACTCACGAGCATCCCACTCAAGCTTTGTTAGATGCTTATTCAATTCGAGAAAAACATGGTGAAGTTGCAGGTAAAAAAATTGTAATAATTGGGGATGTTTTACACTCTAGAGTGGCGCTTTCAAATATTTATTGCTTGCAGAAATTGGGTGCTGAAGTTAAAGTTTGCGGACCTTCTTCATTAATGCCTAAGCATCTTGACGCATTAGGAGTTACTCATTTCTCTGATTTAAAAGAGGCTTTAGAGTGGTGTGATGTTGCTAATGTATTAAGAATACAGTTAGAAAGACAAGATGTAAATTATTTCCCTTCCTTACGAGAATATGCTATGGTGTATGGTGTAAATAAAGAAGTTCTTGATGGTTTAGAAAAAGAAATAACCATTATGCACCCAGGTCCTATAAATAGAGGGGTTGAATTAAGTTCTGATGTTGCTGATTCTAAACATGCTATTATACTTGATCAAGTAGAAAATGGAGTTGCTATTAGAATGGCAGTTTTGTATTTGCTAGCAGGAAAAATTAAAAACTAAGATTTAAATGAATTTACAAGAAACAACTCTAGTTTTTAAACTTGGAGAAGACAATAATTTATCTGATTTAAAAATTACTTCTGAAATCAAGCACTTTATTGCTGATTTAAGAGGATTAAGTCCTGATTTGGCTGAAAATATTAAAGATAAATTTATTATATTTGCGAATAGTATTTCAAAAATGAATGGTTCTTTTGTAATTGTATGCGAATTTTCTTTTGATGATGAACTTACTATTGTTCCTACTTTACTAGAAGCCTATGATTATATTGAAATGGATGAAATGGAAAGACAATTAGAATTATAAACCAAAATTAATTAAATATGAAAAAAATCTTACTTACCCTTACATTGGCTTTTGTCTTTATTGGAGCAAACGCTCAATGTACACCTGACCCACAATTTACTATTGCCGGTATTTACCCTGATAGTGCAACAGGATTGCCTAATGCAATGGTTGGGCAAGCTTATAATGAAGTGATTACTATTATTACTCCGGTAGATACTAGTACAGTGATTTTAGGTCAATCTATAGCTGTAACTATTCAAACAATTGAATTAACAAGTGTTTCAGGCTTACCTGCAAGTTTTTCTTATGATTGTGCGACTACTAACTGTATTTTTGCTGGAGGTTCAACTTCCTGTGCTGTACTTACCTCTCCAAGTCCTACTGTTGCGGAAATTGGTTCCCACCAAATTATCATGAGTACAACTACTACAGTTGATGCTGGTTTGTTTGGGATTCAAACCCAAGATGATGTTGTGGATTATTACTATATTAATGTTACTAATGCTACTGCTACTATTAATCAATTCAATGACTTTAGTTTTGAACTGAAAGATATTTTCCCTAATCCTGTAAATAATAATGCTAAAATTCAATTTATTTCAGGGAATTCAGCTAATGTAGTTTTTACTGTCTTTAATTATTTAGGTGAAAAGATAGAAGAAAAAAATATAGCTGCTACTCGTGGGGTAAATGACATTGAAATATCTGCTAATGATTATGCTAATGGTATGTATCTGTACTCTATTAATAATGGAATACAAGTAGTATCTAAAAGAATGATTATTGCAAATTAATGTCATTTAAACTTACCATTTTAGGTTGTAACTCAGCTGTACCTACAGTAGAAAGACATCCGACCGCTCAATTGCTAAATGCAAATGAGCGGTTTTTTTTAATTGATTGTGGAGAGGGTACACAAGTTAGACTAAAAGAATATAAAATAAATTTTCAAAGAATAAATCATATTTTTATTAGTCACTTGCATGGCGATCATTATTTTGGTTTAATTGGCTTGATTAGTAGTATGCATCTTTTAGGTAGAAATAAAGACTTACATATTTATGCGCATCAAGAGCTAAAAGCAATTATCGATTCTCAATTATTGGCTTCTAATACTGAACTTAATTATCCTTTATTTTTTCATCCTATTTCTGATACTAATGAACAGGTGCTGTATGAAGATGATAAAATATGTATTAGTAATGTAATTCTTAATCACACTATTAAGTGTTCTGGTTTTATATTTAAAGAAAAAAAGAGTAAGAGAAAAATTGTTAAAGATAGAATTGAAGAATATAACATTCCATTTGATAAATACAATGGAATAAAAGAAGGTGCTGATTGGATAGCTACTTGTGGTGAGGTTATAAAAAACAATGAGATAACGGTTGAAAGCACTCCAGCTCATTCTTATGCTTTTTGTACAGATACTATTTATAATGAAGCTTTAATTGAAAAAATTAAGGAAGTTGATTTGCTGTATCATGAGGCTACTTTTAAAAAGGAGTTATCAGGTCGAGCAAATGAAACAGGACATTCTACAACTTATGAAGCAGCTACAATTGCTAAAAAATCAGCTGTTAAAAACTTGTTAATTGGTCATTTTTCTCAAAGGTATAAAAACCTTGATGAGCTGCTTATTGAAGCTAAAGATATATTTAAAAATACTCATTTAGCTAAATCAGGTTTAGTGCTTGATTTTAATAAGTTGAATAAATGAGAGGAGTATTAAATTATGTATTATGTATGGATATTTTTATTAATGATGCAAAAACTGTACTTTAGCCTTAAACATATAAGTTCATATTCTAATTTGAAAAAAATATTTTCTCTCTTACTATCCCTGCTATTATTTAATACTGTTTTTGCAAATAATATTATTAATGACTCTGTTGCTAATATTAATTGTAATCATGATGGTTATATTTTTACAGAAATTGTTTCTCTTGATACTAATGTTTTTAGCAAGTGGTATTTTTTTAATGATTCTACTTGGGAACAGATAGATACTTCTGATCAATTAATAGTAATTAATAATAATCAATATAATTCTGACTCTTTAACTACAGAAGTTTGTGGCTTGTTTAAATTAGAAATTGTTGATGTATTAGATTCATTAATTGAAGTAAGACAATATACTGTTGGATGTAAATTGTCAGTGATATTAGAGCAAGAGATTATTATATGTGATAATAATACAGGTACAATAAATTCATATATATATGGAGGTATTCCTTTTGATCAGGATACAGCTTTATCAGGTGGGGAGTACTATCAATATCAATGGTATACTTTTATTGATACAAGTATAAATTCAATATTATTAGCTGATACTACTGATTTTCTTGATAGTTTACATCAAGCGTATTATTATTTCATTGTATCTGATTCAATAGGGTGTATAGATACTTCAGAAGTTATTGAAATAAAACCCCCAGAAAAATTAAAAACAATTGCTTTAGATTTAGCTGATGCAAGTTGTTATCAATCAGCAAAGGGCTCAATCTTTTTTTCTTTTAATGGAGGTTACAAGTTTGACTTATCAAATCCATATTTTTATTATCTAGTTTCAAACTTAGATACTATTTGCTATAGCGATACTAGTGGATATTCATCTAACTTTTTTAACCTTACTGTAAACCCTTCTATGAACTCGCTTTATCCTGATTCTATAAGGATAGATAGCTTGTTGTCAGGAAACTATCAATTAATTGTTTCAGATTCTGTAGGATGTTTATTTGATACTACTTTTATTATAAATGAACCATTACCATATCAACTTTATGTTTCAGGGGATACATTGATTTGTTCTTCAGATAGTGTTTGGATAAGTATTGATAGTGTTTCTGGTGGATTGTTACCAGTTACTTACAAGTGGTTTGATTCTAGTAACGATTCTATTTATGTAAGTAATGGAAATTATTTATGTATTATTAAAGATACTGTAAATAATTGTATTGATACGATTGATGTTGAAGTGACTAGTTTGTATGATGTAAAGTTAGACGTTAACATAAGTAATGTAGGTTGTTTCGGTGATTCTACGGGCTTTATAATTATTGATTCCATTTATGGAGGAGTTAAGCCATATTTATATTCTGGAATTAGTTTAAATAATTTATCATCTGGAAATTATACTATTTTTATTTCTGACTCTTTGGGTTGTGAGTCAATTGATATTATAAGTATTTTAGAACCTTTGAAGTTACAATCAAATATTTTCATTACTCAACTAGCTTGTCATAATGATAGTAATGCTTCTGTCATTCTTGCTTATTCAGGTGGCGTAATGCCTTATGAAATTTACTGGCAGAATAATTTATCTATTGACACAATTAATGATCTTAGTCCAGGTATTTATTTCTATTCAGTTATTGATTCAAATCAATGTGAACTTCTTGATACAATTGAAATTTCAAATCCAGGTCAGCTTTCAGTAGAGTTTATTAATTACTCATCATCATTAGATTGTTTTAATGGAATTTCTTCAATAGAGGCAGATGTTATAAATTACGATAGTTCATATTCAATATTGTGGTCAAATTTAGATGCAACAAATATTACATCAATAGGGGCTGGATATTCTTCAGTATTTATTGAGGATAATAATGGTTGTAGGTTACTGGATTCAGTTCTGATAACTCAGCCTGATACATTCAAGATTTTGGAGTTTATATTAGTAGATACTATTTGTAATTTAGGAGCAAGTGCGCATGTGGTTCTGGATGGAGGAGTTCTTCCTTATACATATTTGTGGAGTACTGGAGAAATAGATTCTTTGATTGTTAATATACAGGATAGTATCTGTTGGGTAATTGTTTCTGATTCATGTGGAAATACTCTAAATGACACTATATTTTTTAACCCTTTTGAATTAGTTACGGCTATAGTTTATGATAGTATTACTCATATTGGTTTAGTTGAAGTAGACTTTAGTTCAACAGGAGGACCGTTTTCTTATGAATGGTTTGATATTATTGGTAATGTTATTAGTACAGATTCATTAACGTCCAATTTATGTGAAGGTACTTTTTTTGTTACCACTAATGATAACTCGACCAATTGTTCAGTAAATGACACTTTGATAGCTACTTTTTATCTTCCGGATGGTATTGTTGATGTAGCAACAACAACTGTTTTATCTGATGCTGATTTGTGGGGAAATCCTCCATATAGTTATTTTTGGGATAATGCCGAAATTTCAGCACATTCTAATATTTGTTCTGGTTCACATTGGGTTGAAGTGACAGATGATGATGGTTGTGTTGTTCGATCCGATTTTGATATTGATCCTTTATTGATTGCTTTAGATCCTGCTGAGTTTATTATTGAATGTAGTTTGGAGAATTTGGATGTAGATATAACTGCTGATGCAATTGGAGGTACTGCACCCTATACTTATGCCTGGTCGAATGGAAGTACAGGAAATTCATTTAACTTGAGTTTAAGTCCAGGAAATTATAGTGTTACCATAATGGATAATAATGCTTGTACTAAGGATACTTCTTTTGTAATTGCTACTATGAGTGCTGATTGTGTGCCGAATGTTTTTACTCCTAATGGAGATAATATAAATGACACTTGGAATCTGGAAAATACTTTCTTGTATAGTGATTCTGAAATAAGAGTGTATGGTAGATATGGTAAATTACTTTTCCAATCTGTTGGTTATTCTACGGCTTGGGATGGTAAGAATGAAAATGGAAATGATGTTACTGATGGCGCATACTTTTACCATATTGATATTGGGCATGATTTTGATGCGATAAATGGAAGTGTGACTATAATCCGATAAACGTTTTTATGTCACTTATCTGATCAGGTTCGAACCATTTTGTGTTTTTATCTTTTCGGAACCAAGTGAGCTGACGCTTTGCAAACCTTCTCGTATTTTGTTTAATATTTTCTACTGCTTTTTCAAGAGTACATTCATTATTGTAAAAAGCAAATATCTCTTTATAGCCAACAGTTTGTAGCGCATTTTTCTGCTGAAAAGGGATAAGTGATTCCACCTCTTCAAGCAGTCCGTTTTCTAACATTTTATCTACACGTGTATTTGTTCTTTTGTATAGTATCTCTCTTTCAGTTGTCAACCCAATTTTAATAATTTCAAAAGGGCGTTTTTTTGGTGTTGCTGATTTTAATGAGGAAAAGGTTTCACCGGTAGCTATAAATATTTCTAAAGCTCTTAATAAGCGTTGAGGATTTTGCTGATCACAAGTAGCGTAAAAGTCAGGATCTACTTTTTTGACCTCATTTTGTAGCCAGACTATTCCCTTTTCTTTTAATTTTGAATTAAGTTTTGTTCTTATTTCTTCAGAGATTTCAGGCATTTTGTCAAACCCTTTGCAAATTGCATCAACATATAAACCTGAACCTCCAACAACAATAATAGTGTCTTTTGTTTTATGGAGTTCTTTTATTTTAGCGATTGCATTCATTTCAAATTCACCAGCATTATAATCTTCTCTTACGGATAAATGTTGAATGAAATGGTGTTTTGCTGCTGCTAGTTCTTTAGCGTTGGGTGGTGCGGAACCAATTTTTAATTCTTTATAAAATTGCCTAGAGTCGCATGAAATTATTTCAGTATTTAACGCATTTGCAAGCTCAATACTAAGAGCTGTTTTCCCAATTGCTGTAGGGCCAACAATTATGATTATTTTCTTAGTATTCTTCTTCATACTCTTTAAATTCATCAAAATCATCAAAGGCTTCACCAAAAGGATCAAATTCTTTCTCAGCTTTAAAGCTAATCTCAGGCGCATCTTCTGGCATAGTTCCTACTGATTTTATACATTTTGAAGTAGTTATTTCTTCTTCAGTTATTTCAGTAAGTGTAACTAAGAATCGCCACATTTTCATAAAATCATAAACGTAAAGTAATTGAGTGCCTTCTTCTTTTAGGATAGAAGAAAGAATAATATCACTCATTCCAAGCATAGAATTTTCTTTATCCTCTACACTAAAAAGTGGAATTTCTTGTAATAACTCAAAATCATCATTAGTTATGTAAAAGGATGCTAGTTCGTTTTTATCTAGCTCAAAGGCAATGACAATAGCTTTGTGTAACTCTTCTAAGTTACTAGTAGGGTTAATTTCTATATCACGAATTACATCTTTTTTATATTCTAAATGTACTTGTATTATGCTTTTCATTTTACTGGTTGTAAATTTAATTCTTTTGCTTTTTTTATGATGAATACTAATGCTTCTTCTTTATCATTTTTAACTGTTCCATCAAGTATTGCATCTTTTATTGCATTTTTTAGGATTCCAATTTCTCGTCCAGCCTTAATGGAAAATAAATCCATTATTTCCTTGCCATCAACAGGAGGTTGGAAGTTTCGTATCTGGTCTTTTTCCTCTACTTCTTTTAGCTTCCTTCTTACTAGCTGAAAATTTTTCAGATACTTTTTTACTTTCTTTTCATTTTTAGAAGTAATATCAGCATCACATAGCGTCATCAAGTCATCTATATCATCTGCTGCATCAAAGAGTAAACGCCTTATTGCAGAATCGGTAACTATATCTTTAGCTAATATGATAGGTCGCAAATGAAGAGTTACTAATTTTTGTACATACTTCATTTTTTCGTTAAGGGGTAACTTTAATTCTCTAAAAATTTTAGGAACCAATTTTCCTCCAAAAAATTCATGTGCATGGAAAGTCCATCCATGTCCTTCTTCATATTTTTTTGTTTGTGGTTTTGCAATATCGTGTAGTATTGCTGCCCATCTTAACCAAAGGTTGTTGGTGTTTTTGCTAATGTTGTCCAGCACTTCAAGGGTGTGATAAAAATTATCCTTGTGTCCGTATTTACCTATTAATTCGACTCCTTGTAACTTACACATTAAAGGGAAAAATTGGTGTAATAATTGAGTGTTGAATAATAATTTAAACCCTTTTGACGGAGTGGTTGATAATATAATTTTGTTAAGTTCTTCAGTAATTCTTTCTTGAGAAATTATGCTTAAGCGTTCAGTGTTATCTGTAATTGATTTTAATGATTGTTCTTCTATTGAAAAATCCAGTTGAGTGGCGAAACGAACTGCTCGCATCATTCTTAATGGGTCATCAGAATAAGTAATGTCAGGATTTAATGGAGTACGAATAATTTTATTTTTTAAATCTTCTTTTCCATTAAAAGGATCAATCAATGTGCCATAACTATTCGCATTTAGTTGGATTGCCATTGCGTTAATAGTAAAATCTCTTCTGTTCTGATCATCCTCTAAAGTACCATCTTCAACTATTGGTTTTCTTGAATCTGAACGATAGGATTCTTTTCGAGCACCTACAAATTCATAATCTTCTCCCTTGTAATGAATCATAGCTGTGCCAAAGTTTTTAAACACTTTAAAAGTAGCTTTGTTTCCTAATAATGAACTTACTTTTTCTGCTAGTTTTATTCCGCTTCCAATACAAACAAAATCAATATCTGTTTTTTCTTGTCTTCTGTCTAGTAATAAGTCACGCACCCAACCACCAACTACATAGGTAGGATAATTTAGCTCATCACTTGCCAGTTGTATGGTTTTAAAAATTGGGTTATTTAATTCAGAAGAGTAATTCACTATCTAATTTTTGTAAT
>Ga0075441_10000427_pt1 | contig 21469 bp, 16 predicted proteins | sample CoawatmetaG00DNA_FD_71582 | JGI IMG/M metagenome (GOLD analysis project Ga0075441, IMG submission 71582) | Marine microbial communities from the West Antarctic Peninsula - Coastal water metaG002-DNA | ecosystem: Environmental > Aquatic > Marine > Coastal | place: Atlantic Ocean: West Antarctic...
GGTCGGGATGACAGGTGGAGAGGTCTAGATTACAGGGGTGTGGCTCTAGATGAACTTTGCTCTAAGCTCATTAACCTGATTGATGCTAAGCAGCCGTTCACTGCGCCATATTCTAATTATCTGTATATGACTATCGCCACGCAGGTAAATAATTCGGTAGGGTGAATGAATGAATTCACGAATATGGTGTTGCTCAAACTCGGGGACAACCCTACCAATATCTGGATGATCCAGTAATGTCTCAATATGAGAAAAAGCGGATGCATTAATATCATCACCCACTTCAGCGATGCCCTGTTCAAGGTAATAACTTTTGATCTCATCCAGGTCGGTAATTACGGAGTTAGAAAATGATATCTTCAATTAAGCTATACCGAATTTCTTTTTTGCCTCGCTTAAGCTGAAGCTGTTGCCCTCTTCGATATCCATAAGCCCCTGAGCAACCGCTTTCACAAACGCCAGCTCTTCGCCATTTCTCTCATATTCAGCGAGCCCCTGTACCACAGCTACGCCGCGGCCACGGCTAGTGAGAAGTACTGGACGGCGGGAATCAGTGGCGTGGTTTACTACCTTGCCGGGATTGACCTTTAGGTCTGACAGGGAGATCACGTCTTCAGAAAATTTAGTCGGCATGGGATTTATACTCATCAGCGTAAAGACCTATTAATACTACCAGTTTATCGCACCTGTCAAGATTAGCTTAAAGGAATGAAACTGAGATTTAGGACTGCTTCGCTTTTAAAATTTTCAACAAATCCCTAACCGCCATCTGCCCGATAGACGTCAAGCCAATATCCGCACCCACTGGCTGTTCAGTAATAAGCGCTTTCATCGGCGGCGCCCAAAACTTCTCGAGATGCTGAGCGACCTGATCGGCGACCATTTCCTCGCTGCCATTGGCACTCATATTGAGAGCAATTTGGTTGACCTGACTTACGAGACGCTGGAGTTTTGAGTCTGACATGGGATTTCTCTTAGTGAATTCTTTGGCCATTGGCGTAAACCACATGGCGGCCAGTTCTGGTAAAGCCTACTAGGGTTAGGCCACTTTTCTCAGCCAGCTCTATGGCTAGAGAGGTGGGGGCTGAGACTGCGGCTAGTAAGGGTATATTAGCGCTGGTGGTTTTTGAGACCATCTCATAGCTGGCTCTGCTTGTAACTAATACAAAGCCTGGCTCTTTATCTTGCTCTTTGTTTTGTTCTTTATCTTGTACTTTTTCTTTTTTGGCCAGCGCACCTAAAAGCTTATCTAGGGCATTGTGGCGGCCCACGTCTTCGCGCACCAATAACAAATCACCCTGTTTATTGCAGTAGGCGGCGCCATGAACTGCGCCGGTTTGCTGCTGTAGCTTTTGTTCTGAGGCTAGGGCGCTGGAGGCTTTTTGAATGGCTTCGTGGCTTATGGATAATTCGGCGGTGACCATCGCCGGTTCGCTGATGGCCTGCTCTAAGGATTCAGCACCACAGAGTCCGCAGCCGGTTCTGCCCACTAGGTTGCGGCGTTTTTCTTTTAGTTTGGCAAAGGGTTCGGCGGTGATCGTTAGGACCAGTTCTATGCCTTTATCGGTTTCTGTTACTTCGCAATCGAGTAATTGCTTGGCGCTTTGCAAGATGCCTTCGCTAAGACTAAAGCCCAGGGCAAAATCTTCTAGGTCAGCTGGCGTGGCCATCATCACCACATGGGAGATGCCGTTATAGACCAACGCCACGGCAGTTTCAGTGGCGACCCAATCTGCCCCCTCGACGGTTTCGCCGGCTTTCCAGATAACGCGAGTGACCTTATCCGCACCGGTGATTGCCAAGCTTAGTGCCGTGCACTTTGTGACAAGCCGCGCTGTAACAAACCTTGCTGCTGCTTATCGAAAGATTTTTGTCGCGCCTGCCAACTGGATGGCTCGGTGACTTTGCTGATCTGCACGGCGGTGACTTTGTACTCGGGGCAGTTGGTGGCCCAGTCGCTGTTGTCCGTGGTGATCACATTGGCACCGGAAACCGGGTGGTGGAATGTGGTGTAGACAACGCCTGGTTTTACTTTATCGGTAACATCCGCACGCAGTACGGTGTCGCCAACTCGGCTATTAATGCCGACCCAATCGCCATGATTAATACCGCGCTCTTCAGCATCGTGGGGATGAATTTCTATTACATCTTCGCCGTGCCATTCGCTATTCTGGGTGCGCCGGGTTTGAGCACCAACATTGTATTGGGACAGGATGCGACCGGTGGTGAGCAGCAACGGAAACTTGCGGTTGGCGCGTTCGGTGGTGGCGACATATTCGGTCATGGCGAAGAAGCCTTTGCCACGAACAAATTGGTCCACATGCATGATCGGCGTGCCCTCTGGGGTGTCATCATTACAGGGCCACTGGATGCTGCCCAACTGTTCTAAGCGATCGTAGGACACGCCGTTAAAGGTTGGAGTTAGACGAGCAATTTCGTCCATAATTTCTGAGGGATGGTTGTACTCCATCTTGCAGCCCAGAGCGTTAGCCAGAGCCATGGTGCCTTCCCAGTCGGCTTTGCCACTGAGTGGCGGCATGACTTTGCGCACTCTGGAAATTCTGCGTTCGGCATTGGTGAAAGTGCCGTCTTTTTCTAAGAATGAAGCGCCGGGTAAAAATACATGGGCAAATTTGGCCGTTTCATTGAGGAAGATATCTTGCACCACTAAGCATTCGATGGAGCGCAGTGCGGCTTCCACATGCTGGGTATTGGGGTCGGACTGGGCGATATCTTCGCCTTGGCAATAGAGGCCTTTAAAGTCTCCGTCTAGAGCGGCGTCAAACATGTTGGGGATACGCAGGCCGGGTTCTGAGTCCAGAGTCACGCCCCACTCGTTTTCAAATAAATCGCGGGTCGCTTTGTCAGAGATATGGCGGTAGCCGGGCAGTTCATGGGGAAATGAACCCATGTCGCAGGAACCCTGCACATTGTTCTGTCCACGCAGTGGGTTTACGCCGACACCATCACGGCCAATATTGCCGGTGAGCATGGCGAGGTTGGCAATGCCCATCACGGCAGTTGAACCTTGGCTGTGTTCTGTAACACCCAAGCCGTAGAAGATCGCGCCGTTACCACCAGTGGCATAGAGACGCGCAGCGCCGCGCAGATCCGCAGCATCGACACCGGTAATGCTTTCGGTATTTTCTGGGGAGTGGCGTTCGTCGCCAATAAAGGCCAACCACTTTCCAAATTCAGCGATATCGCAGCGCTCGGCAATATAGTCCCGCGCTTCAAGGCCTTCGTTAACCACCACGTGGGCCAGTGCATTGAGCAATGTGACATTGGTGCCGGGACGCACGGGCAAATGGTAGTCGGCGGTAATATGCGGCGAGCTAACCAATTCAATCTTGCGTGGGTCTATAACAATTAACTTGGCGCCTTCACGCAGACGGCGCTTTAGGCGTGAACCAAACACCGGGTGGGCTTCGGTTGGGTTAGCGCCCATAACGATAACCACATCGGCGTCGGCCACTGAGGCAAAGGTTTGAGTACCCGCAGATTCGCCCAAGGTGGTTTTTAAGCCAAAGCCGGTGGGTGAATGACAGACCCGGGCACAGGTATCTATATTGTTATTGCCAAAGCCAGCGCGAACCATTTTTTGCACCAGATAGACTTCTTCATTGGTGCATCTTGAAGACGAGATTGCGCCAATACTGTTGCGACCATATTGCGCCTGAATATCTTTGAAGCGTTTGGCGGTGTAAGTCACGGCCTCGTCCCAAGACACTTCGCGCCAGGGGTCGTCGATGCTATCGCGGATCATCGGCACGGTGATACGATCTTTGTGAGTGGCGTAACCAAAGGCAAAGCGACCTTTGACGCAGGCATGGCCTTCGTTGGCCTTGCCGTCTTTGTAGGGAGTCATGCGTACAACTTGATTGCCTTTCATCTCGGCTTTAAAGGAGCAGCCGACACCGCAATAGGCACAGGTGGTGATCACTGAGTGCTCGGGTTTACCGGCTTCAATAATGCTTTTTTCGGTGAGTGTGGCGGTTGGGCAGGCAGCGACACAGGCACCACAGGAGACACATTCGGAACCCATAAAGTCTTCGTCCTGACTGACGCTAACTTTGGAGTCAAAACCACGGCCATCAATGGTCAGTGCAAAGGTGCCCTGCACTTCTTCACAGGCCCGTACGCAGCGTGAGCAGACGATGCACTTGGAGGGATCGAAGGTAAAATAGGGATTGGATTCGTCTTTCTCGGCGACTAAATGGTTCTCGCCTTCAAAGCCATAACGCACAGAACGCAGCCCCACTTCACCAGCGGTGTCTTGCAGTTCGCAGTCGCCATTAGTTGGGCAGGTTAGGCAGTCGAGTGGGTGATCGGAGATATACAGTTCCATCACATTGCGGCGCAGTTTGCCGATTTGATCGGACTGGGTTTTGACCTCCATGCCCGCTTCTACATTGGTCGTGCAGGACGCTGGAAATCCTCGACGGCCTTCAATTTCGACCAGACAGACACGACAGGAGCCAAAGGATTTAAGTTGATCGCTAGCGCAGAGACGGGGGATTTTGACACCGTTTTCGGCGGCGGCGCGCATCACTGAGGTGCCTTCTGGGACTGTGACGCTAACGCCATCAATACTTAGGGTGACCATGGTGGTGCTGGTGCTTTTTGGGGTGCCGTAATCTGCTTGGGGTTCGTAGAATTCCAACATGTTATTTATCTCCCAGGCTAGCGCCTGTGGCGTCGCGTAATAAAGAGCCCGCGGCCTCTTGTAATAAAAAGTCTTCTGGGAAGTGCTTGATTGCACTGCGCACTGGATATGGCGTCATACCACCCATGGCACAGAGAGAGCCAAACTCCATGGTGTCGCAAAGCTCATGCAACAGAATTAAATTATTGTCGCGATTTTCATTGGCAATAATACGGTCGATCACTTCGACACCGCGCACCGAACCAATACGACAGGGTGTGCATTTACCGCAGGATTCCACCACACAGAATTCCATGGCAAATCTCGCCTGAGCGGCCATGTCGACAGTGTCGTCAAACACCACAATACCGCCGTGGCCAATCATGGCTTTAATGGCGGCAAAGGCTTCGTAGTCCATGGGAGTGTCCCATTGAGACTCGGGCATAAATGCCCCCAATGGCCCACCCACCTGAATGGCACGAATCGGACGACCGCTATAAGTGCCCTGCCCGTAATCTTCGACCACTTCACGCAGTGTCACACCAAAAGCTAATTCAATCAGACCACCACGTTTAATATTACCGGCCAGCTGAATCGCCAGCGTGCCTCTTGAGCGACCCATACCAAAGTTCTGATAAGTTGCTGCGCCCTCGGCCAAAATAGTTGAGATCGCCGCTAAGGTGAGCACGTTATTGACCACGGTTGGCATACCAAACAAACCTTCGATGGCAGGCAGTGGCGGTTTGGCGCGAACCATTCCACGCTTACCCTCTAGGCTTTCTAGCAACGAGGTCTCTTCACCGCAGATATAGGCACCGGCACCCAAACGCACTTCCAGATTGAAGGTTTTACCGGAGCCTTGAATATTGTCACCGAGGAAGTTAGCTTGCTTAGCCCGTTCGATGGCGGTATTCAGAAGTTTGTGGGCCACCGGGTATTCCGAACGCAGATAGATATAACCCTGATTAGCACCCACGGCTAAACCGGCGATGATCATGCCTTCAATCAGCTGGTAGGGATCCGCTTCCATCACTAGACGGTCGGCAAAGGTTCCTGAGTCACCTTCATCGGCGTTGCAAACAATATATTTCTGGCAGTCATCTTTTCCTGCATCATGCACAGTCTGCCATTTAATACCGGCAGGAAATGCTGCACCCCCGCGACCACGCAGACCGGAGTCTTTAACCTGATCGACAATCTGCTGTCCGGTCATCTGTAGGGCGTTGTTAAGGCCTTCAAAGCCGTTTAATGTCTTATAGTTATCCAAGCAAACCGGATCGCCCAAACCGGCGCGGGCATAGGTGAGTCGCTGCTGGGATTTTAAATAGGGAATATCTGCCACTTCACCCTGATAGAGGGCATGACTTGCTGGCTCTGATTCCAACGCGTCAATAATACTGGGAATATCCTTGGCCGAAACTGGGCCGAAAGCAATGCGCCCCTGATCCGTTTCTACTTCTAATAAAGGCTCTAACCAAAACAGTCCACGGGAACCATTTCGAATCGGTTCTAAACCTGCGGCCTGCAATGCACGGGCCACGGCTTCTGAACCTAATGCCAGCGCAGTAGTATCTTGGGGAATATAAAAGATCATTTGGCGACCCCCTCGTCTAACGAGAGGCCAGACACCAGCTCATCAAAGCGGTCTGTATTCACGCGCGCAAAAACATCATCGTTAATGCGCACTGAGGGTGAGCAGGCGCAGTTGCCTAAGCAGTACACCGGCTCTAGTGTAATGGCTCCATCGGCGGTGGTTTCACCGTAGTCGACACCTAGGGTTTGCTTGGCATGGGCTTCTAGCTGACGGGAGCCCATAGACTGACAGGCTTCAGCGCGACAAATTTGTACTGTATGGCGGCCTACGGGAGTGGTTTTAAAGTCATGGTAAAAACTGATCACGCCATGCACTTCGGCGCGAGACAGGTTAAGGCCTTGGGCAATAATCGGCACAGTTGAATCTGGCACATAACCTATGTGCCCCTGAATCGCATGTAACAGTGGCAGCAAGGCACCGGGCAACTGTTTATATTGCCCGACTAAATCACTGATAGATTGCTGCTCATTTTGGCTGATACCCAACTCAACTACTCCTGTGGTTATGTTTGGCGTCTCGTCTATTGAACGGCCCGCCAACGCTCGCAGTCTAGCATTATCACTACAGAGTTCTGCCTTACCCAAGCGACTCTTATTTACCTAATAAGGACTGCTTATTACCTCTCCATTAGCGCTGTCTTTTAAGCCGTTTGATTAAAATAGAGCGCGGGCATGAAATGCAATGTGCTCTGCTATAAACGTAGCTATAAAAAAGTAGCTGTGATCATAATCGGGCTGCATTCTGATTTGCATGGGGTAATCCGCCACTTGACCTGCACTGACAAGTAACTGCGTCTTCAGCTGCTCAGTTAAAAAATTGTCGGCATCCCCCTGATCTACAAGTACTGGCACATGCTGTTTAGCCTGTTTGACGAGTTCAATCGCGTCATATTGTTTCCAAGTCTGTCGATCATCACCCAGATAGTTGCTCAGTACTTTTTCACCCCAGGGGCAATTGAGCGGGGAACAGATGGGTGAGAAAGCCGACACCGATTTGAATCGTTCTGGATTTTTAAGGGCAATGGTTAAGGCCCCATGGCCACCCATGGAATGCCCCGAAATCGAGACGCGCCGGCCATCCACCGGAAACTCACCGTTAATTAGCGCGGGCAGCTCATCTAAGATATAGCTATACATCTGATAGTGCTCTGCCCAAGGCCGCTGTGTGGCATTAACATAGAAACCGGCACCCAGACCCATATCGTAAGCTGCCTCTGGATCGTCAGCGACGCCATCCCCTCTGGGGCTAGTATCTGGGCAGACTATGGCGATGCCATGTTCCGCTGCATGCTGTTGGGCTCCCGCTTTTTGAACAAAGTTCTCGTCGTTGCAGGTTAGTCCCGACAGCCAATATAAAACGGGCACCGGACCTTTTTTCGCCTGAGGCGGCAGGTAAATACTAAAAGTCATTTCACAGTTCAATACTGAAGACTGGTGTTTATACCTTAGCTGCTGGCCACCAAAGCTTTGGTTTGCGCCAACCTGTTCTATTGACTTAAACGCCATTTAAAACTCCACGACCGAACGAATACTCTCACCAGAATGCATTAAATCAAAAGCCCTATTGATATCTTCAAGAGGCATCTTGTGAGTAATCAAATCATCAATATTAATTTTTCCGTCCATATACCAGTCGACAATACGCGGCACATCGGTGCGACCGCGGGCACCCCCAAAGGCAGTTCCCCGCCATGAGCGGCCGGTGACCAACTGGAATGGACGAGTGGTAATCTGCTTGCCAGCCCCAGCCACACCGACTATGCAGCTTTCGCCCCAGCCTTTGTGGCAGCACTCAAGCGCTTGGCGCATCACATCGACGTTGCCTATACATTCAAAGCTGTAATCCACACCGCCGCCGGTCATCTGAATAATATGGTCGACTACGTTGTCGACATCTTTGGGGTTAATAAAGTCGGTCATACCAAACTGCTTGCCCAAGCCTTCTCGGGCGGGATTTAGGTCTATACCGATTATCCTTGTGGCGCCGACCATCTTGGCTCCCTGAATCACGTTCAAGCCAATACCACCGAGACCAAATACAGCTACTGTAGAACCGGCTTCCACTTTCATGGTGAAGGCAACGGCACCAATTCCGGTGGTGACGCCACAGCCGATATAACAGATCTTGTCGAAGGGGGCGTCTTTACGCACCTTGGCCAGTGAGATCTCGGGAAGGACTGTGTAATTGGAGAAAGTAGAGCAACCCATATAGTGGAGAATGGGCTTGCCTTCGAAGGAGAAGCGGCTGGTACCATCGGGCATCAGGCCCTGACCCTGAGTTGATCGCACGGCCTGACAGAGATTGGTTTTGGGATTTAGGCAATACTCGCATTCGCGGCACTCAGCAGTATAAAGAGGAATCACATGATCGCCGGGCTTGAGGCTCTTCACCCCCGGGCCCACCTCAACCACTATACCTGCGCCTTCGTGGCCCAAAATAGCGGGAAAAGCGCCCTCGGGATCATCGCCAGAGAGCGTGAAGGCATCCGTATGGCAAACCCCTGTGGCTTTGATTTCGACTAGTACTTCTCCCGCTCTGGGCCCGTCGAGATCCACTTCTACCACTTCTAATGGCTTACCTGCGCCAAATGCCACTGCTGCCTTTGTTTTCATACTTTGAATCCTTGTAATGTCTTAAGAGCATCTTGAATATTAAGCCGTTCGTTTACTTTTATTGGTTGCCATACTAGGACAAAAGGCGCTATTTTGGCTATCAAATAACGACCACCTAATAACAAAAATAACAATCGGGGGTAACAATGGCACAAACAGCAAACCTCATTATCGTCTGCCTGCTAATTGCAGCTATTCCGTTGAGTAGTGCCAGTCAAACTGATGCGGACTCTATAGATAATTTGGTGATTTATACAGCCCAGAAAATAATCACTATGGAACCCGCCCTGCCCGAGGCCACCGCAGTGGCTGTAGCCAATGGCCGCATTGTTGCAGTGGGTTCACTCAAATCCCTGAGTAGCTGGAGCGACAAAAAATACGCGCGTATAGACCGCCGGTTTGAGGGCAAGGTTATGATGCCCGGCTTTATTGATCCCCATGTGCATCCTTCCCTGCCAGCGGTACTGACACAGTTTCCCTTTATTGCCCCGGATGACTGGTCACTGCCCACCGGAGAATTTCCCGGTGCCAAAACCCCAGAAGCTTATCTAAAACGTCTTACCCAGCTGGTGGCCGAGCACAGCGATACAGACATTCCCTTTATTGCATGGGGCTACCACCCACTGTGGCATGGGGAATTGTTTCGCGAGCAGCTCAGCGCCCTATTCCCCGACAAACCCGTGATGCTATGGCACAGATCATTTCATGAAATAGTTGCCAATGATGCGGCACTCAATATGCTCGGTATAAAACAAGCTGATCTCGCGGGCAACCCATTAACCGATTGGTCAAAAGGTCATTTCTTTGAGAATGGTATGTACGCCCTTATTCCAAAGATGCCATTCCTGTTTGACCCTGCTCGCTTTGGCAAAGGCATGGAGAACTTTATTCAAATGGTTCATCAGGGCGGTGTGACTACAGCCCTGGATATGGGCACTGGTGTATTTGGTAATCCCGATGCGGAAATCGACCTGATTCGCCATACAGTCGAAACACTCCAGGCTCCAGCCCGATTAATCCTGACACCGATTATTACCGACTTTATGGGTCGCGGGATATCCATTGAAGATGCCCTAGTACAAGTGGATCAGTGGCGTGAACAAAACAGTCATCGAGTGATGTTTGACCGGCGCTTTAAGCTGATGATTGATGGGGCCATCTACAGTGGACTGGCGCAGTTTAAGTTTCCTGGCTATATCGATGGTCATGAGGGTGTCTGGATGGTGCCGCCTAAGGTCTCCCAACAATGGGCTCAGGCATTTTGGGATGCGGGCTATCAGATTCATGCCCATACCAATGGCGACGGCAGTGCTGAAGTCTTAATCGACCTGCTAAAAACCCTGCAAAAAAACACCCCTAAAACCGATCATCGTTTGGCGCTAGAGCATTTTGCCTATACCACAGAAGATCAAAATCGACAGCTTGCCGAGCTCGGCGCGGTGGTCTCCGCCAATCCCTACTACCACTATATGCTCAGCGATATGTACAGCGATCAATGGCTGGGTGCCGATCGCGGCAGCCAGATGGTGCGTCTCGGTTCTCTGGAGCGGCTGGGTATGCCCTTTGCCTTTCATTCCGACAGTCCCATGGCACCGTTGGAACCCCTGACGCTGGTTTCAGCGGCGGTTAATCGAGTAACCATTAATGGCAATCTCAGCGGTGCCAATGAGCGCGTCAGCCTGGAGGCAGGTCTGCGAGCGATAACTATAGATGCAGCCTGGGTCATGGGTTGGGAAGATGAGATTGGGTCGATTCGTGCGGGCAAGAAAGCCGACTTTACAATACTTGAGGCCGATCCCTATAAGGTCGGTCCCAAGGGCATAAAAGATATCAAAATCTGGGGCACCGTCTTTGAGGGACTACCTGCACCCTTAGAGCCGGCTGATTAACTGCCACTGATGACGTAAGCCATTGATCTGATTTAGTAGCTTACAACCGTCAATGCGGCCATCAGTACGGCCATTGTTGTAACTATGCAGTAACTATCCAGTAACTATCCAGTAGCTGTGTGACTACAGGCGATAGTGAAGCTATTGACGTCCCATTGGTCATAGGTGGGAGTTTCGCCAATGAGTTTTTGGCGTTACTATTAACAGGTTAAAAAATAATAAGTAGAGGAAACATGAAAATGTTTAGAACTCTCGTCAAGACAATATCTTTAATACTCTTTTTAACTCTACTAACTTCTTGTGGTGGCGGTTCCAATTCCGCTGACCCTTCGAGATCGGCTACCGATACTAGTGATGCACCAGAGACTGGTCAATCCGTCCTATGGCAAGAGGCTACGCCTGAGTCCGTCGGCATGGACTCAGAGCGGCTAGAACAGACCTTTGACCAGGCCTTTGCTGATGGCAACTACACTCAAGCCGCTCTGGTTATCAAAGACGATAAACTGGTCTATGAGCGCTACAGAGGAATTCTGCCAACGGAAGCGGCCAATCTCACAGCGACCACTGTGCTCGACAGTCAAACAGTTTATGGCACACGCGATAAAGATAGCCTTGCGACCTCCTGGTCAACGGCCAAATCCTTTACCAGTGTGTTGATCGCCATTGCTATTGAACAGGGCTTTATCGAATCCCTCTCGGAACCGGCCTCTGCCTATATAGATGAGTGGCAAGGGGACGAAAGAGCCGCAATCACAATTCGTAATCTGCTGGATATGCGCTCAGGGCTGCCCCTAGTCTGTTATGACTTTGCCGCACAACGCTTGGGCGTCTGTACTAACGCTGGCAATGCCGGCGGTGATTTAGTCTTCTCCAATAATCAGATGTCTGCCTGTATTAATCGCCCACTGGCAGCGACCAATATCAATCAGCCCTGGCATACAACAGGGGCAACCTGGCAGTCCGGCTACTGGCTCTATTCTAATTGCGACACCATGGTGCTGGGAGAAATCCTCTACCGATCTACAGGTAAGGATCTGCAGACCTACGCCGACCTGCATCTGTTTTCTAAGATCGGCATGCAGGCCCAGTGGTGGCGAGACAATGACGGTACCAGTCAGGTGGATGGCAATTATTTAGCCTATTGCTGCCTGGATGCTACGCCACGTGATTTTGCACGATTTGGGCAGTTACTGCTGAATAATGGCGTATGGGATAGTGAACAGGTAATTCCCAGCTCTTATGTGGCTAGCATCAAAAACATTACTGTCGACTCTAGAGTGACCGAAATAGGCGGCGGCGGACTATTCAGCTACGGACTAAAATTTTGGAGCATATTTCCTGAAACTCAAGAGGATGGTTCGATTTATCCGCCACCTAATACGCTGATCTCAACCACTGGATTTGATGGTCAATATATCACTCTAGATTTTGACAACAATATTGTGGTGGTTCGCAATGGCCTTTACAGCCCGATTATAAACGCCTCCGATGATCGGAAAATGACCATCACCTCCAGTGATTTTTCAGCATCCAGCTTAGTGGGCTCTATACCGAACGGCATAAGTTTGACTGCAGGATCTAGCTATGTGCACCAGAAGCTGCTCTATGGCGTCAACAAATCAATTATCGCGTCAGACTAACTAGAGATATTTAGTCTTCAAACAATTTTAATCATAATAAAAAAAGGCAATATCATGAGCGACATTATTCTCTACGTACTAGCACTGACACTATTCCAAATCTGGCTGCTACCCATGGCCGTCAACTTAAAAAATAGCGCCTATCTGCTTTCCAATCGTGACGAAGAAGTTGAAACTTCCGTGACCTATCAGCGCATCAAACGCGCCGCAGCCAACCTTCAAGAAACCCTGCCAATTTTTCTTACCCTGGCACTCTTATCAATGATTATGGATATAGATAACACTCAGGCCGCGACTGCCTGGCTGGTATTGCGCGTTGTTCACCTGGCTTGCTATAGCCTTGGCTTTGCCATGTTCCGCAGCCTTAGCTGGGTCGCCTCGGTAATTGCCCTTGTCACTATGGCTATGGAACTCATCTAAGCGGCTCCGTTAAGCCACTCTCTCTTTTATTGAGCAAATCTATGCCGGGCGTTACATTAAAAAACAACGCCCGGTCACGAATGGAAAAATACTATGCGCACCAAACTCTCTTTAGCATTAGGAATATTGCTGCTGACAGCCTGCAGTGGACCGGATGATTCATCCCCACTCAGCGTTGAGCAAACAGCACCAGCTAGTGCCGCAGTTCAGTCCGACACCTGTGACAATTTCAATGCCGATGGTACTGCGCTATTTGGTGATCTGCATGTTCACACCAGCTATTCCTTTGATGCCGCGGCCAATAGTCTGGGTACCACTCCTGCGGATGCTCACCGCTACGCTCGCGGTAAAGCAATCCCGTTTTTCCCAGTGGATAAACAGGGTGTTCCCCTTGGCTTAGTAAAGATTGATCGGCCACTGGATTTTCTTGCGGTCACCGATCACGGAGAATTTCTCGGTGAACGGGCACTGTGCCGCACCGAAGGCTCACCGGCCTACAACACCACTTTCTGTAACAACTATCGCGTCAATGAGCGTCAGGGCATGCTTATGCTGGGCTCGGTGATCACCACAGAAACTCCAGAGCGCATTACAGAGATTTGCGGCGCCGATGGCAGTCAGTGCAGTGAATATGCCGAGTCACCTTGGCAAGACATTCAACTGGCGGCTAATAATGCCAATGCTCCCTGCGAGTTCACCAGCTTTGTTGCCTATGAATACACAGGTACGCCGGGCACATCGAACTACCATCGCAATGTCATTTTTCGCGATGATAATGTCCCCGCCAAACCGGTTAGCTATATAGACGCACCCATCGACAGTAAGCTCTGGTCTGCACTGGATGCGGTCTGTGATATTGCCGAGGGTTGCGACTACCTGACTATTCCTCACAACTCAAACCTAGCCAATGGACGCATGGCACCCTATATGCAGCTTGAAGATACCACTGCAGCAAAGCGTGCCTATGCCGCTTCGCGACTTAAGCGCGAGCCAATCATGGAGATCTTTCAGCACAAAGGTAGCTCCGAATGTATCAATGGCTTAAGCAGTGTCTTTGGCGCGCCGGACGAGCTCTGTGAGATCGAAGCGGTACGGCGCATGGGCGAAGATAAAACCTATGTCACCCGCAGCCTAAAAGAGGGCGATCTGACTATGGGTCAAGCCTCAGAGGTCACCGCAGAATGTGAACCCGGCAAGACCGGCAGCAATGGCATGCTCGGTGCCGGCTGTGTCCACCCTACTGACTTCCAGCGCTCGGGCCTATTGGTTGGCCTGCTCGAAGAACAGTCGATTGGTTTAAACCCGGTTAAGCTCGGCACCATTGCCGCGACTGACACTCATTCAAGTACCCCTGGTGCGGTTATTGAAAATGCCTGGACTGGTGCTGTCACCGGTGAATCAAACCCTGCTGAGCGACTCAAGCCAGGTCTGCTAACCAGTGGTATTGATGGCAACCCCGGTGGTTTAGCCGGTGTTTGGGCAAAGCAAAATACGCGCGATGGCATCTTTGACGCCATGTTGCGCAAAGAAGTATTTGGTACCTCGGGGCCACGTATTCGACCGCGTCTGTTCGCTGGCTGGGATCTCAATGAAGGTCTCTGCGATGCTCCGGATATGGTTGCTAAAGCCTATGCCTCGGGCGTTCCTATGGGCGCTGATTTAGTGGCTGCAGGTGACAGTGACAAGGCCCCTAGCCTACTGGCCTATGCCGCTAAGGATCCGGATGGCAAGCCGCTGGTAGCACTACACCTGATCAAGGGTTGGATCGACGGTGAAGGCCAAATGCACAATGAAGTGATCACAGTTGCCGAAGCGGAAACCGGTGCTGATAGTCTCTGTGTGGTGTATAGCGATGACAACTTTGACGCTAGCCAGTCAGCCTATTACTACCTGCGCGCCGTAGAGCCTGAGACGGCTCGCTGGCACACCTATGACTGTGCGGCATTGGCTGAGGCTGATCGCCCTGAGGTCTGTACTAATGGGGCTTATCCTGAGACTGTTCGGGAGATGGCGTGGACATCTCCGATTTGGTATCAGGGTAGTAAAGCCGGTAATTAGGCTGTAGCTAGTTCACTGTGAAGAGTTAACTGTGAAGAGTTAACTGGCAAAAGCTAACCATAATGGTCAGCTGTTAGTCTCTGGCTATGAATGGTTAGCTAGAAATCGCTGAGCTGTGATTGTGCTTAGTAGGAGCAAGACACCTATTAAGCGCAATCACCAACAGCCCTGCTAACTAAGATAAGAAGTCCTCACAGTTCGCCACTGGCATTGGCTTGCCAAAGTGATAACCTTGAAAGCGCTGGCAACCATAAGACTGAAGTAAATCGTACTGAGTTTGGGTTTCTACTCCCTCGGCAACAACCATCAAACCGAGGCTTTTGGCCATGCTGATAATGGTCTTAATAATTATTGTAGGTCTGGCGTTAATATGCATATTGCGCACAAAAGACTGATCGATCTTGAGTTCCGACAACGGCAGTTTCGACAAATATTCAAGGGACGAATAACCAGTTCCAAAATCATCAATCGAGAACCTTAGCCCCAGTCGCTTGAGCTTCCGCATTATATCGATAGCGGCGTCTACATCTCGTATCACAAGGCTCTCCGTCACCTCGAACTTAAGCCGCCGCGCATCAACCCCGGTTCGCTTTAAACACTCCAAGATGTCCTCAATAAACTGAGGATGATAAAATTGCTTCGGACTAATATTGACCGAGACGGACAGCTCGTCCCCAAGGCCCTGTTCCCGACAAGATTGAATCTGCTCGCAGGCGGTATTAATCACCCATCTGCCGATACCGAGAATCAATCCAGAGTCTTCTGCCAGCGGGATAAAATCTCCTGGTAACACTAGCCCCAATGAAGGGTTTTTCCAACGGATAAGTGCTTCATTACCTACCACTGCGCCCTTATCGTCCACCTGCTTCTGGTAATACAACTGAAACTGATTTTCTTCGATCGCATTATGCAGCGCATACTCAGTACTGGCACGCTTATCGATCGCCGCTTGCATCACAGGGTCGAAAAATCGCAACGTATTACGCCCCGATTTCTTTGCCTGATACATGGCAATATCAGCCTGTTTAAGCGTTTCATCGGAACTCACATTACTACGGTCAATTATCGTCGCCCCAATACTCACGGTGCTAAAAAACTCATGATGCTTTAACTCATAGGGCTGTTCCAATGCTGAAAATATTTTTGTCGCTGCGACTCTCGTCTGAGCGGGAACATCAGTGCCATCGCTACCAAGGTTTTGCAGGATAATGACGAATTCATCGCCCCCTATGCGTGCAACTGTATCTTCAATGCGCAGAAGAACCTCAAGCCTATGAGCCATCTTTTGTAACAGGAGGTCGCCAAAGTCGTGGCCCAGATGATCGTTGAGATCCTTGAAATTGTCTATATCAATAAACAGCAGCGCCGCTTTTTCTCTTGTCCGCCCAATGGTCGCTATCGTTTGATCTAGCCTGTCTTTGAGCAAGCGTCTATTGGGTAGATTGGTCAGCGGATCGAAAAAGGCCAGATGATATATTTCATCCGCATCGCGTTTCGCTTTGGACATGTCAGAAAAAGACATCACATAATTACTCGTTCCTCCTCCTGAATCACTAATCCTACTAATAGTTAGATGCAGTGGGATAACGTCCAAATCCTTGTGCTCCTCCCAAATTTCACCGGACCAAGTATCATCATATTTAACAGATTCCCAGATAGAGGTCAGGAATTTTTTTTCATGCTTATCAGGGCGAAGAAGATGGGGAGCCAGCCCCATCATCTCTTCTGCAGAGTAGCCAGTGATTCTCTCAGCACTACTATTGATGCGTATAATATTGAAATCAGCATCGGTGATGATTATTCCCTCGGAACCATCAAAGGTCATGGCTGCAATTCGTAGGTCATAGATGCGTTTATTTCTCTCCGTCACATCCCTCATAAAACTGGTCACTACAGTCTCACCAAAGCGTCTCAAGTAAACCACAGAAACCTCAACAGATACCCTCTTCCCACTGGCTCTAATCGCATCAAACTCAAAACGGTTAGGGGTAAATTCTCCCACCGCGCCACCAGCAATGCTACCAAATTGTTTTTCCGCAGCTTCGCGGCCACTGGGTTCAATAATCAGATCAACAATATTTTTGCTGTGCGCTTGAAACTCTGTGTATCCAAAAATAACCTCGGCAACAGGATTCCAATAAATCACCATTCCATGCTCATCCGTAGACACAACTGCATCCAGAGTGGAGTCTAAAATTCGTCGCGACAGTATTTCAAATTGGACGCGCGAATTTAACTGCTTCTGGAGGAAAATAGCCTGCTCATCAATATTCGAATCCGACTGCAAGATGTTTTTTTCATCTGACACCTCGCCTAATACTCTTCTCATTGTTTTGTAGCTATGGCGCAGATCTAACTCGCGCACGACAAGGCGACTGAGCGTTTTAAGAGACAACTTTTGGAAGTCAGATAGTTTGCCCGGCTTATAGTCGAGCACACAGAGAGTACCCAGGGCATCTCCATTAGGAACTATTAGAGGAACACCGGCATAAAACCGAAACATTGGGCCATCGGTAACCAGAGTATTATCGACGAAGCGTGGATCGAGAAGCGCATTGGGTACCTCCATAATCTCAGAGGGTTTTAAAATACTATGGGCGCAAAAAGCCACTTCTCTTTCAGTTTCGTCAACATTGAGACCTACCTTAGCTTTAAACCACTGCCGATTACTATCCACAAGCGAGATTAAGGCCACAGGCATATTGCAAATCTTTGCTGCCATCTCGGTTAGTTCATCGAACTCAGGCTCATGACCCGTATCCAAGACTTCAAGATCCTGAAGGGTTTTTAGCCTATGCGCTTCATTTTCGGGGAGTGGAGCTTTCACAATCACCTCTCATGAGGTCTTTATTATATTTAATTTTGAGTGCAACTTGGGTTGAACATAGGTACTACAAACAACAGTTCCCCCTGTTATAGAAAAAAATACTAACGGCCCCTTTAACCTTTTTTCGCTATAACGTCGCGTTTCCACTCGCTCTTACTATGATCTATTTTTAGCCTATCCTAGCCTTTGTTTCGCTAAAACCATGTTGAAATAGCTTCAGCCAATCTTAAAAACTAAATATCTCGCCAACTAGTCGCAATCTACATAGCCAGATTTATAGCATCTAGTAGCTAGAGCCTTTGCAATTGCTATTTCCTTAGCTGACATTCTATGCCTTAAAACAGCCACATTTTTCATTGCAGCGCTGTCTCCCTGAGACTTAGCCAACGACCACCAGGCATATGCCTTGAGCATATTCTTAGACACACCGTCACCTATGGCATACATGCTACCCAGATTAGACTGAGCGCCGGCATCTCCTTGCTCAGCAGCTTTGCGATACCACCTGACAGCCTCAAAATCATTCTCAGAAACACCTTCACCTTTGGCATACATAACGCCTAAGCTGAACTGACCGTCGACCCCTCCTTGCTCGGCGGCTCTGCGATACCAGCCAACGGCCTCGGCGGCGTCCTTAAGAACACCACGACCATTTGCGTACATAAAAGCCAGGTTAGACTGAGCGAGAACATCGCCTTGTTCAGCGGCTTTGCGATACCAGTTAACAGCCTCAACATGATCCTCTGGGACTCCAAGACCATTTTCATACATGACTCCTAAATTAGACTGAGCGATGGCATTCCCATTATTAGCATGCATAAGAGCCTCGCCGAAGTCAGAGGAAAAAGCGGCTTGGAACGACAAAAAAGCTGTCACTAAAAGTATGAGTTTCATGTAACTAGGACTCGGTCAAATAATCGATCATTAACTAAGCTATAGACCATTGATATTCTTACTGACGAAAACTACGAAAAAAACCGAAGCTTTAGTCTCTGTAGCAGTTACATCGTTACTCAGTCGTTAACGCTGCAATAGCCGATTTATAACCTTTAAGTTTTTTAGCATTAATTTTCCCTATAGATAATTTCTGAGGGGAAACTATATTTTCTCTAATCAATGTAAAGTCCTATATTAAAAAAGTATGGCGCAGCGGATATTTCTATCCACATAGAGCCCATCTATACAGAGCCCATCTATTCAAAGCCTATCCATATAGAACATAAGGCCATAACAGAGCAAAGCGCCAAGCCAACCACAGCGGACCGCTAAGTTGGCTTAGTCAAGCGCGAGGTTATTTCTAGTCTATTGTTTAGTAGAGAGTCCTGCGAGGCTGACCTATTCCTCATCATGTTGTCTGAAAATACTATTTCAGATCGCGGCGCCAATGATTTAGTGGCCGCGATATTAGAACAACTGTTGCAGGTTGATGGTATTGGCTGAAATTTGAGCATAATCAGGACAACAATTAAATAGAGGGGAAATACAATTATGAAACCAGTATTCGTATACGGTGTAATGTTTTTGATAATGCTTTCTGGCTGTGACAGGGGTCCTAAGTCTGGACATGGATTCAGGCTACCAGATGGTGATATCAATCGTGGTCAGGTCGTGTTTGTCGAATTCGAATGCAACGCGTGCCACTCCGTAGGGACTATTGAACAGCTTACTGCCGCCAGCTCAGAGAACAGCATCTCAGTTAAGTTGGGTGGCAAGGTAACCTCAATCCAAACCTATGGTCAACTTGTTACCTCGATCGTTAATCCATCCCATCGGCTAGTAGGTCGCTACCCTAAAGAGCAGGTAAGCACGGCTGATGGCGAATCACTGATGCGTAACTACAACGACGAGATGACTGTAAACCAGCTCATCCATCTGGTTGCATTTTTGCAATCAAATTACGAGCTGCGACCCTACCAGGGACCGAGAGATCATTTGTATTAACCCTAGCCTTAGGGATACTGTTGGGCAGTTAGTTGCCGTATCGCTGATGGTTTTGGAGTGCTAAATGGGAGAGGTTGTTAGCAAGCTGGGGCTTGCTAACAATTGCTCGGCAACGCCTGCGAAACCGGAACGGTAGAATAGAGTATCTCCCAAAAGGCCGACGATTTAACAAACCATAATAATTATGTCATCCCGACCGAGCGCAGCGACGAGGGATCTCTTGAGATCTTTCAAATGGGTTCGAGATAACAGTCCACCCCCCTCACCTGTGATGGGTTGGCGTGCTCAACGGAAGGGATTAATCGATTGATATCACGCTACCATAGAAGCTTAAACCATTTTTTAGAGCCTGACGATAGGCCGAAAATACACCAACTAACAATTGCATAACTATGCATTTATCTATAAGCTCACCAACTTCATTTGTATGAGGCAGCGCCTAAGCTTCTTCCGCTCTTGACCCTCTATTTATCAGCCCACTGTCACCATCACTGTCAAAGGTAGGCTGCAATAACTTTTTTTAAAAAATTGAAAGGAAGTGTGCCATGAAAAATAAATTTTTAACTTTAGTAATATTACTTGCATCGTTTTCCCTTGTTGCCTGCGGTGGCGGCAGTAGTAAAACTGACGTCGACGATACTACTGGAGATACTACCGGAGATACTACCGGAGATACTACCGGAAATACTACTGGAGATACTACTGGAGATGAGACCCAAAGTGCCGACGGCTTATGGTCCGGCGAAGAGACTGCAAATTCAGAGACGATAGGGTTATTTAATGAGGGTACGTTTATAATCGTCAATGTAGTTGAGGATGTAAGTGATGATGAAACAACTACTGGTAATTTCTATCAAGGTACCTACACTGTTACGGGCGACGTCTTGGAAATAGTCAATGCAGATGCCTACTTGATGAATGGAGCATTTATTGCGAAAGGAAACATCGACGGTGTTGTTAATACAGAAGCCACTATCTTAGCTACAGCAACGGATCTCGCGGGAGCAGAAGTCGACAACATAGAGTTAATTTATGACCCCTTAAATACCGATAGAGACATTACATTTGATGATCTAGTAGGATCTTGGATGCCAGCGATTGACGAAGAAGGTAGCATTACCATATCGGATGCCGGTGTATTTACAATGACAGCTAACGATTGTGACAGCACTGGTACGGTAGCATTGACATCTAGTAACAATATCATCGAAGTAGCGCTTACCACTACCGGAGATGCTTGTGACACCACTGGCGACTTCACTGGTTTTGCAGTGCTTTCCGACGATCATGACGACGACAACGATTCAACCATACTTAATAATGAGTTGATTATCGTTTATTCAAACGGTGATTTTGGGTACGCCTATCCTGCTTTTAAAGCACCTTAAGCTTAACTCAAGATAGCCCTGCACTGCTTGAAATAGAGCCCCTAGCATCAGTTGATGCTAGGGGCTTTTTTACATCTTTCAATAAAGGGTACAGGCTGCTGAGAGGGAGCTTTTTTTTGTTTAAGGTTTGAGAGTACTAGTGAATCTTGGAGAGCCGTCTTTGGCGCGTAAAGCGCGTTCGCATATCGGAGTCAGACATTAGACTGCAGTTTGCAAACTTGTTCATAGAGGTGCTGTAGGGCATACAATGGTACTGATACCTGTCTGGCCAGGTGGCGCTGTAGATTAGTGTTCTGGTTTATTGGTCACTACAGTAGTGACTCATTACACCTCTATCATCCCGAGCACAATTTACGTCATCTCGATAGTCTGCCGTTTTAGCCGCCCCTCCATTTATGTCATCCCGACTGCAGTGGAGGGATCTCATGCAATAGGCAGCAAGCTTTTAGGTTTAT
>Ga0075441_10000444_pt1 | contig 20927 bp, 6 predicted proteins | sample CoawatmetaG00DNA_FD_71582 | JGI IMG/M metagenome (GOLD analysis project Ga0075441, IMG submission 71582) | Marine microbial communities from the West Antarctic Peninsula - Coastal water metaG002-DNA | ecosystem: Environmental > Aquatic > Marine > Coastal | place: Atlantic Ocean: West Antarctic...
TAATAAGACTATGCGATACTGGAGAAGCTCACAAGCGATGTTCCCACTTATCATATCATTATTGCCATATCCTTTATTCCCGGTCGGGGCACTATACGCGGCAGGAATCGTCAAGCCGCTCCACATAACACCTATCGGTATGGCTTATTGGGGTCTCTCTCTGACTGGCCTTCTTGATCCTCTCGATGGCACCCTTACTGGAGGTTATCATTCTGATGAAGAGTGCTAATAATAACGTTTAATAAACTATTTATCTTATAGGAGCCACACTATGCCTGGATTCGGAGCAAAACTGCCGCTAACATTTGACGCAAAAGACGGACCGTACTCTTTAGTACGCGACTACGCGACTCTCATGAGACAGAACTTGAAAATGCTTTTACTTACCGCGCCTGGCGAAAGAATGATGATCCCTAGCTATGGAGTTGGGTTGAAAAACTTTCTTTTTGAGAATAAAGGCTCCAACATCAGGAACGATATAAAGGCTAAAATTAAAGAGCAGGTAAAAATTTATTTGCCATTTATAAAAATATTGAACGTAAGATTTTTTGAGACAGGGGAGAATGCCCTGTCTCTAGAGGTTTCTTATGTTGTTGAGTCTTTAACTTTAAAAGACCTTATGACAATAAATGTCGATTTGAACTAATTATTTTTGCTTGAAGGAACATGGTAATGGCAAAAAAAAATAATCCTATAAATTACACAAATAGAGACTTTGAATCAATAAAGCAATCACTTGTAGAATATGCAAAGAGATATTATCCTACAAACTTCAAAGATTTTAATGAATCTTCATTCGGCTCTTTGATGCTCGATACGGTTGCTTACGTCGGTGACATGCTTTCTTTCTACCTTGATTATCAGGTCAATGAGTCTTTCATAGATAGTGCGAACGACTACGATAATGTTGTCAGATTGGCAAGACAACTTGGGTATAAGCTTGATAAGGCTTACGCCTCTTCCGGGCTTGTTTCTTTTTTCTTATTAGTCCCCGCAAAGACTGTCGGTTCTGGGCCTGATACGGATTACATGCCAAAGATACTAAAAGGCAGTACAGTGAGAGGTCAAGGTGGCTCCTCATTCACACTGGCCGATGATATAGATTTTGCTGATGACAGCACTCTTACATACCCTGCGACGATTGATTCCTCTACCGGGAAGCCTCTTAAATATGCCGTAAAGGCCACTGGGAACGTAGTTTCCGGGGAGCTTGCTTTGAAAACTATTTCGGTAGGAGACTTTAGTAGGTTCTTAAAATTAGCCCTAGACGATGAAAACACAACAGAAATAATCTCCGTTTATGACGCTCATGGGAGGCAGTACTATGAGGTAGATTCCTTAACACAAGATTTTGTTTATAGGTCTGTACCAAATCCGGGCTCAGACCGGCAGCTTGTAAAGGAGTTGATGAAGCCGGTAGTTGTACCTAGAAGGTTTGTTGTTGAGAGAGATGATAATAATACCTATTTACAGTTTGGGTTCGGGTCTGAGTCTGAGCTAGATTCGGATGATTTGGTTGATCCGGGGAAAGTTAATTTTAGCTTATACGGTAAAAAGTATATTAGTACTGCTACCTTCGACCCAACAAAGCTGTTATCAAATACTAAATTAGGAATAGCGCCTAGTAATACAACCTTGAGAGTGGTGTATAGGAAGAATAACACTGCGGATTCTAATGCTCCGGTGGGTGGGGTTAATAGCCCAGGTAAGATGAACTACTTTTTTCTAGGGGAGGAGGGACTGGATGGAACCAAACTTCAAGAAACTAGAAATAGTATTGAAATATATAATGAAGAACCGATTAATGGAGATATCCAAGATATATCTGCCGATGAAATAAGAGTAAGAGCCCTGGGAGTATATGCATCCCAAGGAAGAGCGGTCACTAGAGGAGACTACGTAAATCTTTGCTATAGGATGCCTCCGAAGTTTGGGGCGATCAGAAGAGTTTCCGTTTATCAAGATCAAAACTCTGTAAAGAGAAACTTAAACTTGTATACAATAAGTGAAGGTGCTGACGGCAATTTAACTTCCACCAACACGACAATAAAAGAAAATCTAAAAACATGGATTCAACAGCATAAGATGTTGAATGATACAATTGATATACTAGATGCCTACATTATTAATTTAGAAATTGATTTCATTGTAACTGGAGACAGACAATACACACCGGAACGAACTCTTACGGATTGCCTACAAGCGTTAAACGAAAAATTCTCTGTCTTGCCTGAGATGGGGGAACCGTTTAAAACTAGGGACGTATACAAAGTTCTTAATAAGTTAGACAGTGTTTTAGATGTTATGGATGTGCAAATAGGACAAAAGTCGGGAGGCGTATATTCTAGTAACGAGTATAGCATTCCTCTTAACACAACCCCGGATGGCGCACAGGTTCTCATACCTGTAAACATGATATACGAGATAAAATTTCCTAATGTAAACATTAAAGGGGAGGTTAGATAATGTCCATTAAAAGATATTCTTCCACTGCGGATACGACGATTACCAATGCATATAAATCAAGCCTAACTACAAGAGGAACTGGTTCTAATATGGGAGCGGCAGATATCTTGGAGGTTTTTTCCCTTACTGGTCAAGAAAGCTCGGGTTCTGTGGAACTTTCAAGGCTTCTTATACAGTTCCCAGTTTCTGGAACAGCCACTGGAGAAATAAAAGCAGATAGAACTGCGGGCACAATCCCCGCAAGCGGGAGCGTCAGATTTTATCTTAAACTTTTCAATGCCAAACATGGCAATACACTTCCAAGAGACCTCATCCTAAATGTCCAAGCGGTTTCGCAATCCTGGGCAGAGGGGGGCGGCTTGGATATGGAGAACTATACTGATATAGGTGTGGCAAATTGGGTTTCGGGGAATCTCTCTGGGTCTGTCGGTGCTCCTGTCTCTACCAAGGGCGGATGGGACGGAGCATGGGGGACCTCCAGTATGGACCAAACCACCGGGTACACCCCAGGGGGCACCTACCACACGGCGGCGTATGATCCTGGAAGTGACGGTATGCCAATGTATACGCAGACATTTACGGGGGGCGACGAAGACCTAGAGGTAGATGTGACTGCCGCTGTTGAAGAGTGGGTAGCTGGAACGTATCTAAATTATGGGTTTGGTGTTCACCTCACCTCCTCTCAAGAAGCCTACTCGGTAGGTGATGGTACCAACGTCCCAAGAAACCTAAATGGGTCAAGTGATTCATATTACACTAAGAAATTCTTTTCTAGGACGAGCGACTTTTTCTTTAAAAGACCTGTCCTCGAAGCGAGATGGAATGCTTCAGACCAAGACGACCGGGGTGCGTTCTACTTGAGTAGCTCCCTAGCAACGGCGGCGGATAACCTTAATACTTTATTCTTATACAATTACGCCAAAGGACAGTTAAAAAATATTCCTGAAGTTGGAGAAACCGGGTCAATCATGGTCGCCCTATATTCGGGTTCGGCGACTGACGCTGCACCTTCTGGCTCTAAACTGGAATTAAGTGTTGGGGGTAATGCGGGCCTAAGCCTGCTATATGCCACAGGGGGCTACCACGATACCGGCATCTATACGGCATCTTTGGCTTTTACGGGCTCCTCGGCGTTGGAAACGATTTATGATGTTTGGACTACTGGCACCTGGGATAATCATGAGGTAACACAATTCTTTACGGGTACTGTAACCCCGGCGGGATTAACTGGATCTAGTAACTACCCGATTAGAGAATATATAACAAATGTGTCTAACCTGAAAGCGGCTTATACAAATAAAGAAAAGCCAAGACTTAGGCTGTTTGTTAGGGACAAAGATTGGAATCCAAATATCTACACAAAGTCTTCAACTCTGCCGAATACGGAAGTAATTGAAGAAGCTCATTATAAGGTTGTAAGAGCAGTCGATGGTCTTGAGGTTGTTCCCTACAACACAGCGAGCAACACGATGGCAACTAAACTATCTTACGACTCCGGCGGGAATTATTTTGATCTCGATATGAGCATGTTAGACACTGATTACATGTATAAAATTTATTTTGCATATAACATTAATGGCGACTATCAAGAACAATCGGAAATTTTTAAATTTAGAGTCGAAGAGAAATGAGCTTAAAAGATCTGTTTAAAAAAGAAAAGTTTGGTCAAATACTGGCTAAAAGAAGCAGCAAAGACTTGGAAAAAGAAGTCGAGTCTTCTGCATACATACCAACTTATCTAAAAAAAGCTAAACAGGTTCTTCCGCAAGTAGATTACTCGGACCCCAAAAACTTTGCTCGTTACGGGTCGGCAGCTAGGTATTACCAAGACGCCATTGAAAGAATCTATAGAGAATACCCGTATGATGGTTCTTTAAGAGAAAAGATGGAGTGGGATGAGGAATCTCTTCTCATTGACAAATACATTTTTGAAAATCATTATCCAAGAACGAATGGATATATTAATTTTCTAGGCTCGTCGAGCATGGGTTCTGTAGCTGGTCCCTTCGAAAAATTTGAACATCCCTACGCTTACAACGACTACGCGCAGTATATTTTCTTAAAGGGCGGTCCTCATCCAAGCAAGGTTAGGGGCGAAGAAACTTTAAGCGGCGATTTAAAACATACCGGTTCGATAAATACGTTACCGAATTATTATGATTCAGATCTTAGCAGAACGTCAAATCTAGAATTTAACGGAACGGATGGCGTTACGGTTGAGTTCTGGCTTAGAAAAGACTCCTACCAGACATCTTCGGAGTCTCCCACTCAGGTGGTGTTTGACCTGTGGAGCAGCGGGTCATGGGGCGACCGAATAGTGGGGCAACCTGGGTATGGACGACTCAAGGTTATTACTTGTGTATCTGCTTCAACACCCGGAGAAACCCCTACAACTTCTGGCTCTTCTTTTTATGTTTCCTTGATGTCTGGATCTGGTCAGTTCGCTAAAGGAGCGTTTGAGACACACCCTGCTCAAATTGGTAATGAAACCCTCATTCCAATAGGTACTTCTGTCCCGATCACCAGTTCAGCATGGCACCATTACGCCCTTAGTTTCGCCAATACAGGAAGCAACACACGGGTTAGACTTTATGTGGATGGGGCACTGAACGAAGAAGCAGTAACAGGGTCTTCCGTTGCTTCTGTAACCGGCACGATGGTGGCGCAAATTGGTGCTCTTGTGACCTCTCCGTCCGGAGCACATGACGCAACCCAGGGTTACGGTGCCTTGAGTGGTTCTGTAGATGAATTTAGATTCTGGAGAAGAGAACGAACGGCAGAAGAAATTGGAAGATATTGGAAAAGGCAAGTCGGCGGTGGCACGAATACCGACGATGTTAAGTACTATTATAGTGGATCTGCGGAGGAAGGGAACGCGGTAGACTTAGGGGTATACTATAAATTTAACGAAGGTATAACACAGACAGCGAGTATAGATGCGACGGTTCTTGATTACTCGGGCAGAATAACCAATGGAACTTGGACAGGTTACAGCAATAGCAGCGCTTTAGATGTAAGCATGAGGTCCACTAATTCCGCTATCGTTGAATCGAGTGCTTCTGCGGCTGAGTTTAAAGATCCAATTATATATGAACTTCATCCTGACGTGCAGTCACTGTTAGTGAATAAAATAAAAGAAGGCGTCAATTATGACTACTCTAATAACGCCTCAATATACCACTCTTTGCCGACATGGATAACGGAGGAGGCCGAGAACGAGCCGAGTCTAAAACTCTTAACCCAGATAATGGCGAGCTATTTTGATGAATTACACATCATGATTAGTGAGGTCAATAAAATTAAAGATGTAAGGTACGTCTCGGGATCCTTGTCGGAGGTGAATAAAGAGGCACCTATCGCTAGAGATTTGTTAGAAGGTGCGGGCTTTGATACCTCGGAAATGTTTGTAGACGCCGAAATAATAGAGAAATTCTTGCAAATGTCGGATGACAGGACTCACTCGCAGAGTCTGGATGACATTAAGAACTTAATTTATAAGAACATTTATAATAACTTGCTGCCAATAATGAAATCTAAGGGAACTATGAAATCCCTTAGAAACCTAATGCATTGTTTTGGAGTAGACCAAGATTTAATTAAAATTAATACATTCGCTAATAATATGACCTATGCGATTGAAGACGAATACTATGATTCAACAGTAAAGAAAACGTTCCTTGATTTTAATTCTCTTGACGCGGCCAGCGCGGTAGTTTATCAGCAAACGGCGTCGATGATTACTGATTCGACTGCTTTTTTATCAGGGTCTAGCCTACCCTCTTTCCAGCAGGAGGCCAACGGATTTGGTTCTACTTTCGAAAGTAACGTTATATTTCCATATATTCCGGAGCCTGACACAATAGAATTTAAGGGAAATTATCCTTTGATCTCTTCCATTTATGGAGCCCACTCGGCGAGACTCACAACTCCGGCGGATACAACCTGGACGAACGGCTCGGAGGACTGGTGGTTTGAAGTCCGTTCTATAAAGAGTATAAAAGATGGTAGACACGCTTATTTTCAGTTGGCCAGTCCTTTATTATCTAGCGGCAAGTTAGAGACTGATGTTTTTTATGATGTATACGACAATTCAAATTGGACGTTTGCGGTTAAGGTCGCGCCATCAAAATACCCGCAGGCAACTTTTGATAATAGAATAATTGGTGGTGCTCAGAATTACACGGTAGAGTTCTATGGTGTTAATAGTGTGCAGGACATAGTAAAAAACCAGTTCCATGTTTCGGAATCAGTCAGCAACGCATACGGTAGAGGCTTCATGTCTTCCGCTAAAAGACTTTTTGCGGGCGCGAGCAGAGCTAATTTTACTGGATCTGTAGGTATATATTCTGACGTAAAAGTTTCTTCTGTGAAGGCATGGATGTCACATATTAGTAATGAAGAAATCAAAGCTCACTCTTTAGACAACGACAACTACGGAACAAGACAGCCTGCTAATAATGCATTTGTTTTTCAAACAGGTTCTGCGTCTCCCAATGGCTCTACAAATGTTTTTATTCCAAAAATAAAAACTCTCGCGCTTGACTGGAGTTTTGAGCTTATTACTGGATCTAACGCTTCGGGAGAAATACAGGTTTATGATCTAACCTCTGGTTCAGCGGATAACGCCAAGAACTATGGTTGGCTTGGCAATGTCGTTAATCTACCAAACTCTGCGATGGGTTATGGATTCCCGGCGTCAACATCTTCATTTGTTTCTGTTGAGTTTTTAGAAAGTGCAAGAAAGCAGCTACCGGAGATTTTATACTCGGAAGATATGGTTTCTATTTTAGGGTTTGATGATGATAACCTTTACAGAGACCAGAAGCCTATAACGTTTTTTACTTCCGTAGAGAAGAACATGTACCAAAATCTCTCGGAAGAAATATTTAATTTTTTCTCATCGATTAGAGATTATGGCGCTCTAGTGGGTAGGCATGAAGAAAGGTACCGACCAGACTACAAAAGACTTTCATTCCTTAAAGAAATATTCTTCGAGAGACTGGGCAACACCCCTGATGTAGAAAAATTCATTGACTACTATAAGTGGCTAGATCAGTCACTTGGTACAATGATAAAGAATTTGATTCCCGCTTCAGCCAACGTTAATGATGGAATAAGAACAGTTATAGAAAGTCACGCGCTTGAGAGAAACAAATATAGAAATAAGTTCCCAACTATCGATTCTAAGTTTCCTGAACCGAAATCTTCGGGGCAGTTGCAACCTAATCTCGACACGACCATCAATGACGGAAACGTAACCATCCCTGCGTTGCTGGCTGGACAGTACGAAGGTTTTAGTGCAAAGCCGAATGCATTCCTAGCTGGGCCCAAACTTAATTCTCCGCCAAGCACCGACCAAAACTTTCATATCTTATGGTGGAAGAACAAAGTTAATAAGACCAAATACGCTGCGACCGGAGACGCTGCCTTTGATGCAGCAAGACAGGCACTTTTTAAAGTATACCAAAGCAGTAATCAAGACTTACAAAATAAACCATTTGTATTTAGCACAAGTATAAAAGCAAAAGAAATAGCTGGCGGCGTCAATATGCGGCCAAGCAAGAAGGGAATGCTTGCAGCGGCCAGCCTGCTAGGCTTCGACTCTGATAAACAAATTATAGTAAAGAGTTCGAACGTTAGAGACACACGTAAAGTATACATAGAAGAAATTATTCCTATTGAGCTTCTAAAGAAGAAAAAGACCGTTGAAGTTAATGTTGAAAACTTCCCTGGGTCGTACATGGCTAGCGGAAGTGAGATGGTAATACCTTTTACCCTGTATAGTGCAAGCTACGAGTTTGATAGCGGAGAACCACTGGGCGGCTACTTAAACCATTTTAATACGGCACTCCCAAACACCCAAATCAATTTTGGTAACGATTCATGGAACAATGAACTTGAGACAGCACTTCAGAGTGTGTTCACGGAAAGATTCGTCGGCGGACGCCAGTATAAAAACGTTGAATTTAATGCTCCCAACGCTTCTAGCGGAGAGTTAGACAATCCGTTTACAAGACCGGAAGGTTACTCCATTAACATCGCCGCTAACCAACTTACAGTTGTGCCCGTAGACAGTGTTAATTCCAACTTTGCCAGGGGCACCAGGATAAGACTTCCGGGAGCGAAGAGACCAGTCAACATCACCAACCTCCCTTTTTATAAAACAACCGGCGTCATAAGTGGCAATTTAAATTTTACAAACCCCACCAACACTATGGGTAACTTCGAAAGAAACTATGAAGTGGTTATGACGACAGGTAGAGATATAAACAACAAGTGGTTTATATCTGGTTCTACTGGAGCAGGTGGCGCTAATAGTCAGTACGCGGAGACCTTCAACCTAACTGGCAATCTAGACTTCGCTCTTCCTGACAGGGCCACTGGATCAAATAAAACAATTATAGCGGAAAGATTCTCCGCCCCCGGTGGTAAAGAAACACTAAGTAGAGGACATCTCGATCCAGCCTCAGAAACATATTCGGTGTATAACCAATTAAACTATAGAAATTCGCTTGTTAGAACGAACCTTGGTGGTAGTAGTAGTGCCCACTCCCTTGCGTTCGGTATAATGACAGGCAGCGCTGTTGTCGATGCCTATTCCGAGTCCCAGTATTTATTTGCTTCTTCTCATAAAACAAATAGAAACGCAAGAAGAACAGTCTTTGTAACTGGCGCTAATTATGGGCTACCACCTATAAATCTCAATGTAGGCTCAGGCTCGGTATTTGATAATGACAATGTGACACATCAAATACCACAAAGTGATAGAAACTATAATTGGATTACTTCGTCGATGTTAAATATTAATGGAGCGCCTTATGGCTTTGCAAACCCTAGAGGATTCGTTTCTAGCACTCTAGGGGAAGTCTCTGAGTTCACGTTCTTGAGTTCAAGCCAAGCTTATGTTGGCAATTATAATGTAGACTTTGTTGGGCTAAATACTTTGATCAATGCTCCACTCGACACTGGCAGCAACACTATAAGCGCGGCTTCCTTAAATACTTCTATCGTATCATTGGACTCCGACTACCTCTTGAATGCTCTCCTCTTACACCAGAACGGACCGTATGGATTTGTTTCTTGGCAGCAGATAAGCAACGCCAAAAACCCGCTAGTTCGAGATATGGTTAAGAACAATAGAATATCCACCTTTACTGCGGAAAATGATTTTTTTGTTAAATCAAAATATAAGTGGTCGGCGGCTTCGGGCAAAGAAAAGGTTGCCCACAATAGTTCAACAAATGTTAGAGAGGTTAGTTCTTTTATAGAACCACCGGTTATTACTCGATTTAAACCGATGGTACACAAAGTAAATACAAAAGATTATCAAGGCAATGTAGCCTCCTTCGATATCAAACATAGCTACGGCAATAACCTGTCAAAATTTGCTTCAACCGATTTAAATAACGCTCTCGGAACCGAACAATATAAGGCGGAGCAGCCGTATGATAAGTTGTATAAAGTTTACACAAATAAAGATCTTGGCGAAGATAATCCAATTAGTAAGATGGTCTCACTAAACTACAGCGAGACCATATACCCCAAGGCTGCGAATACGTACTTGGCTAAAACTAGAGGACGCCAGAACTATACAGAACAAGCAGGAACGGGAGAAAACGGATTTGATCGAGCAGAACATAGAACATTCTGGCGCGATGCACTCGGGGAAAGAGATCGGACAGCAGGAACGGCCCTTAACTCCCAAGGATACGCAGTTTACAATAATCAAGGTAGAACACTTAGTGTCTGGCCTATGGATACTGGGGATGTCTCTGAGGTCGCTGGGCTCGGCGGATTCCCTATTGACCTCTCGGATATAAATGGTGCAGTAGGAGAACTTGCACAATATCCATTTGTTAACCCTACGGGTTCTGTCACTGACAATATCTTCCCCTCCGGCTTCTATGCACCAATGTATGGATACCATGTGTCCGCGTCAGCGGCGATGTACAGGAGAGCAATAAATCACAAACTGTACGCAGATACTTATATTAAGCCTCCGGTTTACCGGACAAACCTTCTTGCTGGAAAAAATCCATGGTTTGACAGCTATGAAGACTATTCCGAAGACATAAGAAGAATCGCTAAAGACTATACTGTGTTACCTGAATTTAGAATATCAGACCACATGGACTTTTACTTAAACAACCAGAGTGCGTCTTTTGTTGGTACAAATAATAAATTCCTTAGCCTTGACGGGGCTGCACATACATCTAGCGCGGAAGGAGAATTCGCGGCCTTTGACGAAAACTTCTTTAAGACATATTCTAATTCTGAGTTTATGAAATATTTTGATATAGTCCAGGAAGACCACGTAGGGGAAGAGATAGGCAAAGACGGCAGGATCAAGATGACTTGCAGAGGAGTTAAAAAGCTATTACCTTATAATGGTTTCTATCCCGCGACAAGAACCCTCCAGTTGGCTACGTTACTTTCGCAATCGCTAGGCCCTTATTTGAGTGGATCAACTGAAAATTTGAACAACCCGGACACTGAGCGATTAAATTCTCTTAACCGTGTTTTTACTGCGCCTGGTTTATTGTTTAACAGTATCAAGTCTGCGGTAGCAGTTGATTTCCCTTATTATACTACCGCTAAGACAGGCAGCACCGGGTATCCCAATGGCTCGGCGGCGATTCAGCAGCAGCTAATTGGGTACAGTGACTCATATGATGAGAGGCTGCCGTTTGAGGCGCTAGTTGATATTACTAAACACCTCCCCCCTACCATCAAGGAAGTTACGGCCTTCGACGCCCTTGTCTCCACACAGACGAATATTTTCTTGGGGGAGCCAACCGCCACGGGGTCATATCCTTATGTGAACTGGATGTTTGAAAAGAAACCTAATTTCGAATTGGCAATGCATAACTTTTTAGGAGAAACAGTTAGGTTCTTCTTGAAGAACGAGGAGCTTACGAACTTTTACTCTGCTCAGCAGAGCCAGTTTAAAACCATGAAATCCGGGTCTACATATGGTATGAACGTAAACATGTATAAGACGAGAGGCATGATGCTAACAGAAAATGTCGATGCGCTCGCCTCCCGAGGCAGAGCACGCGGTGCAATATATGGCCCCCCTATGTCAAGTAGCTACCATTCTGAAAGTAATTCTACAACACTCATCGGTTTTGATGATCCAGCGTATGCACCCCACACACCGCCTTATTTTTATGGACTATCTCAGGCACAGTTGTCGTTTGAGTGCTTTGAAACTAAGAAGTATAGTTTAGAAGAAATTTTGGCTGGTATAACCTCCTCTTATTCAAATGCCCATCCTGGTTTGAGATATAACGATAAAGCAACTATAAATAAAATGGAAATTAGTGCATCCATGAATCTATTTGGGACAACAAGGGTACAAAAAGTAAATTATTCGACTGGCTTCGGCCCCGAAGGGAATTACCTGCCAAGTTCTTTTGAGACCCCTTCCGACTCTTCTTTTGATGTTTGGTCAATCGGAACTAAATGGGAATGCCCTGCTTTGAACTTTACCGCTTCTCACAGTACGAAAGAGGGTACGGGAGTGTGGGCCGGATACGGTACCATCCCGGACGATACGACCGGGGTGTTCACCGGACTATCGAACGCTAGTGGGCAAGAGCCTCTGTTAGAAATAGTTGGGTTCCAAACTACTAAAGAAAAGATTAGCAAGATTGCGGATACTAAAAATATATCGGAGGCGATTGTTGCGATACCTTTTGTAGACAACCAAGATGTCACGGACTTAGACACAATACAGTATATTGGAAGATCGTTCTTTAAAATTGATAGCGATATCTACAAGTATCAAACAGAACTTAAAGAAGCCAAGGGCATCGCTGTTGAAAATGCACTTACAACGGATGGAGTGGACAACGTACAACAGACCAGCATCACCGACATGCATGAGAAGATGCAAAAATATGTAATACCGCCACAACTAGATTTTACAGACAAAGACCTTAAAAAAGCTCCATTTGCTATGTATATCTTTGAATTCGATCATAACTTAGATCAAAGGGACTTAGCGGACATTTGGCAGGGAGTAATGCCCAAGATTTCAATCACTGCCGAGAAGCAGGAGGTTTCTCTTGAGCACGCAATGAACGAACATGAATTTTTTGGAGGTAACTCACTTCCGCCGGAAACAAGATGGATGGTGTTCAAAGTCAAGAGAAGAGCGGAAAGTAACTACTTTAAGATTACTGCTGATTCTAAGGATGATGATCGCTTTAAGTTCTTGTTTAAATCGTCGGAAAAAGACTTCAAGCATAGTTATAACTGGCCTTATGATTTCTTCTCACTAGTTGAATTGGGCCAACTAGAGGCAAGTGTGGAAATAGAGGGAGACAAAGAAGAATGACGTTCTTCAATAGAAAAGAAGAAGTTATAGATATTGAGCTAACTCAATATGGAAAGCTGCTTTTGGCTAAAGGAAAATTTAAGCCAAAGAAGTATGCATTCTTTGATGACGATGTTATCTACGATGCCCAATACATGAATCCCACTGATCCGACAAGCGTGTCTAATCCCATCGCGGAGAACCAGAATGACGCTAGTACAAGAATCAAGGAATCAGTCAGAGGACACGCGCAGCATAATTATGGCGACGCTTATAATCTTGGAGAGGCAGAGGAGGGAGAAGAAAGTTTTTTAATGAGCGTAGGGACACAAAATGTGATTGGAACTAAAATAGTTACTACGGATGTGTCGCCCGCTGACATAGTTTACACCTATGATATAGAGGATTATTACTACACTTTTTTCAAAAAGTACGGGTACTACCCAAAAGACGATTTTATGGCCAGTGTTCAAAACATTTTTGAAGCAATCAAATCGAATGCGTCTCAGAAAGAGGAGGTCCTTTTTGAGACTGTAACCCCAGGGAAGACGTATCGAATTATAAAAAGGTATATTGGACCGAGACAGATCAACAACAAGCTCTACCCAGTTTATGAGACCAACTTTGAAACAATGAATTTTGGAGGAGGTAGGTATGTGTTCGATCACGATATATACTATGAAGGAATACCGCTTGGCTCGATGGAGCTTAAAAATCAAAAACTTCCTGCATGGAATATCTTATCATTAAATGATAAGGAGATGAATCTTATATCGCTTACCCTAGACCTTATGGCGGTCCCGCCCGGAAAGAAACCATTAGATGATTTTAGCACAAAATTTTACACGTATGGTGATTTACCTATTCCGCAAATTAGTACCAATATAAAAGTTAGAACACTTTTGGATGATAATAAAACTATAAACATTCTAGAAGAGGATATAGTAGAAACACAACAAATGATTGATGGCCTCACCCTAAGAGTAAAAAATGACTATCTCTTGTTGGTTATAGATGAAAAGAACACATATTTTGAAAATGAAAATTTCTCTATTGAAGTATTCGAGATGGAAGATAACACAAGCCCCGCTAGTGCGACATTCGTAGTTAGCACGGTAGGAAGTATCTCTAATGGCCAAACACTTAAATTTGCCGCCTTTGACGGAACACTGTATAGCGCAGTCATAAATACTTCGATAACAAAAGAAAACTCCACCGCCACCAAAATCGGCACGAGTGGAGTGTCCACAAACGCGCAGCTTGCCGAGTCGATCAACAGAAGTATCTCAGACTTTAGCCCAGGCATAGTCAAGTCTTCGTTTGATCAGATAGGAGCTACAGGTAATTATCGAATTACGATAGACCAAGCACAGTTTATTGAAGCAACAACCAAAGATACGGCAATACAGGGAACTCTTATTACCGCCGGAGTCCTTACTTCTTTGGTCAATTGGGATATGAATCCTGCATCTAAGTTATTGAAAAGATTATACTTTTCTGAAGATTCTACCAATAAAGGGTCCGGGATGTTATATTCCCCGTCGGACGATATCGAGATTTCATCCACACCTATAAATGATTCTCATGTGGGGTATTATATGAACGTGCTTGTAGATGAGGAAATAGACAGCCAACTATTCCGCAAGTACCAAGACAAACTCAAGAACATTCGAGTTGATAAACTACTAAAACCAGAGGGACAAACTAATTTCAATAGCTTTAATATTTATGGAGATGACACGGAAGATCCGGGGAGTATTTGTTAATGGCTGTAATGCAATCGGCAGGAACTAGCCCGTTCCCAGAAGTTGGTGTAAAAGAAATACGCCTATTTTCTATTGGGCAACAAACTAAAGTAAAGCTTAAAATTATATTAAAAGACAGGGGAGATAAATTTGTTAAGTGGTTTACTAAATCTTCCAAAAAAAATCTTTATCTTAAAGTTGTGCAGGCGACAGACAACGACGCTGTTTCCGGAGTCTTAACTGAAAAAACTTACGTATCTAGCCAAGAACTAAAGCAAATAAAAACAAAGACAAAGACGGAGCAAATCATAAACATAGGAGCAGAACTTGCGGATATGGGCCTAAAGTTTAATACCACTCAACTACAAAAGTTTTTTGTGAGACAAGAGGTCGGAGGTAAACTCTATGAGATACCTTTAGATTTTGAATTTGTTATAGATGACCCCGCTCCTGAAGAACTAACGTATATACTGGTTCCTAAGATAACCGGAAAATTCTTTAGCAATGCAGGGGAAGAAGGACTATACTCGGCTCTTGATGAAATAAATCCTTTAATAAAAAAAGAAGTTGTTCTTGATGGTGGGCAAGTTACAAAAAACTCCAAAGCTTATCTTATGAGTCAAAACGAAAAAGGGACTCCGGTCGTTTGGACGGGCGCGGTTCACTTCATGGGAGAAAACGGCACGTCGGCTATGACCGGGGTCGCGCACACAGCGAAGAGTAAATATCTAAGTCTCGGGACTGTGCCCAACATGAAAATAAAAGATTTTAGAATTCTTGAGCAGGTCTCAAATATATATTTTACAAAGCCTGCGCTAGCAAATGAACACTTCAAACCCACGGGGTTTTCTAGAGCATACCTTTCAAGAACCTACTACGACACGACAACTGGTTGCTTTTCTGTTAATATAAACAACTTACTAAAAAAGCACATATCGTTCTCAAAACATTTTAACGATTCTGGAATAAACCTGAAAGACTTTGCCTCATTAAAATCTTTTAAGCTCCTACGAAGAAAAGTTGAGGTAATTGATGGAGAAATAATCCCGGTTGGTGCGGCAGAAGTGATACGGGAACTTAAGACTCCTGACAAAGCGGTGCAGTCTGGCATATCGGATAATAAGTTTTCTACAATAACAAATATATTTAATGATATAAAATCGAATAGTCTTGTGAAAACATTTGATTTCCACGATGAGGTCGATCAATCGGATGGGGCTAAATATCAATACGGAGTAGAAGGCTCTATTGTAGACTTGACAAGTGTTAAAGCCAATGGATTACTAAAACAATTATCAAAAAGAATAAAAGAACTTGAAAGCTACAAAGTAGAAGCACAAAGGAATTACAACTATAATGCTCGGTGCTATAACACGGATTTTATAAATCTTAACTCAAACAATAAAATTCTCCACGGATCGATTAAAGATCTTATAACTGTTCTAACAATTGGCAATGGCCCTCTGGACATCACGAGTGTTGCTAGATTTTTTATTAATACCACCTCCCCTGTGTCGGGAGACCCCGAAGGCATACAGAAACTAATTAGTGTTATAGGGCAGACAACTAGCCGATTACAAAATTATTCTAGCGCTTACATGTCTAAAAAGCCTGGAACCACATCTGGCTCTCCGGGTAAAACAAACAATAAGTCACCGAAAATTGGAAAAGAGATTAAATTTTCTCATTATTTTAAAGACGTTATTGGCTCGGATTCCACATATTACGGATACGAATTTTTGTCTTCGGCGAACAAGCTCTCTAATAACGCCGGGCAGCCGAGTGTTTCACCGATAAGATATATGCCTAGCCGTGATATAAAAAGGCAAGAGTTTTTAGATAGGGTCGAGCTAGAGACAAAGAAATATTTTATTTTGGATGCTGTTGGAGATTCCGGTAAGTTCTCTAATGCTCTTGTTCCTGTGTCTGGTGGGCTTAGCGTGAATCCGAATGATTCTATAGAAAACACAAAATATTCTTTTCTGACTCCTGCTATAATAAAGATGGCGCAAATAAAAGTTAAGCAAAAGAAAACTCCGGAAGGGGAAAAGAAGAATTTAGCCCTTGTTTATAATTCATATGACGACAAACCAGTATTTGATAACCTGAACATTGATATTACGAGTGTGGACTTTGATGAATATAATCAAGTTATTTCTAAAATTATAAAATATAATAAAACTAAAAAAGTTTTTTCTGAGAAGATGGAAGACAAGAAAAAAATGGTTAGTTTGGTGATGAAAGAATTTTTTGGGAATTCTGGGGTTACGGTTGAAACAGCACAAGACAACAAAAAGAAGAATTTTAGTGTATTCAAGAAAAACTCGGAGACAGAACAAACTCTATCAAAGGTCAAAAAAAATCTGTTAAAAAAGAAAAAAGAAAAGCAGTCTTTATTCATGTTCTCTATCGTTGCTGATTCTTTTCTAGATTATGACAAGGACAACATGGAATTATATAACATCAATAGCCCCAACTCGGCGATATCAAAAGCTGGGTTTGCACCTGATATGTCGGCGGAACAAGTATCTAAAGCGACCCGCTTGTTACCGAATCAAGTGAAATCTCTAATGTTCAACGCGGTAGAAGCAGATATAGTCAAGACGAGCAACTTGGGTAATTTAAATACTTCTTTGAATAGCTCTAAAAACTTTGGTGCGTATACAATGCTTTACAAGACTTTGGTCTTGGTAGAATACTTATCTGGTTATGAACTGGACGAAAATGGAAGCCCTAATGTTAGAAAAGAGATCTGGAGGGCTTTAAACCTTGAAAGACTTTCGGATGTTAAAGTTGAGAATACGATATGTAGAATGACAAGATACGAGATAAAAGAGTTTAATATCAAAAGAATCAATTTATTGGATCTTCCTATTTATGATGAGTACTTTAAAATTGTAAATGAAAACTTTAGTCAGGGCCAGTCGGCAGGGCTTCAATCGATGTCACCACAACAAGAAGAAAAAATAAGTGCTATTGAGGCTGCGATAAACCCTAGTAGCAGTGACTTGATTGGTGGAAACATAAAAATAATGCCGGAGGATACGTTTACGTTATAGGATTATATGAATGAATTTATCAAGTATTGCTAAAAAAAATTGTTACTATAGTTTGAATTGCGTTGGTGCCGCGACCAAAGACGCTCTCAAGATAGAATTCAAAACATACTATACTACTCCTGGTGCTATCCAGGGCCTCCCCGGACTTGGGGTTGGCACCCTTGAAGAAATAGATCTCCCTCCTCTAGACGGGAACGAGATTTCAACGCCGGTACTTAGCCAATACTCTCCAAAGCTTGTACACTTCGACGCTAGCTCTAATAATGATACGGGGGCAGGGACCACGTATGAAGTACCGGAACTGTTTACTAAAAATTCATCGCACTGGGAGTTTTATACCTACGACCACATGATTCAAAAAAATCCGCCGGGATTCGAAGCTAATGCTAATACGATATCGACCACCTTTGAAACATTTGTTATTGGGCTTAGGACAAATTGGTTATCCTTTGAAAAAGTAGAGGGTGAGAATAAATTTAATGTTACTGTAAACGCGGATAAAGAAGACATATACAAATTACCCTATAATCTAGCGGCATCTCAGAGAGGTGGTGGGATAGGCTATGGCATGGACATAGATGGGGCTGGTGATACGTCCGGTGACCAAACTGACCTAGACCTCCAGACTATTGTTGAGGCTGCTACTTCCGGGGTAAGCAACGGAGCCGCTTATGAATTCAAAGCAGTTGGAAAAGGCGATACTCCCTACATAGAAGACTTTTCTTTTGAGTACGATACCCCTTATTCTAAAGACGGAATAACAGCATCTGGGGTCAACGGGAAAGCTTTAGATGCAGATGTAAAATTTCGGTATCACTACTATCTAAAAGATTACGAAGACGCAGTGAATAATCTTCCGGATGCCTCTACTAGCATATCTGAGATTGGCGGTATTGGGACCGCGTTAAAAACTACCGGCGACCGAGTAGAGTTTTTATTACCAAATCCTTACGATTACGAGTATGCGAATTTTGTTCTAGATAACCCCTATTACTCTAATATATCTGTTGGTAATGGCAATGACCAAGTGAGCCCCCTCGCTGACACTACAAAGAATGTTTTAAATTCTATAGCCGCTTTCAAACAGTTGTACGGAGCAGACTATGCGGACTATACTAGTCTTGGTGGAAAAATATCGTTTTCTTTAATAAGAGATGGTTCTACTATCGATTACCTTAGAGAATGGTCCAAAGCAGCGAAGTGGTATCAACAAAAATCATTCGAGTTTGAATCTAAACAGGTACAATATACGGGAGAGGCCAAAACGGTCATGACCTTAGCAGGCCCGGTTGAAACCTACAGCGTGGTGGTAGACATACCAAGCGAAGTAGCTAAAAACAGGAATAGGTTTTTAGCTGAGAGCGCTAAGATAGATTCTGAAGGACCACCGGGTATGTTTTTACCGGGAACAATAAAAGCCGAAGTCCCAGCCGCACCGGACTCATTAAACTCCCTTTTGAATAACGCTACGTTTGACTACTTTAATTTTAACCACCCGGACATAGAAAAGTATTTTGGAGATTTAGATTTTACATTAAGGAACTCCTTGAATATTGGACAAGAAAGTACAAAGAGATTATCTACGTCGGCTGCATTTCCGATGAGTGTTGAAATAAAGTTTAAATACCCTACCCTCACTTTATTCTCTCCACTAGCACAGAGAACAAAAGAGTGGCTTCCAAACAAAGTTACGGACAATCCTGTGTTTTCTACTCCTGACTCTCCTGGAGGTTCCTTGTCTCTTCACAAGCACGGGGGGTTGATGCAAAAGGTTATGGCCATGAACTTGGCAGGTCCATTTATGAGTCGTGTGGTTGATGAGATAGACATACCTAGTGGAGGCCCTACTCCAATTAATGAAGAGAAAAAAGATCCAACGATTATTTCTTCAGAAGCCAAAACTCCTAATTTCGCTAAACAAACAAAAATTTTACAAAAAGAACAATACGGTTATAGAACGGATTCTATCAAGCTGCATTCTGCGGATTTAGACTCTATAATTGATAAAATGATGAAAGATAATCTGGATGAAGGGCTACAGATGGAACGAAAAACAGGGAAGATTTTCTTCTCGGATCGGGCGGAAGATTTTTTCTTACCAATGGGGGCTTCGGATGTTGAGGAATTAAAGTTCGTTGTTAGGGACCACAAGAAGACTTATGAAGACACCGCAAATGAAAAAAATACACGTAGAGACTTTAAAGATATCTTAGAAGGGAAGAAGTGTTTTGTTGAAACATTATTTTTTGGAATTGAAAAGTATGAAGTTACAAGAGACGACCGGGGGAGGCATGTGCCGATTAATAGAAACAACTCTGTTCAAAGATTTTTTGTCACACCTCCTCCTTTGGCTGGCAATAACAGCACGGATGAATATGTTAGATATGTTGACACGCAGGTGAAGTTCGGTAAAAAATATGTATACCAAACCTTTGCGTATGTTTTAGTTTACGGAACCCAGTACAGGTGTAGCGAAATAAATCAAACATCAAAGAATTCCAAATTAGCTGTAGAGATGAACGGCGAGGATATCAATGCACCTGTGCCCGCGTTTGAAATAACATATCAATCTAAACCGGCGTATAAGATCTTCAAAGTCCCTTATCATGGTATAGATTTTGAGGACAAAGGTGGTGTGTTCTTCCCAACAAGAATAACTAACAATCCCCCTACTGCACCATATATGAGTGTTCTTGGCTATAGAGGAGTCAACGACAAGGTTCTAATAAACATGCAGCCAAGCTCTGGGGACAGGTTTCAGTTCCCAATTTCTATAAGAGAAGACGAAAAAAAATCCTACGAACCGGACCCGGCAAATATCTATTTTGGATCTAGTCCTCCTGGGATGATAAGATTTACTTCGGACGACAGAGTTAGTGGGTATAGAATTTATAGATTAGATAAGCCGCCGAAGACCTATGCAGATTTCAAAAATTCAACGATTTTTGAAATTGATACGAAGTTAGGGTCAAGCCTCAAGGATACAATAGCACCTAACGTTAGGTACTATTACACAGCGAAGGCGATTGACATACACAACATGTATTCTAATCCTTGCCCGGTATATTCTGTGGAGATAGTGGATGAAAAGGGTCTTATCTATACTGTGATAGAAGAGTATGAAATGAACATAAAGGATAAAAAGACCAGAACCAAGACCGGTAGGAAGGCAATCTACATAGCTCCTGACCGGGAACAGATAAAGATCAAAATTAATGGAGACCCTGAAAATCCGGAATTGGGAGCGAGAAACAAATCAGTGTTCGCTAAAAGATTTAAAGTGAGATTGACATCTAAAAAGACTAACAAGATGATTGATTTCAATCTCCGATTTGA
>Ga0075441_10000449_pt1 | contig 20817 bp, 15 predicted proteins | sample CoawatmetaG00DNA_FD_71582 | JGI IMG/M metagenome (GOLD analysis project Ga0075441, IMG submission 71582) | Marine microbial communities from the West Antarctic Peninsula - Coastal water metaG002-DNA | ecosystem: Environmental > Aquatic > Marine > Coastal | place: Atlantic Ocean: West Antarctic...
TGGGTTTGCACGAGCTGATAGAGCAGAGTTTGCTCTGGCCGATGACGCTCGTAGCGCGGCGTAGTCGCGGGTTCGGCCATCCTGGCCAATGACATGAATCAATCCATAAGACTGTAAATACATACAGTATAACGGTTGATCAACGCTTGATCGAGCCCTCCCTAAAAGATCCCCAACGGGCCTTTTTAGAGGTTGAAAGTCCTAATCCAGATACCCTTTTCGAAAGTCCGCAATTGCTGAACCGTACCCGCTGCGTCAGTTAGCCGCCAATGTCTCCTTCCAGCTTGAAGCTGAAGTACCCTGAACAAATTTCACCGATGCCGATTTTCAGGGGATCGTTGAAATCCACCTTTATCTATCGGGCTGACCGTGCAGAAGGCAAAGGCGACCCTGGCATTCAATTCTGTAAATTTATGAATTAGCGTTATTTGCTCTAAAGTTTTCCACCTCATTGATTTTCCTTCCTTAAAAATCGCTTACGCCACTTTTCTGTACGTTTGATAGACCCTGCCCCAAAGATGGTTCCTGGTACAGATAACACGGCAGGCATATCCGTGGCCGCCAAGCGGCAATGTTGATTTGGAAAGTGATGTGAAGCGAAGCGTTCAGAATCTATACGGAATGTTGGCACTTATTGTAGCTATGAGGTCTCTGGGCATTGAGACATTCATCACGATGCACCAGGGATTCTGGGGATTGAAAATTGTATGGGTTTACAAAAGAAGAGCGTTCGGGAGAGGGACTTCAGGATACAACGTTTTCTAAGGGGCACTGATTTGGATTAGTGTACAATACGATAACAAGTGTAATTCCATTTAGAAATATAAATACTATTTTTTATAACCTAAAATGCATTTTTCTGTATTGCACAAAACAGATAAAAATTGATCAATGACCCAGACACCCACTCCGGAAACCTACCACTTCTTCCAGCAGGCGTACGATTACTTCAATCGCACCCTGTTTGAGGGGGTATTGCCACCGTGCCTAATCACCTTTCAGCGCCAAAAACGGCTGATGGGGTATGTGTCTTTCAAGCGCTGGTTCAATCGGTCGGAACAGCGCTATATCGATGAGCTGGCGATCAATCCCGAATACTTCGCTCATTATCCGCTGATCGAGATTTTCCAGACATTATGCCATGAGATGGTCCATATCTGGCAGGCCCACAGTGGTCAGCCTAGTCGCCGGGGGTATCACAACGCGGAATGGGCCCGCAAGATGATCGACATCGGCCTGATGCCATCCACCACCGGCGAACCAGGCGGGGACATCGTAGGCCAGACCATGTCAGATTATATTCTGGAGGACGGCGCATTTTTGCAGGCCTGCGCGGGCATCATGGCCACCGGTCTGCAACTGGATTGGGTGGATGCGTTCCCTGTGGAGCGCCGGACACCCACCACACCGGTCTATTCAGCCCAGGCTAAAACGGCGGCGGAGGCAAAGCCCGTTGCGTCGATCGTCCGACCGGTCGTACAAAACCTGAACCAGTCGGATGCAGAACCAGAAGACCCTCGCTTTCCCTTCAGCCTGGCCCAGCTGCAACAAGCCTTTCTGGAATCCCTGCCATTCCAGCCTCCCGAGGACGATGCTATTCAGAACATTCAGCACATTCCGTCCACCCGGCCCCTCAACAAATCCAACCGCCACAAATACTACTGTAAGGGTTGTCACCTGAAGGTGTGGGGCAAGCCGGAATTGAATATTCGCTGCGATGATTGTGATTTGCCCCTGCTCGAAGAAGAGTAATTTTTAACGCTGCTTTCAGAGTCGGTCGATGGCGCCCGCTATCAAGGCGTCCATGTCCAGCGGTCCATCACTGCCTAAATTAAAAAGATACGTGCCGTTCAAATTGATATTGACCCAGGCCACCGGCGACACCCGTTTGCAAAGATCCGCGTAGTCGGCGCGGCCATCGCGCTCGAAGGCTTGCAGCAGTTTGGACAGAATCACCGAATTAAAATAAATCATGGCGTTGGCCACCAGGCGGGCACATTCATACCACTCATCGATCTGGCGGTCGGATTCGCCGCGGAACTTGGCACCGTTCACTTGCTCAATATGACGTTGTAGCTGGTGGTAGGCTTCACCCCGATTCAAGGCCCGCTGCACATAGTGGCGCAGCCGATCGTCATCCAGGTAGTCCAGCACATACAGGCATTTGATCAGGCGATTGTATTCTGCCAGGGCCTTGAACTGGCGATGGGACTGGGGTGAACCAGACAATTTACGCACGATCGAGGCCTGCGAAGTTTCGCGCCGGTGCAAGGAAATCATCACCCGCTGAATAAAATCCCAGTCCTTGATGATCAGGTCGTGTTTGATCGGGGTGCGCAGCTTGAGTTGCCATTTACCTCGGACGTCCTTGGTTTCAAACAGATCATCCACCACATCAGCAAAGCGGGCATATCGTGGGGCGAAGGTCCAGCCCGCCAGATCCAACAGGGCAAAATTGAAACGGTTGACGCCGTGGGTATCGGTGGACAGAACATCCGGCTGCAGGTCGGACGTATTGTTGTGCAGCAGATCGAACACGTAGTGGGATTCGTGCTCATTCAAGCCAATCACCTGGGCATTGGCGGGAACATGATGGACGTTCAGTGTCACGCCCGACACGCCGGGGCCGGTCTTGATGTATTTGGTGGAAAAGCGGGTGCGGATCGTATTGCGGCGGCTTTCGAATTTCTGGCCGTCGTAGCTGCCGTGGATCTTGTCGGGCTGGATCGCGTAATGCTGAAAAATTGATAACTGGGCGATGGCATTGCTGATCACATCGTTGGCTTCTTGCAGGGTTTCCATGCGCAGCAGGTTGGACTGAATGGAATTCAGTTTATCCAGTTTGATATTACAGATTTCCGCCATTTTGTAGTGCCCGAATCGGGTGGCATTGGCGATGATGCAGGCCACCAGCGCGGTAAAGTCGCTGTCCTCCACCTTGCCCCGTGGCCGTACATGGCGGAACTGCTGGAAAAAGCCGGTTTGATGATTCACATAGTTCAGCAGATCCGCAATATGGGTCTGGGTCATGCGGGCAAAGAAGGGATTGTTCACTTCTTCCTTTTTGTGGGTGTACTTGATGACCCAGCGGGTCTGGCTGCCCTTGGTCTTCAATACCACCGATTCGTTGGCACCGCTGTTGATGCGGTCGGACACCAGCGCCAGTTTGTCATTGAGCGCGTCCCGTTTTTGCTGCAACAGTACCTCCACCGGCATTTGCAGTGCGGGCAGACGGGCTTCCCGAATCAGGCGGTCTTTATCCAGCCATTGTTCATCACTGACCAAATCGATGCGGATGGATTCATACGCCTGACTGCCTTCAACAAACAGCGCACGTTTTTCCAGCTGGTCCTTGATTTTTCGGTAGAGCAGCCATTCGGCCCGGAGCGGATTTAATTGCGGGTGGTGTTCATCCAGGTACAGATGCACTCGCAAGCGGGGTGCAATCAGGTGCTTGCTGAAACTGACCACCTGACGGTGATCCCGCAGGTCGGCCTGGGTCTTTTCGATCTGCCGCAGCAACGTGCTATCAGGTTCATCCTGGGAAAAGCGCAGACACAGGAACAGGCGGCGCAGCAAGCCGGTGATTTTGGCTTTGTGCTGATCGATGCACTCCCATTCAAAGCGGTGCTGGTCGATGGTGAGATCCACCAGATAGTCGCTGACCACCGGAATATCTTGCTCATCCAGCAACTGGTAAGCGCGTTTGCGGACTTTCTGGAACGGCGTGTCACCGGCAATCTTGTCATCCACGAACAGCCGTAGCACAGGACCGGCCTGTTTCACTTTTTCCTCGATGGAGGCCAGGGCTTCGAATACCTTGTCCCGGCTGGCGGCTTTGGCCTCGGCGGCCAGCTTGCGCACCTGAAAAATGAACGCCGCCACCAGCGTATTCTGAATCTGGCAGAGGCGGGATTGCAGGTAGCAAACCAGGTACAGTGCGACAGTTTCGAAGGTCTTGGCGCGCAATTGGGTAATGCTGTAATACTCCACCATGGAGGCGTAATAGGCCACATTCCCCTGCGACAGATTCAGCGCGCCCACCACGGATTGAGTATCCGCCGCAATATCCCGTACCCATTCGAACAGCTTGATTTCCTGACCGATCTCAGATTTGCTGAAATCCCTGGGCAGCTTTTTGAGACTAGCCAGCGACTGTGGTCCCGTGGCGGCCAGCAATTGCTGCAGCTTGGTGTTGAGTGTTGGGGAAAGATGGCACCGCAGCAGGGTGGTGAGGCGGTTGGCTTCTACGTCGGTGGCGTGTGAAATCAGTTTCTGAAACTTGTATAGCGGTGGAATCACCGCATTCAGGTGCTGCAGATAGTCGATCAGTTCATCAAAGATCGCCAGTTGATCCGCCTGGCGGGCGGCGATCTGGATGGCTTCTTTTTGCAGCTTGGATTCCACTTTGTCCGTGAAGGGACTCAATCCCAACAAGTCCAGTACCCGGTCATAGAGCCGCTTTTTGCGGTTGGCCGTCAGGGCAATCCTGCGAACCTTTTTGCCCTGGCAATGCCGCTGCAGGATGTAGGCGATGTCGGCCTTGCAGGCATCCCATTCAATATCCCGCATCACATTGCTGTGGCGGGTATACCCCAGTAGCAGGACAAAATAGACCTGGATGCCGGGGACACGAAAACTGTCAAAGGCCTCCTGCTCCAGGTCATTGAGGCTAAAGTAATGATCCTGTTCCTCGGGGCTGAATGCGGGCACCCCATACAGCGCGTCATACTGGGCGTCCGTCAGTAGTTGCCGTCGCTTGCCTTTGTTGGTCGTCGCCATCTTCATACTCCCCAGTTGGTCGGAAAGCGGGCGAGTTTACCAAGTGGCTGATTTTTCGAGCGTTACGTTACAGGGCGTTCCTGTGTCGTTTTGTTTCTAATGTTTCGTGCATGGTCGAATATTGCGAATAAGTGCCTGAAGAGTATAATTAAGTAATGAGCACACAGCAACGTGAGGTGTCCGCCATGGCGACACAACAGAACCATTTTTACGACATGCCCAGTGAACAGGAAGCCGAGCTGGCGGCGGCTAGTGGACGCATTCTGGCAGCCTGCACAGGCCAGGGCGACCAAGCCAAATTGCGACTAATCGATGACAACCAGGAAATCACGGTGCCCATCAAGGCCATCCACATGCTGGCGGATATTCTGAACCAGATGGCGCTGGGCAATGCCATTTCCATCATTCCGATTCATGCGGAACTGACCACACAGCAAGCGGCGGATTTTCTGAATATCTCTCGGCCGTATCTGATCAGCCAGGTTCTGGATACCGGCAAACTGCCATTCCACATGGCGGGCAATCGCCGCAAAATCTATTTCAAGGATCTGATGGAATACAAAGCCCAGCAAAAGGCCGAGAGCAAAAAAACCATGGCGCGGTTGGCGCAACTGTCACAAGAAATGGGCCTGATGGAATAAATGGCAACCTTCACGGTCATCTACGACGCCAATGTGCTGTACCCGGCGCCGTTGCGCAGTGTGCTCATGTTCCTGGCGTAAACCGATCTGTTTCGCGCCCGCTGGACGTTGGACATTCACGAAGAATGGATTCGGAACCTACTGCTCAAACGTCCGGATTTGAGCCGAAAAAAACTGGAATGGCTGCGGGATATGATGATCGAAGCCGTTCCGGATTCACTGGTCACGGGTTATGAACCCGCGATTGACGGTCTGGAGTTACCGGACCCGGATGATCGTCATGTGCTGGCGGCTGCATTGCGCGCCAATGCGGAAATCATCGTTACGGCCAACCTGAAGGACTTTCCACAGACAACGCTGAAACCTTACAAGGTCATTGCCCAGCATCCGGATGACTTCATCCTGGATCTGATCGACTTGAAGCCGCCCCTCGTGCTGACCTGTTTCAAGGAAGACAGGACTCACTACAGGAACCCACAGTACACAGTCGAGGAATACCTTGAGAACCTGCTGCGGCAGGGGCTCAGCAAGACCGTTGCGCACCTATCTGAATACCGTCATTTGATTTAGCACAAAACCCGAAAGACAAGGTTGGAAGGTTCATCGATGGTCGGTTGGATGGGCCGTATCATTGGCATGATCGACACTGTTTTTGAAAAGTGAAATCGAGCTGGAGGCCTTGCCACGTCTGGGCTGGAGCAGGTCTGTGGTATATTTTGCGGCTAAGTACCTAGAACCCCAATAACAGAAGGCCATGGAGCAGATTATGTGTTCGAAGCTGTTGGCAGCACAAAACTGCAAGAAGCTTGCGTTGAGCTAGTGCGACCTGGTGGGATGCTGATATTAGTCGGCCTGCCTGGCAATAATGAAACGATGGCGCTTCCGAGTGCATCTGTTATCCGAGATAAGAAGGTTATTACGGGATCGATTTTCGGTTCCGCTCAAACAGATCGTGATTTCAACTTATATGGCGATTTATTTCTAAAGGGAAAATTACCCATAGATCAGCTTGTTTCGAAAAAGTACTCGCTTGACCAAATCAATGAAGCTTGCGACGCAATGCTCACTGGAGAGGTTGGTCGTGGAGTGATCGTTTTCGACGACCAACTAAGCTGACACGAGCATGGGGGCAGAGCAATGATCAAGCCCCCTTCCTCTGGGTCTCAGCAGAGCATAACAATACCTACAAATAGTTGATTTACGGACATATTGTCCTAATAGCTGCGTTTAAGCAGCTGACCTGCCAGCTTTTGCTGACACCGATGCCGGCGGGGAGACGTGAAAAACACAATCGCCCCGCCAAGCCGTGCTACCCGACTAGGTTTGGTAGCCACAAGGTGAATTCTGGAACTAGAACTAAAAAAGCGAGCACAAAGAGATCCACTACTACGAACCAAGCCACTCCTTTAAAAATAGTAGTAAGATTCACTCTGTCTCCCAAAGCGCCCTTAATGATGTAAACATTAAGCCCGACCGGAGGTGTCAACAAACCTATCTCAAGAAGTTTAACCAGGATAATGCCAAACCAAATAAGGTCAAGGTTAGCCTCGTGCGCCATTGGCAGAATTATTGGCATGGTTAAAAGTAATATTCCAATACTGTCCAGAAAGCAACCTAACAATAAGAACAGCAAAGAAATTGCAAGGACTACCATCAGCGGCGAGGAACCAAATTGGACGAAGACATCAGCCAAGAAGGAAGGCACTCCTGATAGCGCCATAAACCTGGCCAATAATGCGGTCCCGATCACAACCATAAAAATGCTGGCCGTACTAATAAGTGCTTGGCGAATACCCTTTGAAAGTACCTGCCAGTTCAGTCTGCGTCTCAACCCCGCGATAATTATAGTCAGAGCAGCGCCAATCGCTCCAGCCTCGGTTGGCGTGAACGCCCCTAGAAAAATACCAAGTAAAACGCCCAAAATAATGACAGGCAGCGGCCAAGTCTCACGAATTGCCTCGACTATATCCGCTCTGGTGATCTGCTCTTCTATTTTCGGAGCCAAGGAAGGTTTGAGCATTACTCGCACAATGATCATAGCGCTGAATGCGACGGCTGTGAGGATGCCAGGAAGGACACCCGCCGCGAAGAGTTTTGCGACAGAGACTTCCGCCAAATATCCATATAGCACCATCAGAATTGATGGTGGTATTAACGCCCCCAGTGTTCCAGCCGCAGCGATAACCCCTGTTGCGAGTCCCGGGTCATAGCGATAGCGCAGCATCTCTGGAGTAGCAATTCGTGCGAAGGCAGACGACGTTGCGACAGACGAACCTGAAGCAGCTGCAAGAACTGCGCTGGCACCAACGCTTGAGACTGCGAGACCTCCAGGCAGCCAGCTGAGTAACAGCCGCATTGCGCGGAAAAGGCCAGTCGAAAGGCCGGATTCTGATGCGATGAAACCCATTAGCAAAAACATGGGGATGGCGGTGAGGTTCCAGTCCCCAACGAAGTTAAAGGGAATCGCCGTAATAATTCCCCACGCTGCACGAAAGTTCAGAAGAATGGCAATGCCGAGGAAGCTGACAAGACCCAGTGCTACACCTATCTGAACTCGTAGCAAAAGAAGCATCATACCAGCGCCGAGGCCAATGAAACCGATTGCGATATTGCTCACAGGAATTATCCTTATACTTGGCTGGGGCCGTCGTTGGACTCAGGTGGTCTTGCCTCGAAGTCTTTGTCAACAGCGGCGTTGAACGCGTGTCTAAGAGAAACGAGGAATATCCCGGCAAAACCTATCGGAAGAACGAACTTTGCCGGCCAGATGAGTACGTAGACATTCCCCATCATCATCTCCCCTTTTGCCATAGCCCTCATCGCATCGATCCAAGTCTGGTTAGCAAGTATCGCGAAGAACGCTGCGCTAACAAGGTATCCAAGAATTAGCGACGTGCGTTGCAGCCAGCTGGGCATGACTCGCCAAAGCAGGTCAACCTGGATGTTCTCGTGTTGCCACTCTACAAACGCGAGTGGCAAGAACACGACGAGCACCATATGATAAATGGAGACGATCTCGAGGTTGCCCGGAATGGGACTTCCCCAAAAACTGTCGGCCACGACATCCACGACCGTCTGTGTCATCATTAAAGTCAAGCTGACGCCCGCAATGAGCATAAGTGCTCTTGCGAGCATCAGTAACGCCCTGTCGACTATCTGTTTCATATTGCTTCTCTCCGAGATTCAGGCCCGCTAAAAGACAACTCAGAGTCCGTAGCTTGATACATCCAGTTTGTCGTAAACATTTGCCCGGAATATGTCTTTGATAGCATCAAGGTCATCCTTAGGTATATCTGCCAGTAGGCCTTCCCATTTTGAATAGGTGTCCTTGAAACGCTGGGCTAGGGCTGCAGGGTCTTCCACGCCAAGTCTTTTGCCTGTCTCGACTGTTAGTGCATCCATCTCATTCTTAACGAATTCAGAGAGACTTAGGGCAAGCTCTTCGGCTGGCTCGACAACAGACACTCCATGGTTAGGCGCTTCGGCCAACGCCTCCGCCGCGACTCTCATCTGGGCAAAAGTCGTTTCAACGACGCGTGATGGAATAGCCTGAATCATGACACGGCGGTGATCGTCACTTAGGTCTTGCCATGCGCTATCGGACATAGCATGCAACCAACCGGCAAAGTAAGGACCAAGCTCGAGAAGAGTTGTATGTTTTGCCACATCCCATAATGATCGGGCCTTCATATCATTCGCTGAATTCACAGCGCAATCCAACTGCCCCTTTTCAAGCCCGGAAAACATTTCGGAGGAAGGCACGTTAACAGGAACGGCACCCACACTCTGCGTCCAAGAGGCATGCATTGGACTCGGCATACGGATTTTTTTACCGCGAATATCATCGAGAGTTTTAACTTCAGCAGAACACATCAAGATGTACTGTGGTGTGGCGTAAGAGCCGAGAAATACGATGCCAAGACGATTAAACATCGCTTGCATATCCGAATCATTGAGATAGAAATCGGCTACCGCGAGCGTCGTGACCATGCTGTCGGGAAGGCTAATTGCCAGAGAGGCGACCGTATTGTCTTCCGGCAAGTCAGAAGGAGTATAGGTTCCTGCATGATATGTCATCTGCACGATTCCATCCTGAAGACCGGAGAGATGCGCGACCGGGGGCAGTAGCGCAGTCCCACTATAGACTTTTAAATTCAGGTCACCGCCACTGATTTCTCTCACGTCCTCAGCGAGTGCCATGTAACCGTCTGCATTCAGCGGGTGGGTGTCAGGAAACCAGACAGACGCCGTTATTTCCTCAGCGGCAACGGGGGCCGCTAAAGCGATAGCGGATGCAAAAAGCAGGGCTCTGTTGTTAGTCATTTTGTCTATCCCTATGTGATATCGGCTACTTGTCGCTCGTTGAGCATTTAAGCCACGTTGGTGTAAGAGTTTTATTGTTTTACTGTGAAGTTCAGAGATTCAGCATGTTAGCGACATGCCGTCCGTTCCTGGGTCAGCTCCGCCTTCGGGGCCATTCTTCGTCATCCGAATACCATGAACCCACGCCACGCCAAAACTCATGGGGCTGCGGATAATCTGATAGCCTTCCTTCTCCAATTCTGCCGTCACAAAGCGTGGGATGCGGTTCGTTACATCAATTGCATTGCTAGTGGCAGAAAAACGAGGCAGAGAAACAGCGTCAGACATCGAGTTACCAAACTCGAGAACATTCAGAATTGTCTGTAGAACACCCATGGATATTTGTGTCGCGCCCGGCGCGCCGACCACAATATAGGGGGATCCATCGCGGAAGATAATCGATGGACAGATCGAACTGAATCGCGCCTTGCCTGGAGCGATCGAGCCGGCAAGTCCCGGCCGCGGGTCGAACACGCCCATGCAGCCGTTGTAGAGAATACCGAGGCCGTCAGTCACTACCCCTGATGACATTCCGATGGAGTGGGTCATCGATACGCAATTTCCGTCGTGGTCGACGATCGAAACCTGGGTGGTGTCAGTACATTTCCCATCCGCTGAGAAACGCGGAACATCTGCTTTCTCTTTTGCCGCAATGCGTTCCGAGAGGGTTCGGGCATAATCTTTTGAAATCAGTTTTTCAACTGGCACATCAACAAACATTGGGTCGCCAATAAACCGATCCTTGTCGATGGTGGCGTACCTCATCGCTTCGCCAACAATCCGTATGTACTCTGGACTGTTATGCCCAAGAGCAGCCAAGTCGAAGTTCTCGAGAATGTTCAGCATTTCAAGGAGCATCGGTCCGCCACCCGGGGGGTGGTTTGTGGTCACTGTAAACCCTTTGTACGTCGAAGTGATCGGATCCAGAATGCGGGGCTCGTAGCTTGCGAGGTCTGCAGCTGTAATGAGTCCGCCATGTGCTTCCATGTCGGCGACGATTGATTCGGCGATCTCACCCGTATAGAAAGTGTCAGCGCCGTCTCTTGCGATGAGGCTCAAGGTCTGGGCGAGATCGGGGTTATAAACCATATCACCGACCTGCTTGGGCGAACCGTCTTCACGGCAATAGAGAGCTTTGCTTGCAGGTGTGTAGGCGATTCGATCTCGGTTTGAAACTCTGCCCATTTCGCTGGGCATCGACCACCATTGATGAACGTGTGGGCGCACCGCCCACCCTTCGCGCGCCCAGCGGATTGCTGGTTCAACGAGGTCAGCCCAAGGCAGTTTTCCATGGCGCTCATGAGCGACTGCATAGGCTTTCAAGGCTGCGGGAACGCAGATCGATTGGTAGCCAACATCGTTAACATTCCCCTTGAGGATGAAGCCATAGCCGTCACGTGCTTCACCTATAATCAGGTCTTCCCACATATCGGGCGTCGCAGCTTCCGGCGCAGGCGCATGAAAATCTATGTACTCATGGACGCCAGTATCGGCGCGATAGATCGCCATGCTTCCGAAACCCGTGATTCCGCACATCAGTGGGTCAACAACACCTTGGACAAACGCAGTAGCGATCGCGGCATCGACTGCATTACCGCCTGCGCGCAGTACTTCTATGCCAGCTTCAACTGCTTCAGGTTGTGGCGCGACCACCATCGCCTTGTTGTTCTTATCAGTCATTTAGGGACTCTCCGTTTAATCAATTTGCTTGAAGCCATTAGCTTTTTAAAACCAGTTTTAGTTGAATCGGGGAGCTTGTTCAGTATTGGGACGTAATTTCCACTAAGATTCGCCCCACTTCCTGGATTCTTTCAGGCGGATATTTCTGTGCTATGTCGCCGACACTGATCGCCCCGATAAGGTCTCCAGCTGAGTCGTAAACGGGGACGCCAACGGCTACGAAATACTGAAAAAGATCACCATTGCCCACGGTGTAGCGTTGTTCTCTGAACTCAGCAATTAACTCACGGAGTTTCTCGGGATTAGTTGTGGTGGAACTTGTTCGCTTTTCGAGGGGCCTGGAAAGATAGTCTTCGATGACCGCGTCGGAAGAGAAGGCGAGGAGCGCTAGAGGCGCTCCACCACAGTGCAGAGGAACCTCCATGCCAGCTTCGGCCGCAAGCACGCGAAGGCGGGATGAACCTTCGCGGCGGCTCATAACCAAAGCTTGGTTACCCTTCCGAACCATGTGTATGGCAGCGTCACCGGTCCGCTCAACGACCTCCCTCATGATCAAGTCGATTCGAGTGAAATGTGGATTGTTGACAACACCTTTCTGTACTTGATGCAGCGCCATCGGGCTTACGGTGTAGAGGCCACTTTTATTATTGCGCTCTACAAATCCACAGTGTTCCAAAGTTGCAGCCATTCGAAGAGTGACCGTCCGTGGATATCCCGTCGCTTGAACAAGACTTGCCAGATTGCACGGCTCCCCGGCCTCGCACAGTACTTTGAAAACTTCGAACGCCTTCTCGGCAGAGAGGCTTATGTCAGTTCGCATAACGTCGTCTCGTGAGTGTCCGTTTATCGGACTGTATGTCCTAATAATAGTTTTGCAAAGAACACCCATCATCGTCAAGCGAATTGTTTTGCGATTCGGCCGGGGCTGAACCTACGCACACAGCCATCGTGTACTCTGCTTGATATCTCACAACCTCTGTTCAGCGGTTCGGAGCAAGGAAAAGCTTCGTCAGCGGTGACAGACGGTGCACGTTCCGAGCAATGCATTCCTGTGTATCGATACAAGGGTAAGTTGTGCAAGGCGGGTGTTTTTTGGAATGGTAGGTGGCGTAAAGGCTGACTAAAAGGATAACAAGACCCAGATCAATGGCTTCCACCTTCCGGGCAGTGCTGTAGTGGTTCACTGATTCCGGACACCAACGTAGGTGGTAATATCGCCACCATAAACGAGGTGTCTGATGACCAGAAAGCGACGTTCTTTTTCTCCTGAGTTCAAACAGGAAGCGGCCAGCTTGGTGCTGGACCAAGGTTACACGATTCCCCAGGCGAGCGTGTCCTTGGGAATTGGTGAAAGCGCTATCCGGCGCTGGGTTAACCAACTGACCGAGGAGCGTGGCGGTGTCACCCCGAAGGGCAAGGCCTTAACCCCGGAGCAGCGCCGTATTCAGGAGCTGGAAGCCCGCTGCAAACGCCTTGAACAGGAGAAAGACATACTAAAAAAGACCACCGCTCTCTTGATGTCGGACGACATGAATCGTACGCGCTGATAGACCAGTTGAGTGAGCGAATGCCTGTTGAAATGGTCTGCAATGCGTTTGATATCAGCCGCTCCAGCTATTATGAGTACCGCCATCGGCGGAACCACGTTGATGTGGAGCGTATGGCCCTGAGGGCTCAGGTAAACCGCCTGTTTACCAAGAGCCGCAGTTCCGCCGGCAGCCGGACAATCAAAGGCTTGCTCAGCGAGGAAGGCGCTGTCGTCGGTCGCTTCAAGGTTCGACGCCTTATGAGCGAGCTGGGGCTGATCTGTAAGCAGCCAGGTCCTCACGCTTACAAGCAGGCCACCGTTGAACGGCCGGATATCCCGAACCACCTGGATCGTGAGTTTGCAGTAGAGCGGCCCGACCAGGTCTGGTGTGGCGACATCACTTACAGTGTGCCTGGAGTTCAGGGCGAGCATGGAAGCTCAAATGAACCACGAGTCTATCTGGAATATTGCCCCGACAATTCAGGAGGAAATAACGGATCAATCCCACCTACTGTGAAGGTGGTGAGCCTGAGCGGCAGTGACCTGCGGTATGCCCGCAGGGTGATGTAACCCGCTGACAACGGGGGTTGAGGCGAGGTCACTAAGCCAAGATGATCCCCCAAGGCTGAGTGTTGAAAGGCTGAAGAACATGAACCCATTCATCCGCCTCTGCGGGTTGAAATGTCACCACGGCTTACGTGACCTGATAAGCCGTACAGGAAGGTGAGGCAGTTTGATACGTAAGCGCTGCCGAGCGAAGAAGCCTGAATTAGTAGCTAGGGCTTCGGGACAGCAGTATCCATCACAGATCGGACTGCTGCTTCCTGTCGACTTGCGGCAAGCAAGGATAAAGAGTGCGATGGGCAGCCTCCTCAGCACGCTGGAGTCCAGATAGGTAAACCGGGGAAGGTCAATATCGGATGCCAAGGGGCATGACCCCGAAGCCGAATTGACTGGCGGAGCTCCCGTAGTAGTCCGCGATGGGGAAAGCCCATTACATGGCGAAGGGGAGCAGTTTAAATGTGTTTGCCTAGCAAACTACCTGACCAAACAAGGTGAAGACCTTTGATAATCAGCGAAATGCAACGCAAGCTAGCGACTTGGACAACGGCCGACCCCACCCGCCGGGTGGACCGGTTGTTGCGTCTGATAGCACAGCCTGACTGGCTCGCAGAGGCGGCTCGGTTCACCCTATCTTCCAAAGGGGCAAACACGCCCGGGATAGACGGGGAGATCAAGCTGACTGTGCAGGCTAGGCTACCGGCTATTCTCAAACAAATCAGGAGCGATTTACTCTCCGGTGTTTATAGCCCGTTACCGGCTCGAAGGGTTTATATCCCGAAGGCCAATGGCAAGCAACGGCCACTGGGTATCCCCACCCTGCGCGACCGCATCGTTCAACGGGCCATGTTAATGGCGATGGAGCCCGTGTGGGAAAGTGACTTCCATGCACTCTCCTATGGGTTCCGACCGGAACGAAGTGTTCACCACGCCATCCGCACAGTGAAATTGCAACTGACGGATAATAACGAAACGCGTGGACGCTGGGTCATCGAAGGGGATCTGTCCAGCTACTTCGATACCGTGCATTACCGGTTGCTGATGAAAGCTGTACGCCGCAGAATCAGGGACAGACGCTTCCTGAATCTTCTCTGGCGATTCATCAAAGCCGGCCACATTGATGCAGGCCTCTTCCGAGCGGCAAGCGAAGGCGTGCCTCAGGGCGGCGTTATATCACCGCTGCTGTCGAACATCATGTTGCATGAATTCGATCAGCACCTGAACTGGCGTTACCTTGGCAAGAAGGCCCGGAAAGATCGATGGTACTGGAACAACAGTATCCGGATTGGTCGAAGCTCTGCTATCCGAGAGAACCGGCAATGGAAGCCAGCTGTCGCCTACTGCCGCTATGCCGATGACTTCGTTGTTATCGTCAAGGGCGCCAAAGCTCAGGCAGAAGCGATCAGAGAAGAATGTCGGGAGATGCTGGAAGGAACTCTCAAGCTGACACTGAACATGGATAAAACCAAGATTACCCATGTAAACGACGGCTTCGTGTTCTTGGGCCATCGTATCATCCGCAAGCGAAGCCGCTATGGCGGCATGCGAGTGGTGACGACGATCCCCCGAGATAAAGCACGCAACTTTGCAGCATCCTTAACCGCCAAGCTGTCAGGCAATTATAGTGAAAGCAAAATCGACATGGTGGAATCCATCAACCGAAAGCTGAAAGGCTGGGCGGCGTTCTATCAGTTCGTCGACTATAAAGCGAAAGTCTTCAGCTATATCGATGGTGTCGTGTTCTGGAAACTGGCCCATTGGCTGGGCCGCAAATATCGCTCTCGGCTCAAACCACTGATGCGCCATTGGTTTAAGGCCCCAGCCTCGGGTCAAAGTAAGACTTGGGTGCTGTATGGCAAAACCAACCTAGGGCTGTTCAGTGGAGCCATCTTGTACCAACTCGTCGGTCACGGGAAGAAGCGATTCCGGTGGCGTCTTCCGGAGGGTAATCCCTACCTGAGGACTGAACTTAGAAACACGTGGACCTCTCGCTTTCCTGAAGTCGCGATGGCATTTGCCAACGTTTAAATGGAGAGCCGGATGCGCTGAAAGGTGCACGTCCGGTTCGGAGAGGAGAGGCAGGGAGATAGTTCGACTACGCCCTGCATCTTACTCTACTCTGGAGCGGCCAGCGATGGAGCTATCTGGCTGTAGTACTGGATCTGTACGCTCGCCGGGTCGTTGGCTGGGCGATGTCATCGAGTCCGGATGCGAACCTGGTTGTAAAAGCTCTGGACCACGCCTGGGAGCAGCGTGGTCAACCGCAGAAAGTCATGTTCCACTCGGATCAAGGAAGCCAGTATGCCAGCCGAAAGTTACGTCAACGACTCTGGCGCTATCGAATGACACAAAGCATGAGCCGGCGTGGTAATTGCTGGGACACGCGGTCGCCGAAAGCTTTTTTGCGAGTTTGAAAAAGGAGCGTGTGCAGTGGCGAAGCTACCAGACGCGCATCGAGTCACAGCGGGACATTCTGGATTACGTTGTGATGTTTTATAACAGTCGACGGCTGCACTCTACGCTGGGTTATATCAGTCCGATGGGTTACGAAGCAGCCGCTGTTGAACTGAGGAAAGCTGCTTAACTGGGTTGTCACAAAGTGCTTGACCACTCCAAACAACCTCCAGATCGAATAAATTCAGTATTACAACTTGTGGGGGCTTCGCCCGGTGAAACCGTTGCTTGGATCGGGCTCTGATAAGGGACGAATAGCGGCTTTTAAAAACGTAGGAGTGCCGCCTGGCAATACTGTGTGAGACACGTCGACCACCGTATCCGTCGGCCGATTTTTGGGATCATTCGTCAGTGTGCATGAAACAAAGAGTTTAGGCATGGCAGGCAACCATGATTAACGATGTTGGCATCTCAGAAAGACTCAGAAGTGGCGCTGCTTGTCCCTGTTCGGATGCGGCCAGCATGGGCAGAGAATTGTTCGCGCCCTTACGAAGTATTAAATCTGCACACAAAGGAAATTCCCTTGTGTGCAGATTAGTTTGGTTAAGCTATTTTGCGTGTGACTTGGGAGTTCACCAGTGAACAGGACGTTCGGAAATCTGTCAGATCCCGTAGCAGCTGGTCAGCCCAATCTACACCTTTGGTATCCGATTCAAGAATCGGAGTGGGTGGCATAAGAGTAATCGCTTTTATACCCACTTCTGCTAAACGCTCCGTGAGTGTGTTTGCGGCAATCTCGCCTGCCAGGTTTCGGTCTTTGTCAGCAAAAATTAACACCGTATTCACACCGTCAGGCGGCATAAACGACGTTAACATTGATGTCGATATGGTGGGCCATACCGGTATTTGTGTTGCCTCAGTCACCGCCAATGCAGTTTCTAAGCCTTCTGCAACACCAATAACACAGTCTACACCAATGCGAGAGAAGCGAATGTGCCTTCCCTTACTTTGTTTGTTGACGGCGGGCGTTAGTTTTCTCGGGGCATTCTTGCGACCAAGAAAATCAACTTTCATACCACTTTTCGTTAAGAATGTTCGGTGTATGGACACCGGCATTCCGTCGTTGTTGCGTACCAGGGCGAGCAGTGCTCCGTAGCGCCCCAAAATTTTACCGTTTGCTCCAATGTAGTTCAGAGCAGGATGAAATCTCAGGTCACTGGCGGCCATCGCTGCCTTTTTTACCCGTCTTCGATCGAAATAGATTCGAGCCGGGTACGCTTGCAGGTCACTCAAAGGCAGTGATTCTTTCCACACCTGGTTGAGCCAGACCCGTAGGTTCGTTTCATCGATGATTTTGGGCGGCGGTGTTCTTACCGATCCAACATCGACCGTTTTGTTGGCCAGAAAAGCTTCTAGCTCGTCGTAGGTTTTGGTGAAAGACCACTCATTCACCCACATCAGCATGTCAATTCCTTCCGGAATAACACGCAAACTTTGTTTAACACCACCACCGGTAATGTTGGCATCCTGGAAGAGCCGAAACCCATCCAGACCACCATCGACCGGGCAAGAAACATTCGTTCCCAGCTTGTTGATAGCGTGCTCAAGTGCCGGTGCCAGTATCAAAAAAGCACTGAGGGGTTCTAGGGATTTTCCGTCCAAAAACGACAAAGTGCTCTGGAAGCCCCGCCATCTATGGCCTCTAGAGGGGTATTACTTTTTCCATATCCCTATTTTGGCTCTGATTGGGTAAGATTTGGCCTTTTTAGGCTAAATCCATGGCATTCGATGAACGTGTTCAAATCTTGTCCGAGGCGGAACAAGAACAGTTTTATGGACCTCCCGCTTTCACCTCAGCAGACCAACGCTTCTTTTTCTCGCTGAACGATAAGGAACTGGCTATCGCTACAAGCCTACGTCACCGGGGTCAGCGCTACATGCTGGTTGTACTGCTGGGCTATTTCAAGGCCAAGCCGGCGGTGCTTCATCCCGGTTTCCACCAGATCAAGCAGGATCTCAAATACGTTTATCAAACCATTCTACCAGGGCCGGGCTGTAGACCCTTTAATCTCACGCCAAAAGAGAACGAACGGATTTACCAACGTATTTTCCAACTCTGCAACTACCAGCGCTGGAATGCCAAAGACCACGGAGCTGCGTTGAGCGCCTACTTATCCCAGCAAGCCAGAGCCTGGACGGCTCCAAGACACCTCTTCGATGCGGCCATTGAGTATTGTTCGAGACAGAAGATAGCGATCCCTGCCTACAGCACGCTGCAAAAGATCATCAGTCAAGTGGTGGGAGATGAACAGGAAGACATGGCCAACCGCCTTGAGCGTGCAATGTCACAAGATCTTAAGCATGCACTGGCGGATCTCGTAAACGGCGAAGGTGCACTACCGTTCCGGCAGTTGCGACAATCGGCTCGTAACTTCACTGGAACCGAACTTGAGAAAGAGCTGGTTGTCTATCGCAACATCCAGCATTGGATGTCAGAAGTGGACCTGCTCTTGAGCCTGCTTTCACTGTCGCAGAAAAATCAACAACACCTGGCGGAGAAAGTCGACTACTACGGCGCCAAACTGAAACGGCAAACCATAAGCAACCAACGGCTGTATTTGTTGTGCTATTTGCAAACGCGATGGCAACAAGCACTCGAACGTATTGCCGATGGTTTTGTGCATCATGTCAGGCAGACCAAACAGAAGGCAAAGGAGTACGCAAAAGAAGCGGTGTATCAGGATTGGCAAAAAGCGGCCAAAAATGTCAGCAAGGCGGCCGAAGTGCTCCATCTATTCATTGATGACGAAATTGATCTGCAACTACCGTTTGCAACAGTAAGACAAAAAGCACTGAACCTCCTGGCCAAAAAGGATCTGGAATCGGTATGTCTCTTCTTGAACGAGCAGCGGCGATCAGTCGATGAAGCCATGTGGCAATACTACGACGAGAAAGAAAGCCTGCGTAAAGGTTTACTGCGAGAGTTATTTCGATGTCTGCGCTTTGAAGGCAGCGATGGCACTCAGCACTTAGCGACTGCCTTGGCGAAAGCACAAGGCGAAATCGACACCCTGGCCCAATTGCAAACCGCCGATACCCGGTTTCTACCGAAAAAAGTACACGAATACCTGCTGGATCGTGACGGTAACATCCTGTTAGATCGTTATGAGTGGTTCCTCTATCAGCAGATTCCTGATCGCCTGAATGGCCAACTAACACTGCCTGAAGTCATTAAATACCGGGCGCTTGATGCTGATCTGATCGACGGGGAGCATTGGCGAAAACATAAATATACGCTGCTGCAACAGAGCCAGCTAACCGATTTGGCCAAAGAGCCTGAGAAACTGATAAAGCAGATGGCCACTGAATTGGATACCCGTTTATTCGAGGTCGGTGAATATCTTGAACAGGAAGACAACCGGAATATCATCTTGCGCAATCCGCAGGGTAAACACTTCTGGCGCTTACCTTCGGCCAGCAAACATCATCTGGTCAACAATCCCTTCTTCCAGCAAATCCCTACAACGGGTGTCGCGGATGTACTGCGCATGGTGGATCGTGACACCGGCTTCATAGACTGCTTCGCGCATGTGCTGGGTTCCCAATCCAGAAGCCGTTCCCATGAATATGATCTGTTGGCAATTCTGGTCGGCAATGCAACCAATCAAGGCATTTACGGTATGGCACAGATCTCTGATCGTACCTATGATCAGCTCAGCACCATCCAGGCAAACTACCTACGTTTGGAAACCTTGAATGATGCCAACGACAACATCAATAACGCGACCGCCAAGCTGCCCATCTTCAGGCACTACAACATCCAGGAGGATGTTTTACACGCAAGTGCCGACGGCCAAAAGTTCGGAGCCCGGCGCGAGACGTTCAAAACCCGTTACTCGTCGAAATACTTCGGTACACAAAAAGGCGTTTCTGCTATGAGCCTAATCGCCAATCATACGGCCATTAATGCCAGGGTAATTGGTGCCAACGAGCATGAATCTCACTACATCTTTGATTTGTTGATGAGCAATACGTCAGACATTATTCCGGATGTGCTCTCAACCGACACCCATGGTGTGAACCATGTGAATTTCGCGTTGCTCGATCTGTTCGGATACCAGTTTGCCCCGCGCTATGCCCAGGTCGGTAAAGTGATCAATGACATGTTTGATGTCAAGGAAGACAAAGACCATAGAATACAGCTACGCTTGAAAAAGCCCATTAACACGCATCGAATTGCGCAGCACTGGGATACCATCCAACGGATCGCAGTATCGCTTAAACAACGGAAAACAACACAAGCCACCTTGGTGAGAAAGCTCTCGGGATACAAGCACAATCACCCGTTGCTGGAAGCCCTGACTGAATACAACCGCCTGGTGAAAGCGAATTATCTACTGTGCTACATCGATGATGCCAGTTTAAGAAACTATGTTCAGCGCGCGCTGAATCGTGGAGAGGCCTATCACCAACTGCGTAGGGCAGTGAGCAGCGTAAATGGGGATCAGTTCCGGGGCAGTTCAGACGAAGAAATCCAGCTATGGAATGAGTGCGCTCGTCTAGTCACCAATGCCATCATCTATTTCAACTCCAGGATACTCAGTCAGCTGCTGACCAGCTTCGAATACCATGGAGACGCCCATAGAATAGGAATCGTCAAACAGGCCTCCCCTGTGGCTTGGCACAACATTAACCTCAAGGGGACTTACCATTTCGAATTGAGCGAAAAATTGCCAGAACTGGAGGAGCTTATGCGCTCAATCGAGGGATATTTACCTGTCAGGGAAAAGTAATACCCCTCTGGAGGCCACGGCCAGAGAGGCCTCCAGAGCACTTTGTCGTTTTTGGACGGAAAATCCCTAGAACCCC